>Ga0065708_1039801_pt1 | contig 60789 bp, 50 predicted proteins | sample Hoacrofraction12_2_FD_59095 | JGI IMG/M metagenome (GOLD analysis project Ga0065708, IMG submission 59095) | Hoatzin crop microbial communities from Cojedes, Venezuela, sample from fiber fraction 12 v1 | ecosystem: Host-associated > Birds > Digestive system > Esophagus > Crop | place: Venezuela... | reverse complement strand
ACCTGTGACTAAAGGTAAGGCGTATTGCTTCTCGTGCTGGATACGATGTACGACGGCCGAATCAGGCACTGCCGGACTGAGCATCTTTGACCAGAAAAACAGTCAAACACTCGCTTACCTTATGACAACAGTCACAAGCCAATGGACAAGACTCTACGTGACCGCGACTATGACATCGTCACTTGTCGGTGTGTATGTCAAGAGCAACACAGATAAGCAAGGTTGCCAGTTCTGCGGCATGAAGTTCGAACTCGGCGACCATCCGACACCTTTCAAGTACAATGCAACCTATCCTTAATAGCATGAAGAAAATTATACACTGGATTGAGGTGATGTGCCCTCAAGACAAACTGCTACACTTCGCCGTTTGTATCTTATTGATGCTACTGGCAGGGACTGTCCTTTCCCTGCCGGCAGCAATCATCGTTACCGCCGCCGTTGGCGTCGGAAAGGAAATCTACGATGCTTACTACGGCACCGGATGGAGCAATGGTGATTTGGTGGCTGACGCAATAGGCGTTATAACGTACATACTGATACGTATCGTTTGAATACAGTTATAACACCATTAGAATGATTGTGACCTTCAAAAAAGTTCAACGAGATACGTTTCGTTTTACGCCAGGTAACATTTCGTTTTAAAAAATCGCAACATTTCGTTTTGCGGATTATATATATGATGCTCTAATGTCGTATCGGAAGGATAAAAGTAATGAGGCAAAAAAAGCATTAGACGCGGAGCAGACGAAAATGCGAAAACAAATAGTGAATGCGATTAAGAAATTTAAGCATTTCGATGAGCTCGTAAAGTCAACCCCAAAGGAACTATTAAAAATACTATCTCAAATTTATGCCGATGACGCAATCAATGATTTCCAGAATTTCGCCACCTATTTTGTTGGATTCCAGGAAAACAGGAAAAATGTTTATAGTGATGAAGCGATTAGTACGAGTATACCCTACCGTTTAGTTCATGATAATTTTCCCAAATTCATTGCCAATATTGAAGTGTATAACACACTTGTTGAGCAATGTCCGGAAGTAATCACTGAGGCTGAAAAAGAGCTGCGGCCATTTTTAGAGGGTGTGACAATCGATGATATCTTTAAGTTGGATTACTACAATTCATTGCTGACGCAAGACGGCATCGACTTTTTCAATTGTGTGATTGGCGGTGTCTCAGAAGAAGGGAACGTGAAGATTAAAGGCATCAATGAATGCGCTAATCTTTATAGGCAACAACATTCTGTAAAATTGGAAAAGAAATCCATCTCTATGATACCTTTGTTCAAGCAAATTTTGTTTGATAGAGAATCGTATTCTTTTATTCCAAGACAAATAGAAGATGATAAACAATTGGTAAAAGCAATTGATGATTTTAATGATTACTTAGGTCATTGCGAGAAAGATGGGAGGTATGTAAATGTGGTAGAAGAATTACTTTGTTTGTTGAAGGGTATCAATGAATTTGACAAGAATGGCATTTTTGTAGTTTCTAAAAGATTGTCAGAGATTTCAATGAAGATATACAAAAATTGGAGTATACTGAATGATGACCTTAAGGAAAGTGCTGAAAGAAAATTCGGAGACCAAACGGTTAAGAAAAATGCCAAACAAACCGAGAAATATCTGAATAAAGACGCATTTAATTTAAACGAGCTTTCATGGCGTGACGGTCACTCGATATCTGATTATTTCGCACCTGTGGAAAACAAATCATCAGAGATATCTGCCTATTGGAATGCCTATTGCCTTTGGCGAGACAACCATGATTCAAAGCATTTCTTAAACGATTCCGAAGGTACAAGTATTGTTAAAGATTTGCTCGACTCATACATGGATTTACTGCATTATTGTTCTATATTGGTTGTTGATGAGGCTAATGAACTGAATGCTGCGTTCTACAATGATTACCTTCCTTTGTATAAAGAATTGGAAAGTGTAATCGGATTGTATAATAGAGTGAGGAATTATCTTACTAAAAAGCCATCGGATGTCAAGAAGTTTAAACTGAATTTCAACATCCCAACCCTTGTAAATGGTTGGGATAAGAATAAGGAAAGAGACAATAAGTCAATTCTGCTTTTCAAAGATGGCAAATCTTTTATAGGGGTGTATAATAGTAAAGACATGCCCAATCTGACTGTATCAGGAGAAGAAGTAGCTTCCTACCATAAAATGGTCTATAAATTAGTTCCTGGGCCAAATAAAACGTTACCACATGTGTTTTTTTCAAAGAAAGGAGTAGAAACATATAAACCATCATCGACAATATTGAGTATATATGATAGCGGATCATTTAAATGCAGTAATAAGACTTTTAATAAGGCGGACTTACATGCATTGATAAATTATTATAAAGCCTGCATTAAGAAAAATGTAGATTGGAACATATTTGATTTTACCTTTTCACCGACGGAGAGCTACAACGATATCAGCGAATTCTTCAATGAAATATCATCTCAGGGCTACAAAATAAACTTCACGGATATTCCGGCATCACAAATAGACGAGTGGGTGAATAACGGTCAACTTTTCCTATTCCAAATTTACAATAAGGACTATGCGGAAGGTGCACACGGCAAGAAAAACCTCCATACTCTGTATTGGGAAAACTTGTTTGCAGAAGAAAATCTTAATAATTTAGTTTTAAAACTAAATGGTGGAGCAGAATTGTTCTATCGTCCCAAGAGTATTCAAAAACCGGTTACACATACTGTCGACAGTAAGATGCTCAATCGGCGAGACATAGACGGCAATCCTGTTCCAGAAAAGATATACAGGAATCTATATCTGTACTTTAATGGTAAAAAAGAATTTAATGAGTTGGAAAAAGAAGACAAGGACTATCTGTCAAAGGTTATCGTTAAAGATGTTAAGCACGAAATTATCAAAGATCGTCGTTTTACCAAATCAGAATTCTTCTTTCATGTACCAATTACCATTAATGCCAATGCGCCTGGAACCGATATGAAAAATGACGATGTTTTGGCCTACTTAAAGGATAACCCTAATGTCAATATTATCGGTATTGATCGAGGCGAGCGCCATTTGTTGTATCTAACGTTGATTAACCAGCGTGGTGAAATTATAAAGCAAAAGACGTTTAATACCGTCGGCAATTACAATTACCAGGAAAAATTAGTACAACGGGAGAAAGAGCGTTTAGAAGCGCGAAAAAGTTGGTCAAGTATCGGCAAGATAAAAGATTTAAAAGAAGGATTCTTATCTGCCGTAATTCATGAAATTGCCAAAATGATGGTGGAGCATAATGCTATTGTCGCCCTTGAAGACTTAAATTTCGGCTTCAAGCGTGGACGGTTTAAAGTAGAACGCCAGGTCTACCAGAAATTTGAGAAAATGCTTATTGACAAACTCAACTATTTGTGTTTTAAAGATCGAGCTGTAAATGAGAGTGGCGGCATCTTACGCGGCTATCAACTGACGCAAAAATTCGTTAGTTTTCAGCGTGTCGGAAAACAAAGCGGTTTCCTCTTTTATGTGCCTGCGGCATATACATCCAAAATAGATCCAGTAACTGGATTTGTGAATCACTTTAATTTCAATGACCTGACAACTAAAGACAAGCGCCGAGAATTCTTCCTTAACATGGAAAAAATTACCATTAAAAATGGTAACTATGAGTTTATGTTCGACTATCGGAAATTCAAGACATACCAGACTGACTACCAAAATATATGGACTGTAAGTACGAGAGGCAAACGTATCAGAACACATAGAGACGCACAGGGTTATTGGATATCGGAAGATATTTATCCTTCACAAGAAATAGACAACTTATTGCATTCTGTCGGGATAAAGTTGGAGGATGGTCAAGATTTGAGAGATATCTTAGTCAATATAGAAGATGCGTCATTTTTCGACAGGTTGTTGTATCTATTCAAGTTAACATTACAAATGCGAAACAGCAATGCTCAGACAGAAGAAGATTTTATTGTTTCTCCTGTAATGAAAGATGGAACATATTTTTGTTCTGCAGACGAGCAGGCCAAAGGCAAAAACGAACAAGGTTTATGGGTATCGAAGTTGCCTGTAGACGCCGATGCCAATGGTGCTTATCACATAGCATTAAAAGGATTATACTTGCTTCGCAATGGAGATGATAAGAAAATCGGAAATGCCGAATGGCTAAAATTCATGGTTGAGAAACCTTATAAAAATGATTGACTATATTCCGATTTCAATGCTAAATGATTTTATCTTTTGTCCGTATTCCATATATCTGCATAACGTATATATGGAATCGGACGAAGGAATATATCATGCGGCACCACAAACGCAAGGTAAAATGGCCCATGAGACAGTTGATAATCGAAAGGCAAGTAATCAAAAAGGTGATTTGGTCTCATATTCCGTCTATTCCGAAAGATTCGGGCTAATGGGGAAAATCGATATTTATAAACGAGAAGAAAAACTACTAATTGAAAGAAAGTATAACCTAAAGCAGATCTATCAAGGACAAATCTACCAGTTATGGGCTCAGTATTTCTGTTTGACGGAAATGGGGGTTGATGTAAACCAATTAGCGTTCTATGAGATATCAACCAATAGGAAAATTCATATCGATATACCGAATGACAATGATTGTAGAGAATTTATCCATTTTATTGAAAGAATACGCAACTTTAATCCTGAGGCGAAATTCTTAGTCAACTCGAATAAGTGCATTCATTGTATATATTGTAATTTATGCGATAAAACAAACTGCGACAATGTTTACGAGTAAAGATATAGAGAGCCGGACGATATTTGTTATCAATTGTATTAACGAAAGAAATCTGCGCGTCAGCAGTGGTGAAATGCTGCTTGAAGAACCTGACACCAAAACTGGAAAGATGAGGACATTGACTAAAATGCCGTTCCAAAAGATTTTAGCAATCTTTGTCATTGGTCATATAAGCATCACAACACCACTCATTGAAAAATGTAAAAGATTCGGTGTAGCACTCCTTGTTGTTAAACCTAATTGGCGTCCTGTTTTTTACTGGTCTGGTGCAGCCGAAGCAAACTTTCTTCTGAGAAAGAAACAGTATGAACAAGACGAAGGAGAAATCTCGATTGCGAAATTCATCGTAAGAAATAAAATCGAGAACCAATTGAAAATGTTGGAAAAGACTCGTCGGAAGGACACAATAACAAGTACTGCGATTAAGACATGTGATGAATGCCTTAATAAAATAAATTTCATAGAGGATTACAACGCATTAATGGGAGTTGAAGGTATCTCATCAAAATCATATTTTAAGGCCTATTTCAATGATTTCGAATGGCAAGGCCGTCGGCCTCGAACAAAATGCGATGAATTGAATGTTGTACTCGATATTGGATATACTATATTATTTAATTTTACAGAGTGTTTTATCCGAATGTTTGGTTTCGATTTGTATAAGGGTACTTACCACCGCCTATGGTTCAAGCGAAAATCATTGGTTTGCGATATCATGGAACCGTTCCGATGTATTATTGATAATACTGTTCGCAGTGCCATTCATCGAAAACAAATACAAAAGAAAGACTTTATCTGCGTTAAAAATGAATATATGCTAAAACGTGAGGAGAATGCAAAATACTATCAAATGTTTTTTAATGCATTAATCACATACAAGAAAGACATGTTTATTTACGTTCAAAAATATTATCGTTGTTTTATGAAAGGATTCCCATATTCAAATTATCCTCAATTTACACCATAATGCTTGTAATCAGTTATGATATTAAAGATGATAGGGTTCGAACTCGTTTCTCAAAACTTTTGAGGAAGAACGGCTGCGTCCGATTACAATTTTCGGTCTATGAGATGAATTGCACTCAACGTATCATTGACAACTTAACGCTTAAAATCGAGCATTTTGCCAAAGAATTTAGTGGTGCAGATAGTGTTATCATATTTGATGTGTCTTCTGTAAAACTCAAAAAGTACGGAAATGCCATACACCGAGATGAAAGTATCGTTTATTTTTAAATAAACAAACCATAGTCTCATAAAGTGGTCGGGTTTGCCGTAATTCACTGATTATCAATTGATTACACGGAAGCAACGCAAAAGGCCGGGGTACGTCTTAGATTTTATTAACGTTAATTTTTTATGCTAACTTATTGAAATTTTGGTACATAACAACTATCTTTGCAAAGTAAATGGCTATAAGTCAAATGTAATTTCTACTATTGTAGATCGACGTCAAGCAGGCCATGAAGGAGGAGGGCTATAAGTCAAATGTAATTTCTACTATTGTAGATATGATTGATTTTTAGTTGTAAGAATTTTAGGCTATAAGTCAAATGTAATTTCTACTATTGTAGATAGATGTCTTTATTCAAAGGTGGCAATCTTACGGCTATAAGTCAAATGTAATTTCTACTATTGTAGATAAAGAGGAAAAGCTCAAACATGGAGAAGGCTATAAGTCAAATGTAATTTCTACTATTGTAGATTGGCAGTTACAAAGCTGCTGTCATCGGCGGGCTATAAGTCAAATGTAATTTCTACTATTGTAGATAGGCCTTCGAGGAAGAGATGACATATAGGCTATAAGTCAAATGTAATTTCTACTATTGTAGATAGGCAGCATCAGCCGGTAGTCGTCGTATGTGGCTATAAGTCAAATGTAATTTCTACTATTGTAGATATGCCTTCTCTTGTTGTTGAGTTTCTTCCGGCTATAAGTCAAATGTAATTTCTACTATTGTAGATGTAAAAGTGAAAAGTGAGAAAACCGATGGCTATAAGTCAAATGTAATTTCTACTATTGTAGATAGTTCTCGTTCACATATTTCTGATCGTCTGGCTATAAGTCAAATGTAATTTCTACTATTGTAGATTGCTCCTACATCCAATGACTGGATTACTGGGGGCTATAAGTCAAATGTAATTTCTACTATTGTAGATTTTGCCCGGAGATAACATATGAGAATAGTCGGCTATAAGTCAAATGTAATTTCTACTATTGTAGATTGAAGTATATACTTGCGTAACTCACGCTTAAAGGCTATAAGTCAAATGTAATTTCTACTATTGTAGATTAAGCCAGCTCATCAATATGATACTTTGGGCTATAAGTCAAATGTAATTTCTACTATTGTAGATTTGGCCGTCTGCATCGGCATTGAGTTTACGGCTATAAGTCAAATGTAATTTCTACTATTGTAGATCCTAATATGTCATGGATTGATAAATATAAGGCTATAAGTCAAATGTAATTTCTACTATTGTAGATATGAAAAATTGACAGCGGGGTGGAATCGAGGCTATAAGTCAAATGTAATTTCTACTATTGTAGATTCGAGCAAACATCCCAGGATAGCAATAAGGCTATAAGTCAAATGTAATTTCTACTATTGTAGATCGGTATAACATATACCCGAAACTGTATGCCGGCTATAAGTCAAATGTAATTTCTACTATTGTAGATACTATTTTTTTAACACAAATGTGCTTAAGGCTATAAGTCAAATGTAATTTCTACTATTGTAGATAATACGGCAAAAAAACGATAGAAATGTCGGGGCTATAAGTCAAATGTAATTTCTACTATTGTAGATACGAGCTCGCGGTATTGACGGCCCATCGGCTATAAGTCAAATGTAATTTCTACTATTGTAGATTCCTCATTGGCCTGCTGGGCGGCGATGAGGCTATAAGTCAAATGTAATTTCTACTATTGTAGATGAGTAACAAAAAGAGGTATAGAGGTAGAGGCTATAAGTCAAATGTAATTTCTACTATTGTAGATACAGACCCGCCCTATAACGTGGACTATAGGGCTATAAGTCAAATGTAATTTCTACTATTGTAGATGAGGGCGAGGAGCACTCAGATAGCGAAGGCTATAAGTCAAATGTAATTTCTACTATTGTAGATTGTTTCTCTTCAAAATGTATGCGCATCCAGGGGCTATAAGTCAAATGTAATTTCTACTATTGTAGATGGCAGGTGTCAGCGGTGAAAGTTCCTCCAGGCTATAAGTCAAATGTAATTTCTACTATTGTAGATCTGACGCATCAGAGAACGGTTTTGGCTGGCTATAAGTCAAATGTAATTTCTACTATTGTAGATAACACATAGCCAACACTACCAACGTTACACGGCTATAAGTCAAATGTAATTTCTACTATTGTAGATAACTAAACAGTATAACTTTCAGCCCTACCGCGGCTATAAGTCAAATGTAATTTCTACTATTGTAGATAGGAAGTTCTTCTTCTCCCCGAAGTTCTGGGCTATAAGTCAAATGTAATTTCTACTATTGTAGATTGCATCAGGCGGGCAAGCGCGTCTTCATAGGCTATAAGTCAAATGTAATTTCTACTATTGTAGATAGTAGCAACAGTTCCCGAAGGAGTTGTAAGGCTATAAGTCAAATGTAATTTCTACTATTGTAGATAAAACTGTGCTGACCACGTCAATGGGTGGGCTATAAGTCAAATGTAATTTCTACTATTGTAGATAAATTAATCGTAATTAAGATAACCGTAAGGCTATAAGTCAAATGTAATTTCTACTATTGTAGATTCTAAAAGGCAATTTTTTATGATAGTAGGCTATAAGTCAAATGTAATTTCTACTATTGTAGATTTCTCACCGCCCGACAACTTCTGACTGCCAGGCTATAAGTCAAATGTAATTTCTACTATTGTAGATATGAGCACGGGGGACCGCCTAATTAATTAGGCTATAAGTCAAATGTAATTTCTACTATTGTAGATGGAAAAGCGAAGTCCCACGGCGGTGGGAGGCTATAAGTCAAATATAATTTCTACTATTGTAGATTTTTGCGTATAAGCGACTTTTTTCTTCGGCTATAAGTCAAATGTAATTTCTACTATTGTAGATTTGGTAGCCCTTAGTTACCTTTGAAAATGGCTATAAGTCAAATGTAATTTCTACTATTGTAGATTCTATAGCAGCGAGGCTCCGCTTTGGGCGGCTATAAGTCAAATGTAATTTCTACTATTGTAGATAAGCCAACGCTGGAGAGAATTGACATTGCGGGCTATAAGTCAAATGTAATTTCTACTATTGTAGATACATAATTTGACGTGAAATCTACATAAGGCTATAAGTCAAATGTAATTTCTACTATTGTAGATACTGGTCGATGCTATCCTCGACCTCTCCAGGGCTATAAGTCAAATGTAATTTCTACTATTGTAGATGAGAGGTGACAAGCAAGTGTGTCACTCATTGGCTATAAGTCAAATGTAATTTCTACTATTGTAGATACCCAATCTGAGATGATGCGCCCGTGATAGGGCTATAAGTCAAATGTAATTTCTACTATTGTAAATACTTCTGTAATGCAAACTTTCTACTATTTGAAAGTTGCTTTTCAATCTATAGACAGCATATTAAATTGAGCGGACTGTCGTCCCCGTTGGGGTCGGGTTGTAGGGTAGCATCCTATCCGAGGGTTCAGTCACTTCGTTCCTGCATACTCGGCATCGGTTCGGCAATCTGTAAATACATTTGCGATTGCGCTCACCTCGCGCGAGCATTTGGCCTGCGGCGTCACGCCCGGTTAAGGGCCGATTGCTGCGCAATCGGCAGGGCACCGCTCCGCGGTTTTTTCTAACTATCCCGTCTGCAACCCCTTCATTGGTCAAAAGGGCCTGCGATAAGATTTTCCGAAGCGTAATGGCGTCTTTTTGCAGATTTTCATTATTTTTGCAACCAGAATAGAACAAATACAGTGAAAATGAAGAAAATCCTCTTTACATGCCTGGTCATTGCCCTGTCAATGACGGCATGTGCGCAAAGGCCTCAACAGGCGAAGTCGGATGACGCCGCGGTGAACGCCATCCTGGAAAAGGAGCATGAGGCACAGCAGCCCCTCAATGACGAGGCGGAGCGCATCAGTAAGGAAATGAGAACGCTCAGCAGTAATCCGACGGCGGAAAACCAGGCCCGCATGAAGGTGCTCGGCCAGAAGATGGACTCGCTCATGACGGTGATGAAGACGCGCCTGATACAGTTTTGCAAGGACAACCGCGACAATGCGGCTCCGGCTTATCTGTTGGCGGAAGACGGCAATTACTATTACCTGGAGTTTGACGAACTGGGCGAGGTGCTCGACTCCACCACGGCTTATTACGACCATGAACTGATGGCGAAACCGAAAAAGCTCTATGCCAGTCAGAAGAAGCGCCAGCCAGGTCGGCCGTTTGCCGAACTCACCATGCAGGACTTAGACGGAAAGACGGTCCGACTGAGCGATTATGCCGGCAAAGGCAAATATGTGCTGGTGGATTTCTGGGCTTCCTGGTGTGGTCCCTGCCGGGCCGAGATGTCGACGGTGGTGAAGAGTTATGCCCGGTTTAAGGACAAGGGCTATGAGGTCATTGGCGTATCGTTCGACAAGCAGGCTGAGGCCTGGAAGGAAGCCGTCAAGGCGCTGGGCATGACATGGCCGCAGATGTCCGATCTGAAAGGTTGGGATTGTGCCGCACAAGAGGCTTACGGTGTGTATTCCATTCCTTCCAACGTACTGCTCAGTCCTGAAGGCGTGATTGTGGCACACGACCTCCGGGGAGAGGATTTGATCAAGAAACTGGAAGAGATTTTCTAACGCCTAACGCACAAATATCATGTTACAGAATATTCTTTTCGTGATTGTCGGTATCGCGCTCGTGCTATGGGGCGCCGACCGGCTCACCAACGGCGCCGTGGCCATTGCCAAACGGATGAACATTCCGCAAATCGTCATCGGTCTGACCATTGTGGCCTTCGGCACGTCCATGCCGGAATTCTGCGTCAGTCTGGTGTCGGCCTTGAAGGGTACGCCCGACCTGGCCGTGGGTAATGTCGTGGGCAGCAACATCTTCAACGCCTTGCTCGTAGTGGGCGCGTCGGCGCTTTGTCTGCCGATCACCATCGCCCGTTCCACGGTGAAAAAAGATATTCCCTTTGCTCTGCTGGCCTCCATTGCCCTGTTGGTGATGTGGCAAATCTCACCGGAAATCAACCGGATTGACGCGGCGATTCTGCTGGTGCTGTTTGTCGCCTTCATGATGTACACCCTCCGACTGGCCAAAGAAGGCGAGGTGGAAGAGGAAGAGGAAAAGTTCAACTGTTCCGTGGGCAGCGCCGTATTCTTTATCATCCTGGGACTGGCCTGTCTGATACTCGGTTCGAACCTCTTTGTCAACGGTGCTTCCGCCCTGGCCATCGACATGGGCGTGAGCGAGGCTGTCGTGGGTCTGACGATTGTGGCCGGCGGCACGTCGCTTCCCGAACTCGCCACCAGTCTGGTGGCCGCCTGGAAAGGCCGCAGCGCCATCGCCATAGGCAACGTGCTGGGCTCCAACGTATTCAACATCCTCTTCATCCTGGGCGTGACGGGCGTCATCCAACCCATGCGGCCGGTAGGCATCACCATGACGGACATGATTGTCATGGTGGTGAGCATGCTGCTCCTGTGGCTGTTCTCGTATACCAAACTCAAAATCGAGCGTTGGGAAGGCGCCGTGCTGACGGTGTTCTTCTTCGGTTATATGTGGTATATCATTGCCGGTGCGTAACACCGGCATACGGACATAAAAAAAGCGGAGCCTGGGGCTCCGCTTTTTGTTTGCTCATTTTTAACCTACCGTAATCTGACGGGCGATTTTCTGTTCTGTCTTCTGCATCTTGGGCAAGGTGACCGACAGCACGCCGTCATTGACTTTGGCTGAAATCTTGTCCTTGTCCACGTCGTCGGGCAGAATCAGCGTCTGTTCAAACTTGCTGTAAGCAAACTCGCGACGCAGATAATGAGCCTTCTTGTCTTCCTCCTTCTGCTCTTTCTTGCTCTCCATCTTGATGTGCAAGTCGCCGTCGTGATTGATGTTCACGTCAAAGTCTTCCTTGCTCATGCCGGGAGCGGCAAGTTCTACGATGTACTCTTGTTCTGTCTCTTTCACATTGATTGCGGGGGCCGTCGCATTGGCCTTCGGCATGTGAACCGTGTCAAAAAAGTCGTTGAACACTTCAGGTAACCAAGAATTTCTGTAAGCTGGCATCATAATGATATCCTCCTATTTTTAAACTGTTATTGTATTCTTTTCTTCGGGAGTCTCTTTCGAGCGCTTCCGCCAAGGAGAATACAACTACCGTACCAACGGCGTAAAAGATGCCAATCTGTCTTTTCCGGGTGACAAAACGTCACGCTCTGTCGTCGACGTTATCGCCTTCGGTCGGGGCAAGCGTCTTCTCGAAGTCGGTGATACCGTTGTCCACGAGGATGTTGTACCACTGCAGCAACTTCTTGATGTCGCTGTCGTGAACGCGGTCGCGGTCGAAGGCCGGCAACACGGCGGCGAAATACTCACGCAATTCCTTGCTGCTGCATTTCTTATAATTGAGCGAACAGGTCTTGCCGCCTTCCTTCTCCCCCACCGCAGCCAGCACTTTCCACAAGGGAACGTCCTCCTCGTCGGTAAACATGGCGATGTCGGCGAGAGACGTCACGCGGTCGGTCGCGAAGGCCGGCATGCGCTTCTTCTGCGCGTCGAGCGATTCCACAATCAGATTCATTTTTCCACGGGACACCAGACGGTAAAGACCGGGCTTCCCTGCAATTGACAAAATTGTCTCCATCTTGTTTTCTTCTTTTATTTGTTTTAATATTGTATCTATCTGTCCGGACAAATCACGTTGTCCGTCATTCACTATCACATAGTCGGACCGTCGGGCCACCTGTTCCTGAGGAAGTTGGCGCGCCGTCCATTCCAAGGCTTTTTCGCGCGTAATCCCGTCGCGCCGCATCACCCGTTGCAGACGGACTTCGAGCGGAGCGCTGACGCAAATCACCTTATTAATACGTACCCGGCGGTTGAAACCGCTGTCGAAATAGATGGCACTCTCCAGAAAGTCGTAACCCGACCGCATGAAATCCTCGGCCACCGCCGGATGCACGACATCATCCACCGCCTGCGCGTTGCTCCCGCTTTGTAACAGAAAGGCAGCCAGGACGCGCTTTTGCAAGACGCCGTCGGCATCATACACCTCCGGACCGACCAAGGCCGAAAGCGACCGGCGGAGCGAAGGGGAAGTACGCATCAACCGTTTGGCGGCCGCATCGCAATCGTAAACGCTGATGCCCCGCGCTTCCAACAGGCGGCAGACATAGGATTTTCCGCTGCCGATGCCTCCGGTAATGGCTACTTTCATCGGGCCTTATTTCTTTTCTACCAGATAATCCACCTGCTCAGACTCCAACCGGGCGTTCTTGACCTGGTGGGGCCATTCTTTCAAACGCAGCGTGCACTTCTCCGAGGCATGGTCGGCCACTTCGTTGTAGTCGGCCTCCACGGTAAACTGGTCCGCGCTGACTTTGCGGAACTGCGTGGCGCCGACGGTAAAGAGCACTTTCACCCGGGAGGGGAAGGTGCGCAGGATTTTGTCATCGGGCGTATTGAGCGTCGTGACCGGCACTTCCACGCTTTCCTCGGTGAGCACGTCGGTATAGAGCGTCACCTGCACGGTAGAAGGCACCACCTTCACGCCCTTGGGCGCCGAAAGGCGGACGCTGCTCCGGAGCGTGTCCTCAAAGTTTTGGAAATTGGTGGCCACCGTCGTGAGCCAGCGGATACTGTCGAGCAGATTCTTCTGGGCGTACACCGTCACCTTTTCGGGTTGGATTTCCACCCGGGTGAGATGGAAATTCTTGGCGGGCGTCACCTTGCCGGCCAACTTGACCGGCACCTTGCGCGACTGACCGTAATTGAAACCGAACGCGAGGCGGTCGGCCTTCACGGAAGTGATTTTCGTCGAACCGAAGAGCTGTTGGGCAAACAACCGCTGTACCTCGCTCACGGCAATCTGACCCGTACCGTTCTGCTTGTCGGCATAAGTCTGAAAACTCAACTTGACGGGACGGATGTGGTCACCGTACAAATAGGACATCAGGAAAAATCCCTTGTCGCGCACGGTAAACCTGACACTCGCGGGCAGGCTGTCGGTAATGACGACGTTGCGGGGAACTTCCGTCAACTCCAAAGGCACGGCCAGTTCTTTCTCGTAGGTCTCATTCAGCGTCGTGGTCAACCAGAACAGGGCACTGATGACGAGAAAAAACAAAAAAATCAAGAACTCCTTGTCCAGGATACCGAACAAGAAGTTCTTGAGCGCCGTGGCGATTTGCGCCGGACGGTATTTACCCATAACAGCGGGGGATTAAGCGTTGGCACCCGGTGTCTGCGAAGCGGCAGCGTCGGCAAACACGTAGGACTTGTCGACCGTAATGACGACGCCCTTGGCGATTTCCACTTCCACCTTACCCTGCAACTGGTCGATGCTCTTGACCGTACCGTAGATGCCGCCGCCGGTCACCACTTTCTGACCGGCCTGCAAAGCGTTCTGGAAATTACGGATTTCCTTCTGCCGCTTCTGCTGCGGGCGAATCATGAAAAGCCACATGATGGCGAAGATGGCCACCATCATCAGAATCATGCCCCACTGTCCGCCTTGCTGTGCGGACTGGGCTGCTAAAATCATTGTTGTCATTGTTCTCTATTATTACTGTTGTTGATGTCTTGATTCGTATTCTCCTTTTCCTCCGTATTCTGCCGGGCGTTCCAGCGCGGCCGGGCCTCGGGCATGGGTTTGAGCAAGAGACCCTCGTGGACCAGGTACCGGGCGATGTGGTCGAGCATGCCGTTGATGTAGCCGCCGCTGCGCGGCGTGCTGTAAAGCTTGGCCAGTTCCACGTATTCGTTGATGGTGACCGTAACGGGGATGCCGGGGAACGTCATCATCTCGGCAATGGCGATCTGCATGATGACCACGTCCATGAACGCCAGGCGCGAGAAGTCCCAGTTGCGACTGGCCTTGCTCATGTATTGCTGGTATTCGTGGGCGTTCATGATGGTGGCGCGGAAGAGTTTGCGCGCGAAGTCCTTGTCGTCCTCGTCCTTGTATTCGGGCAAGAGCTCCTGTGAGGCCTTGTTTTTCTCGTCAAACCGCTTGATGGTCTTGATGACAAACGTGTCGACCACCTCCTTGTCATCGTTCCAATACAGACTTTTTTCCTCCAGAACGGCGTCCAGATCCTCGTTCTCCTGAATCAGCTGCTTGTACAGTCGGCGCCAGGTCTCGCGGTGCATCTCGTAGGAATCATCGTCCGACTCCATGAACTCCCGATACGTCTCGGTCTGCTCAATCTGGTTGAGCAGTTTGCGGACATATTCCTGCTGGTCTTCCCAGGAGAGCTTCTGGGCTTCGAGAAAATCATTGAGCTGACGGTTCTCCTCCAGTTGGATGGCGAATTTGTTGTAGGCGAACTTGTCGGAAGGCGGTTCGGTGCCTTCCCGCTCGGCGCGCTGCGTCAGGATTTCCGTGCGACGGCGGGCCTCACGGGTGACGGCGACGATGAGCGCCAGGAGATAGTTGTACAGGTCATACGCCTTGGACAGGCTGAAAAGGAGCTCCTTCTCGGCCGTCTCTATGTTCTTGTCTCCGTTTTGATAGTAAGCATAGGTTAACTGAACTGCTTTGATACGGATAAGTTCTCTGTTTATCATTCTTCGAGGTGTTTTTTAAGTACTTGGCTATCCTTTGAATGTTTGGGCAAATTTAAAAAGAATCCAGGTATTATGCAAGAAAAAGGCGTCTTTTCTTAGCTTTTTTAAGAGAATTCTTGTTTTATCAGAAAAATTTCCATACCTTTGCACCGCTTTTTTGAGCACATCCGAAAAGAATCAGTGCCTTTGGGCACGTCTCGTGTGATGGTGTAATTAAGCAAAACAACTTAATTTAGAGTAACACATTATGAAAGAGATTAATGTAACAGGTCAGAAGCGTAAGGACCTTGGCAAGAAAGCTTCAAAACAGTTGAGAAAAGAAGGACTCGTTCCCTGCAACCTCTACGGAGAGCAGAAAGACAAGGACGGCAAGCCCGTATCCATGACGTTTGCCGCTCCGATGAGCGAACTCCGCAAAATCGTCTACACTCCCCACATCTACGTCATCAATCTGGTGATTGACGGTGAGAGCCACACCGCCGTGATGAAGGAATTGCAATTCCATCCCGTCACCGACGCGCTGCTCCACATCGACTTCATGGAAGTGAACGACCAGAAACCGATCACCATCGGCATTCCGGTGAAATTGTGCGGTCTGGCCCAGGGTGTACGCGACGGCGGACGCATGAACCTCTCCATCCGTAAGATTGCCGTTACGGCTCCTTATCAGCAGATTCCCGAGCACCTCGACATCGACGTGACCAACCTGAAAATCGGCAAGAGCATCAAGGTGGGCGACCTGAGTTTCGAGGGTCTCGAACTGGCCACGAGCAAAGAAGTGGTGGTCTGCTCCGTGAAGATGACGCGTGCCGCTTCCATGGCTTCCGCATCCGCTTCTGAAGAGGAGGCTGCAGAAGGCGGTGAGGCTGCTGCTGAATAATCCGTCGGAAAAAAGACTTTCGGTCTGCCTTCCGGCACAATTCCCCAAGGAATGGACAAGTATCTCATTGTCGGTCTGGGCAATCCGGGTAGCGAATACGCGGAGACCCGCCACAATACAGGTTATATGGTATTGGACGCTTTTGCAAAGGCGTCCAATATCGTTTTTGAAGACAAGCGTTACGGCTATGTGGCCGAAACATCCGTCAAGGGCAGGAAAGTCTTTCTGCTCAAGCCTACCACTTTCATGAACCTGAGCGGCAATGCCGTGCGGTATTGGCTCAACAAGGAGAACATCGACCAGAAACGGTTGCTGGTCGTCAGCGACGACGTGGCCCTGCCGCTGGGCACGTTCCGCCTGAAAGCGGCCGGAAGCAACGGCGGGCACAACGGACTGGGACACATCCAGCAACTCATCGGACAGAATTACGCCCGCCTGAGAATGGGCATCGGCAACGACTATCCGCAAGGCGGACAAATCGACTGGGTGCTCGGGCGCTACAGCGACGAGGAGAAACAGGTGCTCCAACCCGCCGTCGACACCGCCGTGGAAGTGATCAAGAGTTTTGTGCTGGCCGGCATTGACATTACGATGAACCAATTCAATCACAGACATGAGCGAGGCAAGGATTGACAAATGGCTGTGGGCGGCCCGCATCTTCAAGACGCGTTCCATCGCGGCCGACGCCTGCAAGAACTCGCGTGTGACGATTGGCGGCGTCAGTGTCAAACCGTCGCACATGATAAAGGAAGGCGACGTAGTGAGCGTGCGCAAACCGCCGGTGACTTATTCTTTCCGCGTCCTGAAGACCATCGAGCAACGGGTGGGCGCCAAACTCCTGCCGGAGATTTATGAAAACGTCACCGACCCGAAACAATACGAGATATTGGAGATGAGCCGCATCAGCGGATTCGTGGACCGCGCCCGGGGCACCGGCCGGCCCACCAAGAAAGACCGCCGCGCGCTGGACGCGTTCACCACACCGGAATTCTTTGATTTTGACGACGGGGAGGAATGATGACGAACATAGCCGTTTTTGTATCGGGCAACGGAACGAATTGTGAGAACATCATCCGTTACTTCCAGCATTCAGACATCGCGCGCGTGACACTGGTGGTCAGCAACCGGGCCGACGCCTTCGCCCTGCAACGGGCTGAGCGCCTCAACGTCCCGACCTGCGTGGTGGGGAAAACCGACTTTCAGGACGAGCGGTACATGACGGACTTGCTCCGGCAGTACCAGACCGGATTTATCGTACTGGCCGGATTCCTCTGGATGATTCCCGGCTTTCTCATCCGGGCGTTCGACCGGCGGATGATCAACCTCCACCCTGCCCTGTTGCCCAAATACGGCGGCAAGGGCATGTACGGCCATCATGTCCACGAGGCGGTGAAGGCCGCGGGCGAAAAGGAGACCGGCATGACCGTCCACTGGGTCAGCGACGTATGCGACGGCGGTGAAATCATCGCGCAATTCAAGACGCCGCTCTCGCCCGACGACACGCCCGACGACATCGCCCGCAAGGAACAGGCGCTCGAACAGCGATACTTTCCCGAAGTGATAGAACGGGTGTTGAGGGATGCCAGATAACACAAACGGCGGAGCAGTTGCTCCGCCGTTTGTGTTATCTCGGGCCTCCGAAACCGCCACCGCCACCTGGCGGACGACCACCGCCCATACCGCCCATACCGCCGTGACGGCCTCCGCCGCGGAATTCCGGACGGCCGAAGTCGGGCCGGCGACCGTCGTGCATGCCCTCACGCGCCTCTTTCGTTCCGAACAGGTTCATCCGGTAGATGACGTGCAGCATGGCGTAAGAGTTGATGCTGTTGTATTCCGTATCCGTGCGTTGCGTGGCACTCAGCGCCCTACTGAAATTGCTCTGTTGCTTGAGAATGTCGTAGAATTGGAGCGACACCGTCAGGGCATTGCCTTTCAGGAAACCTTGCGACAACTGCGCATTCCAAATCAGTTCGTTGGTATTCATCGAATTGTCGCTGTATCCTCTGCGGCTGTTCTCGTGCAGGTCGGTGGCCAGCGACATGCCCCAGGGGAAGGTGATATTGACCGTCGGACCGTAAGCAAACTGCCACGTATCCAGATTGCTCGTGCTCTGCAGGTCATTGCGGCTGTGGGTGTAGGTCAGCGAACCGTCAAGCGTTACCTCCAGCCAACTGTTGCGGAATCCGGCCGAAAGGCGTTCGCCGAGCGAAAGCGACTTGGTCGTGTTCTTCTGCGAGTCACTGGCATTGTCGAGGGCCAGGTATCCCACATAATTGTTATAGGAAGCCTCCGTAAACGTATTGACGTTCCACACGCCGGCCGAGTCGATGGCCGTATTGAACATGAACGCACCCCGCGCGTTCCAGTTGCCGTTGATGTTCTCCGGTTGGGAAGTGCGTCCGCCCGTCGTCTCGTCGTAGGTCACCTTGTTGCTGATGCTGTTGCGCGTGTTGCTGTAATTGACAAACGTCATGATGGCCCGCTGGTGCTCCTGGATGTAATTGTTGTAGAACAGGCGGAAATTGTTGGTGAACGAGGGTTTCAGACCCGGATTACCCTTCGTGATGTTGAGCGGGTCGCTGTCGTCGGTGATGTCGAGCAGGTCGGTCATACTCGGTTGGGAGGTCGTTCCGCGGTAATTGATGCGCAGGTTGCTCACCTTCGAGAAACGGTAGCGCAAGTCGAACGTCGGCGACCAGTTGACCACGCTTCTCGTGGTGTCCACGCTGATGCCCTGGTACTGCTGGATGTAGCGCGACTGCTGCGGTTGGAGCATCACACCGAAATTGAGCTGGTACTTCGGTTTGATGATACGCATCATCACCTGCATCTCATGGATGTAATTCTTGTATTCCGAAAAACGGCTCAAGTCCTCATCCAGATACGACTCCAACGGATTGGCCAGGCGCGACAGATAAGCGTTCCAGTCGCGGTATTGCAAGTTGACGTCGCTGAAAAAACTCTCGCCCAGATTACTGAAATCGTAGGTGGCGCGGTCGCTCTTGCTGAAAGAATACTTGAACTTATAACTGAACTGCAGGAAAACCGTCCGCCAAAGCGGTTCACTGTACGTGGCCTGCAGACTGTAACTCCAGTTTTCCGTCGGCGTCACGTTGTAACGGTTGGTCTGATACGTGGAGTCCAGTCCCAGGGCGTTCTGCACCTGATACAGGTGGACGTTGGTCAGCGAGAGACTCTGGCTCGTACCGTCGGTATAACTTGCGTCGGCACGCAAGGTCACGTTGCGTCCCCTGTTGCCCAACCGGCGGTTCCATTGCAACATACCGCCCACGTTCTTGCTGTCGGAATAGCTCAGCGACGTGGAGCGGCGCGTGTTGACCATCAGACTGTCGGCGGCCAACGAGGCGAACGACTCGTCCGTCAAGGGGTCGTCCACATATTCATACGGGTCGGCGTTGTAGGAAGCCGACGAACCGCTGCTGCGACTGTCGCTCGAAGAGATGGTGAAATACGGACGGAACATGATGTCGGTCATCGTGTCGGGTTTCCATTCCAGTCGCATCCTTCCGTCCCAACTGTTGCTCCGGGTGTATTTCTGCGTCAGACTGTTGCCGAACGAACCGGCCGTGGAGACGAAGTTCTCCGTCGACACCCGCGAGCGGGTGTCACCGTCGTTGTGATTCCACCTCAAACTGCCGTCGATGGTCAGTTTGTCTTTCTCCTCGTAATTGAAGTTGCCGCCAATCATCTTGGAGGCGTTCAGGCCCTGCCGGCCCGCGCCGAAACGGCCCCGGCCTCCGCCGCCGGGAAATCCCATGTCGTTGACATTGTTGGCGTTGGCGAACACCATCGTCCTGATTTTGTCATTGAAGTAAGCGCCCATACCCTTCTCGGCATACCGGCTGTGCGTACCGACACTCAGGTCGATGTTGGAGAACAGGCCCTTGTTCATGCCTGGTTTCAGACCGAAATCGAGCACCGTCTGTTCCTCGCCGTCGTCGATGCCCGTCACGCGAGCCAGGTCGCTTTTCTCGTCATACGACTTGATTTTGTCCACAATCGACGTGGGCAGGTTCTTGAGCGCCGTCTTCGTATCACCCGTCATGAATTCCTTTCCGTCGACAAGAATCTTCTTTACTTCCTTGCCGTTGATGGTAATCTTGCCGTCATCGTCGATTTCGGCACCCGGCAGGCGCTTCACCAATTCCTCGATGGTAGAACCTTCCGGCGTGCGGTAGGCGGCGGAATTGTAGACAAAGGTGTCTTCCTTGAGCGTCACCTTGGCCGCCTGTGCCGTCACGACGGCTCCTTTCAGCATGATGGCGTCGGAACCCATGACTATCTTGCCCATGGCCAGGTCTTTGTCCTGGACGATTTCCACCCGTTTGACGACCGGTTTGTAACCCACGCTCGTCACGCGCAAGAGGTATTTGCCGTTATCGGGCGCCTGCAGGAGGAACAGTCCGTCTTCATTGGTCACCGCACCGGTCACAAAACTGCTGTCGGTCTTCAACAATTGGACGGTGGCCTGCATGACAGGTTCTTTGGTGTCACGGTCGTAAAGCGCCCCGGATATCTTCCTTTCCTGGGCAAAAGAAACTGCCGACAAGCATGCCAGCAGTAGTATGATAAGGCATTTTTTCATGCGATACAAAGATGCTGATTTTGATTTTTAGACGCAAAACCCCTGAAAAGGTTTAACTCCCCAAAGGAAAATTCCCCCGGATAAAACGCGATTTGATACAGTTATTCGGAATTTTTGCCGTCGTTTTCGCCGAAAAACACTACTTTTGCAAAAGATGGTCCGGAAAAGACTTGTCAATACGGAAGACAATGAACATAGAAAACATCATACAGGAACACATCGTGGAGAAAGACGGTCTGTCGCAATCCCTGGGCATCATCTTTCTCTCCACCCCCGAAGAAGACACTTGCGTGGCGAAAATGAAAGTGGATGAGCGCAACCGCCAGCCTTACGGTTATCTCAGCGGCGGCGCTTCCCTGGCCATGGCCGAGACCGTCGCGGGCGTCGGTTCGCTGGCCCTTTGTCCGGGCAGGAAAGCGCTGGGCATCAATGTGCAGGCGCAACACGTCAAACCCGCATTGGAGGGGGATATCGTGACGGCCACGGCCGTCATCAGGCACAAAGGGCGCACGCTCCATGTCTGGCAGGTGGAAATCCGGAATTCGGCGGGCGACCTGGTGTCCAACGTCAGTGTGACCAATTATATGATTTGACATGACCGTCCTGTTCCGTTATCCTCACGAGAAAATCTGCCGCCGGCTGACTGCCGGTGACGACCGGCTGTTGACCTTTCCCGACATTCTTTCCCTGAAAGGTCACGGCGGATTTGTCATCGCGCCTTTCGCCCCGTCGGCCGAAAGGCCCGTCGTCCTGGTGGAGAATGCGGAGGAAATGAGTTATGCCCAACCGGACATTCCCCTTCTGCCTGCGGATGACGCCGACTTGTCAGACGGACGGCAAGAGGCGGACAACCGCCGGGTGTACGGCGAAGACTTCCGGTTGTTTCACCGTCAACTCACCGGCGGACGCTTCCGGAAAATCGTCCTGGCCCGCAGTATGACCGTCCGACTGCCGGAAACGCCGGACAAGGAAACACTTTTCCACACGGCTTGCGCCCTCTATCCGGCCCAATTTATCACCCTCTTCGATACGCCTTATACCGGCACATGGCTCGTCGCCACGCCCGAGACGCTCCTGGAAGGAAGCGGCACGCGCTGGCAGACCATGGCCCTGGCCGGCACGCGGTCTCATCAAACGGAAGAAAATCCGGATTGGAGCGGGAAAGACCGTACCGAACAGGCTTGCGTAGCCGAGTACATCCGCGATACCGTGGGGCGGTTTTCCGACCATGTGCAGGAAGCGGCGCCCGTCACCGTCACCGCCGGCGGCATGGACCACCTGTGCAGCAGGTTCACGTTCACGCTCGACCGTCCCGGGACGGATGCGGTATCCCTCCTGGACGCCCTGCACCCCACCCCGGCCGTGGCCGGACTTCCCAAAGAAGCCGCCCGCCGGTTTATCCTCGACAACGAACATACCGACCGCCTGTATTACAGCGGATTCACAGGTATGTGGCGACCGGACGCCGAAACACGCCTCTTCGTCTCCCTGCGCTGCATGCGGACGGACGGTCATCAGGCCACCCTTTACGCCGGCGGCGGACTGGTCAAAGACAGCGAAGAGGAAAAGGAATGGCGGGAGACCTGTCTCAAACGGGGCAGTATGATACAAGTATTAAGACAATGTACAGCAAGAAAGACAACATAGGTACGCTCACCGCCCTGCTCGCCGGCCACGGCATCCGCCACGTCGTGGTCTGTCCCGGGTCGAGAAACGCGCCGCTCGTGCACAATTTCTCCGTCTGCGAAGACCTGCAATGCCATCCTGTCACCGACGAGCGGTGTGCCGGATTCTTCGCGCTCGGCCTTACCCTGGCGACGGGAGAACCTGCCGCCGTGTGCGTCACGTCGGGCTCGGCTCTGCTCAATCTGGCGCCCGCCGTGGCGGAAGCCACGCTGCAGCACCAAGGCATCATCGTGATTTCGGCCGACCGGCCCGCCGCCTGGATAGGACAACAGGACGGTCAGACCATGCCGCAACAGGATGCGCTCCGACCGTTTACGGCCTGCAGTGTCACGCTGCCCGAGACCGAAGACGCCGAAGGAAGGTGGTATGTCAACCGCCTGGTCAACGAGGCGCTGATGAAAGTGAGGAGCGAGGCGCGCCCGTCGGTCCACATCAACGTACCGATCAGTGAACCGCTGTTTGATTTCAGTAGGGAGAAATTGCCTGAAGAGCGCGCCATCCGCTATGTGCCGTCGGTATGTCAAGAGGCGATGCTCACCCGGATTGTCGGACGGCTTACGGCATCCGGGCGACCGATGATTGTCCTGGGACAACTCGACGGCATGCCTGCGGATTTCCAAACGTCCGTAGAGCGCCTCTCCCGCCAGTTGCCGGTCTGGGGTGAAAGTCTTTCCCTGGCTCGCCCCATACCTTTCGACAAGATGCTGGCCCTGGCGGATGAGAAAGACGATTACCGTCCCCAGTTGGTCATTTACGCCGGCGGCACACTGGTCAGCAAGGCACTCAAAACGTATCTTCGGGAATGCGGGGACACCGAGTTTATCGAACTCTCGCCCGGTGGTGAACCGCACGACACGTTCAGGCACCTGACGGAAGTGTACGATATGGATGTCCGCAAACTGATTGACCGTTTGGACCGACTCGCCTCCCAACAGGGCGCGCAATACTTTTCATCCGACAGGGAATACCTTTCCTACTGGTCGGAACAGGAAGAACGCGCGGAGAACATCATCAGGAATAAATTCCGGCCGGGCTACTCCCAGGCGATGGCCGTCCGGATGTTGGAGGATTTCCGTACCGGGGAAGTACATTACGCCAACAGCAACGCCATCCGTCTGGGCAATCTTTTCTCGCGTCACAAGAACCATTGCAACCGCGGCATCAACGGCATTGACGGTTGTATCTCAACGGCGGCGGGTTATGCCGCCGCGTCGGGCAAGCCCGAATATTGCGTCACCGGCGATTTGAGTTTCTTTTACGACAGCAACGCTTTGTGGCAACCGGGCCCCGGCAGGTTGCGCATCATGCTGCTCAACAACGGCGGAGGCGGCATTTTCAGATCATTGAAAGGACTGGAAACGAGTCCTGTCGCCCTGACATCCGTAGCGGGCCGGCATCAGACTTCCGCCGAAGGCATTTGCAAGTCTTATCACGCCGTCTACCTGAAAGCCACGGATGAGGAATCGCTCCGGGAAGGACTGGACCGGTTGTTTGAGGAAAGCGAAGACTCCGTCAAGGTATTGGAGGTCTTTACCGACCCAGAGGAAGACCTGCGCAACATGCGGCAATTACTTAGTATGACATAATGATTATGGAAAAAAGAGATTGGAAATCCATGCGGGATTTTGAGGAAATCCTCCTGGAAGAATGGCAAGGCATCGCCAAGATTACCATCAACCGGCCCAGATACCGCAACGCCTTCACGCCCAAGACGACGCTGGAACTGTCCCAGGCGTTCGCCATCTGTCAGGAAGCGCGGCAGATTCGCGTCATCCTACTCACGGGAGCGGGCGACAAAGCCTTCTGTTCCGGCGGTGACATGCACGTGAAAGGACGGGGCGGCTATATCGACGAACAGGGTATTCCGCGCCTGAGCGTCCTCGACGTACAGATGCAAATCCGCCGTATCCCCAAACCGGTCATTGCCATGGTCAACGGATTCGCCATCGGCGGCGGTCACGTCTTGCACCTGGTCTGCGACCTTTCCATCGCAAGCGACAATGCCCGTTTCGGACAGACCGGTCCGAAGGTGGGCTCGTTCGACGCCGGTTTCGGCGCTTCCTATCTGGCCCGTTGCGTAGGGCAGAAGAAAGCGCGCGAGATTTGGTTCCTGTGCCGGCAGTATTCCGCCGAGGAAGCCTTGCGGATGGGACTGGTCAACAAGGTCGTTCCGCAAGACCGGTTGGAGGACGAATGCGTGGCCTGGGCACAAGAGATGATGGAACACTCGCCGCTCGCCCTAAGAATGATCAAGGCCGGACTGAATGCCGAACTCGACGGACAGGCCGGTATCCAGCAACTCGCCGGCGACGCCACCATGCTTTATTATTTCACCGATGAGGCGCAAGAAGGCGGACGGGCCTTTTTGGAAAAGAGAAAACCGAATTTTTAAACAAGAGAAGAAGTCTTGAAACTGAACATCATACCCCGCACCTTTCATTTCCGCCAACCCGCGGGCACGTCGCGCGGTGTCTACACCCTGCGGAAGAGTTGGATGCTCGAACTCACCGACGCGTCTTCCTCCTGCAAAGGCATCGGCGAGTGCGCTCCCCTGCCTGCCCTGAGCCAAGAAGACTCACCTCATTACGAGGACACCCTGCGGGAAATCTGCCGCCACTTCGAGCGTCTCGACGGAACACCGCAAGAGCGACTCGACAGGATGACGAATCTCTTGCGCCCCTATCCGTCCATGCTGTTCGGACTGGAAACGGCCGTACTGCACTTTGTCCGAGGTTCCGTCCGCCTGTTCGACACACCCTTCTCGCGCGGCGAGGAAAGCATTCCCATCAACGGACTGGTGTGGATGGGCAACCGGGATGAGATGTACCGGCGCATGGAGGAAAAACTGGCCAAAGGTTTTCATTGCATCAAATTCAAAATCGGCGCCATTGATTTCGACAGCGAAATCGCGCTCATCCGGGATATCCGACAGCGGTTCGGCCCGCAGGACATCGAGATTCGGACCGACGCCAACGGCGCTTTCAGCGAGGCCGACGCCCTGTGGAAACTGGACGAACTGGCACGATATGACATTCATTCCATCGAACAGCCCATCCGGCAACACCAATGGGAGGCCATGGCGCGGATTGCCGCCGCTTCCCCCATACCCGTTGCGTTGGACGAGGATCTCATCGGTGTCAATTCGCCGGCCATGAAGGCAGAACTCCTGGATACCGTCCGACCCGCCTACATCATCCTCAAACCGTCCCTGCACGGCGGTATGGCGGGCACAAGGGAATGGATTGCTCTGGCCCGTCAGCGGAACATCGGCTCTTGGATAACGAGCGCCCTGGAAAGCAATGTGGGGCTCAGCGCGGTGGCCCAACTCGCGGCCGACGTCTACGGACCGGGCATTCAGATGCCGCAAGGATTGGGCACCGGTCAACTCTTTACCGACAACATTCCCATGCCCGTCCTACTGGAAGGAAGTGAACTATGGATGAGATAAACGGATGTCACCGGGGGATGATTCCCCTCCGCACCAGCGGTTCGACGGGCCGTCCCAGGACGATTTGGGCCGATCCCCGGCGGATGCGGGCCAGTGCCCGGCTCACGTGCGACTTTCTCGATCTTCGGGAAGGCGACACCGCCCTGCTTTGTCTCTCTACCGACTACATCGCCGGCAAGATGATGGAAGTGCGGGCCGAGGTGCGTCACCTTCAGTTGATTCGCGTCGAGCCCGACGGGCACCCGCTGCGCACGGTCACGACACCCGTGGATTTCGCCGCCATGGTACCCCTGCAGGTATACAACACGCTGCAATCAGCGGAAGAAGCCGCCCGCCTCAGGCAAATCCGCCACCTGATTATCGGCGGCGGAGCCGTGCATCCCGACTTGGAAAGCGCGCTGCACGACTTTCCCCATGCCGTCTGGAGCACCTACGGCATGACCGAAACCCTCTCGCACATCGCCCTGCGCCGGATTAACGGCACGGAACGTTCCGACTGGTATACGGCGATGGACGGTATGAGCGTGTCACTTGACGGAGACAACTGTCTCGTCATCGACGCGCCGGCCGTGTGCGAACAGCGGTTGACCACCAACGACATCGCCTGTATCAACCCTGACAATCCACGTCAATTCCGCATCATCGGCCGGAAAGACAACGTGGTGTGCAGCGGCGGCATCAAAATCCAAATCGAGGAAGTGGAGCGCCTGCTCAGTACACACTTGTCCTGTCCGTTCCTGCTCACCAGACAAGACGATGTCAAATTCGGTGAAATCCTCATTCTTGTCGCCCAGTGCACTGATGCAGACCTGCCGGGCATCCGGGCGGTTTGCGAACGGGTGCTGCCCGCCTTTCAGCGCCCCAAGCGTTACTCCGCCTTATCCGCCCTGCCGCAGACGCATTCCGGCAAACCCGACCGGCGCCGTGCGGCGGAAATCATCGGATAAATGCCTCCTTTTTATTTGAAAAGAAAAAATATTTATAACTTTGCAGCCGGTTAGCGGGAAGCGTGGAGCGTGTAGCGTGTAGCGAGTAGCGAGTATGCAGACGTAAAGCGGCTGAATACTTTTAGCGTCAAATACATATCTCTCTCCACGCTCCTCGTTACACGTTACACGTTATGAAAGAGAGAAAATGGAACAAAGAGTCATCATATCCGAGAATTTAGAGTTGGAAACCGCGATGGCGATTTCCGAATGCGAGCACGACCGGTTGTTTGTCCTGGCCGATGAGACCACGGCACAAAAGTGCTGGCCCGTCATACAAGACTTTTTCTGCCTGCGCAAGGCCAGTCTGATTACGATTGGCAGCACCGACACCAACAAGAATCTGGACACGCTCGCCCACGTATGGCGCCAACTGGACCGGATGGGAGCCACGCGACATTCCTGTCTCATCAACTTAGGCGGCGGTATGGTGACCGACCTGGGCGGATTCGCCGCCTCAACATTCAAGCGCGGTATCGACTTCATCAACATTCCCACCACCCTGCTTTCCATGGTGGATGCCAGTGTGGGCGGCAAGACGGGCATCAACTTTGAAGGACTGAAAAACGAAATCGGCGTCTTCAACGAGGCCCGCTATGTGATACTCGACACCCAATTCCTGAAAACGCTCGACCGGGAAAACTTCCTTTCCGGATATGCGGAAATGCTCAAGCACGGTCTTATCAGCAAGGAGCGCATCTGGGCCGAACTGTTGGGATATGAGACCGAACAGCCCGACCTGCATCAGCTCCGCCGCATGGTGGCAGAAAGTGTGAAGGTCAAGGAGCGCATCGTACAGAAAGACCCGAAGGAAAAGGGTCTGCGCAAGGCGCTCAACCTGGGTCATACCATCGGCCACGCCCTGGAATCCTGGTCGTTGCAGACCGCCCGTCCGATGCTTCACGGCTATGCCGTGGCCTATGGTCTTATCGCAGAACTCTATCTCTGTTGTGCGAAGACCAACTTCCCCTTCGACAAAATGCGCCAGACGGTCAAGTTTATCCGCGGCAATTACGGTACGCCGGCCATCACTTGCGACGACTACGACGCCCTGTTCGACTACATGAAGCATGACAAGAAGAATACGTCGGGCATCATCAATTTCACCCTGCTGAGCGAAATCGGTGAAATTGAAATCAATCAAACGGCCACGAAAGAGGAAATCTTCGAAGCGCTGGACTTTCTGAGGGAGAGCTGATACTCGTGGAACGTGGAGAGTTGGGCGAGCAAAGAAATAGACAATAAGCGTAAATAAAAAGGAGTGTGCCGCACGGCACACTCCTTTTTATTATTGAGAAGGAAGTATTATCTCTGAATATACTTCTTACCGTTCTTAATCACGATACCACGATACGACTCGTTGACCTTCTGGCCGGAGAGGTTGTAGATACCCTTCACGCTGCCGTTCTCGGCGTCAGCGTCGACGGTGATACCCTCAACACCAAGAGTCTCGTCATATTCCACCAACCAGCGGGGGTCACCAATCTTGCTTTCGGCCTGCTGAGAACCTGCATGCAGGGTGAAGTCGCCATTGGCTGCATCGGCAAACTTCGGATCCTTGGTGAGGTAAGTAGCGCCGTCCACTGTGCTCTGCGACTCGCTCAAGTCGGTAAATGTACCGTCCAGCAAAGTAGCGATGGTGTTGGTACCGACGGTATAGGTCGGAGCAGTAGAGCTTTGACCGCCGTTCAAACTGGCGAGGAAGTTGGCCTTACCGCAATTCACGACGATACAGTTCTGCAAATCAAAGGCGAGATTTGCAAGACCCTTCGTACGGTGAGAGATGAAGTTCTTGTTGTAGGTCACGTTGTAGAGCGTACTGTTCTGGAAGGAGAACTTCGACGTTGTAGAGTCGCTGCATTCTGTCGGTTTCTGACCTCTCTCCGTACTGATGAACGAATTGGTCGTAGCCGTCGGGGCGTAAACAGTAGAATTCGATACAGTCAGAGCAGTAGGAATGCCGCCCTTGGTGAAGTCGAACGTCGTCTTGGCGCCTGCGCCCAACTCAACGATGGAGTTGTCGAGCGTCACATCGTAGAGTTCTCCCTTGTCGGTAGAAGCGAAGAGAGCCTGAGTCAGACCCGTCACCTTCATGTTGGCAAACTTCACGGTTACATTTTTCCATTCAGTTGTCGCATCATTGCTGGCGAACATCGTACCCGTCAGGCCGCTGGCATCGATGGTAGCCAGGCTGTCGGCGCCTGCCACAGTGATGTTGCCGGCTGCGCTGATGGTGCTGGTCACGGTGTAAGAGGCACCTTCCGTGGTGTTGATGGTGAGGTTGTTGATCGGCCAACCGCCGGATTCCTCTTCAACGGCTGCGGAAAGGTCGGCGCCGCTTTCCGGAGTGATGGTCACGTCAATGGTCTGGGTGATGGAGTCGGCGCTGAATTCAACGAGCCAGCGGGGGTCACCCGTCTTCTTCTGGGCCTGTTGCGTACCGGCACCGATGGTGAAGTCACCATTGGCTGCATCCTTGAATTCGGGCAGAGTAGCCAGACTGTTCTTGATGTTGTCGGCAGAACCGCCTACAGTCTGCTCTTCAACGATAGCATCGCTGAAAATGAAGGTGTTGTTTTCAACATTCCATACAGGACCACTGGCATTACCGGCCTGACCACTATTAAGACCTTTCAGGAACTGACCGCTCTTGCCGCTCTCGGCGATGATGCTGTTGGTAATCGCAAAGGTCATCCAAGTCTGACTGTTCTGACGAAGAGAAGAAGTGGTCTTGGCGTGTGCGATATTGTAAATCGTAGAGTTGCTGATGGTCGTCGTCTGGGAATACTCCTCGCCGTCATTGAACACTTCATTCATCTTACAAGAACTCTGCGTGCTGAAGAAACCGCCGTTCTGTGCGTTGGACGGATTAGCCCAGAGCGTAGAATTGTTGATGGTGAGTGCCAACATGTTGCCGCCACCGTTGAAGTCGAAGATGGTCTTCTTGTTGGTACCGTTGATGCCGATGATACTGTTGTCAACGGTCAACTTGCTCACGATATACTTCTGCTTGTTGGCATAGAAGAGCTGGTAAGCCAAATTCTTCACCACGATGTCGGTGAAAGAAACTTCGTCGATAACCAAGAAGCCCTTGTCGTTCAAGCCCGTGGTGGGGAGCGTCAGCATCTGAACGAACGGAGCTGCCAGACTGCTGGCGTCGATGATAGAGCTGTCACCCTTGACGACTACGCTGTTGGTGGCAGCCAAAGAACCACTGATGGTGTATTCCACACCTGCGGCGAGGTTGACGGTCAACTTGCCTACATAGTCGTCACCCGTCACTTGTTCTGCCACGGCTGCCGTGTATGCCTCGTAGATGTCGCCCGATTCGGGAGAAATCGTAATGTCCACAGCCTCCGGAGTCTTCGTGATGGAGATGGGCTGGAACTGAACATTGGTATTGTAAACGCTGATTACGCCCACGATGGTATAGGTCTTGCCGTCAACGGGCTCGTCGATGGTGATGCCAAACTGGTTGTAGCCGGCGATTTCGGTGCCGTCCTTGGTGATGGTGAAGTTCTTACCGGAAGCGGCGGTATAAGTGCATTCGGTCAGGGTCACCACTTGGTTCATGTTGTCAGCCGTCACTGCGGAAGCTTCCACTTCGGGATAAGTCACGGTCACGGCGTCAGCCTCGGTTTCGGTGATGGTCGTAGAGGGAACGGCCTCGAAGAGGTTTTTGTAGATAGAAACAGAGCCTTGCCAGTTGGGCGTGATGGTCTTGCCCACGGTAAATTCAGTGGAGAATGTACCATAAATCAGACTGGAACCGGTATCATCCTTAATATAAAGGTACTTGCCGATATAGTAGGCCACGATGGCGTTTCCGGTGAAAGCGAACGTAGTACCATTTTCCAGTGCGTTGAGTTCAGCTACAGTAGCAACCGTCGGAATAGCCGTAAAGGTCTTCTCTGCGATGCTGCTCTGGTCGCTGCCACTGATAGCGATGGCCTTAACGGTAGTGGTTTCGCTAACGGTGAATGCTTCCGAGTAAGCCGTGCTTGCGGAAGTGGGGTCGGTACCGTCGGTGGTGTAGTAAATGCTGGCACCTTCGGTAGCACATGCAATCGTTACTTCAGTAGAACCGAGGAACGGGGTTTCGCCACTGATGGTCGGAGTCTTAACGGTTGCGCTTTCTTCATAAGTAACCGTCACTTTTTGGAATCTGTAATGTTTTGCTGTTCCTACAGTAAACACAACACTTGAACTGCTTCCGGTCCATGTCAAATCGCTAAGAGTACCGGGACTTGCCGTCAACGTTGCAGAACCATTAGCGGTTGCCGTAAGCACAATTTGAGTAATGTTGCCTGCCGAGCAGGAAACAGTCATCGTACCGCCATTATATACACGAACGGCTGTTCCTGTAGTATAATAAGCCGGTGCAGTTGAACTGGTACCCTGGTCATACGTCAGAGTGACGTCTCCACTCGTCGTGCTTGTCACTGCTTGTTGGTTGGTATAACCCTGAGCAGACAAGTCAATCGTGACTTCCGCTGCCCATGCGGTCATGCCACACAGCAAGAGCGCAAATAACGTAAATAATTTTTTCATAACGTTAGGTTTTAATTAATAGATTGTAAAAAAATAAAATTCACTTATATAAGTCTTTGTCATTAAGACGTCTTCACAAACATCTTTACAAAAATAACGATTTGGGGCGGAAGTTGTAGTCACGCAAGGTTTGTTTTATTGTTTTTTAACGGTTATTTTGCACTGTCGTTTCCATTGCCTTACATTCCCGTTTCAATGTGATTACCCGGTTGTTCAGTCCGGACTTCCCGGTAAAGACCTTGAATTTGATTTCCGGAGAAGTCAAAACGGCAGGATAAAACGGCCGGAATCAAGAAAAAAAGCCAATGCGTTGGCAGTCCGGAAAATAGTTTGTAATTTTGCGCCGCTTTAGAGAGGGGGAAGATTGTGCGGGATTAATTCACACATTAAATATTATAAAAATGGAAGAAAATTCGTCCGCTAAGGCGGAAATGATTGGCGGTATCAAGAAGAAAAATCTTCTGGTACTGCTTTGTATCACAGCCGTGACGGCCGTGATTTGGTGTTTGCCGCTTTCGGCTTTCGGCATCGACGGTCTGACCATCGTTCAGCAGCGCGTCATCGCCATTTTCGTATTCGCCGCCTTGTCGTGGCTTACCGAGGCCATTCCGTCGTGGGCCACGTCGCTCGTCATCCTGACGGTGATGTGTCTGACGGTGTCCAACAACGCTTTCTTGTTTTTGAAGGCGGAAGACAATCCGCAATTCGGCCAACTGCTGAAGTCGAAAGACATCATGGCACAATTCGCCAACCCCATCATCATCCTGTTCCTCGGCGGTTTCGTTATGGCCCGCGTGGCTCAGAAATCGGGTCTTGACGTTTTTCTGGCCCGCACCATGCTGAAGCCTTTCGGCCATAAGAGCGACAATGTGTTGCTCGGATTCCTGCTCATTACGGGTGTGTTCTCCATGTTCGTGAGCAACACAGCCACCGCGGCCATGATGCTCACCATGCTCGCTCCGGTGTTCGCCGCCCTGCCGGCCAACGGCAAAGGCCGTATCGCCTTTACGCTGTGTATCCCCGTGGCCGCCAATATCGGCGGTATGGCCACGCCTATCGGTACGCCTCCCAACGCCATCGCGCTGCAGGCCATGAACGAACAGATGGGTCTGACCATCGGTTTCGGCCAGTGGATGTCGTTCATGTTCCCGCTCACCATCGTACTGCTCTTGTTCAGTTGGGTGCTCATCAAGAAACTGTATCCCTTCTCCAAACCGACCATTGAGTTGGAAATCAACGGCAACACCCAGAAGGGCTGGAAGATGTGGGTGGTCTATATCACCTTTATCGTCACCATCCTGATGTGGGTGCTCGACAAGGTGACGGGCGTCGACGCCAACACCGTGGCCATGATTCCGATGGCCGTGTTCGGCGTGACGGGCATCATCAACGCCAAGGACATCCAGATGATCGACTGGAGTGTCATCTGGATGGTGGCCGGCGGATTCGCCCTCGGTCTCGGAATGAACGGCAGCGGACTGGCCGAGACGGCCATCAACAGTATTCCCTTCGGTGAGTGGTCGCCGCTGGTCATCCTGATTGTGTCGGGTCTGATATGCTACGGTCTGTCCAACTTTATCTCCAACACGGCCACGGCCGCTCTGCTCGTGCCGATTCTCGTGGTGGTCTGCTCGGGTATGGGTGACATGCTCGCTCCGCTCGGTGGCGCTCCCACCATCATCATCGGTATCGCCATCGCCGCGTCCAGCGCCATGTGTCTCCCGATTTCCACCCCGCCCAACGCCATCGCCTACTCCACCGGTCTGGTGAAGCAGAACGACATGCTCAAGGTGGGCCTCATCGTGGGTATCGTGAGCATGATCTTGGGCTACTCGGTGCTTGTGGCCGTCGGCAAACTCGGTATAATTTAATCAGTATTCATCATCAAAATCGATTATCATGGGAAATTTAGGAACGACGATTATCATCATTCTCATCTTGGTGGCCTTGCTGATGCTGGCCGTCATTTTCAAGCATATCAAAAGTTCGGAGAAGATGGACATGGAAATCTTCGCCCGCAAGAACCTGGGCGAGGAGTTTGGCGAATCGGAAAAATACGTGAGTCACAACCCGCGTATCGGATTCTACATCGACAAACAGCGTGACAAGATTGCGCTCATCCGCGTGAAAAACGGGGAGTACGACCCCAAAGTGATTGAGGATTTCCACTGCGACAAGGCCATCGAACACCTGGAGTTCGTGCACGACAAGTACTTCTTCGCCGAAGACCGCGTGCGCCAGAAGGTGCTCATGTGGGCACTGGTCAACTCGACCGCCAAGGAAGGCAAGTCGATGAAACTCAAGGTGGTGCACTACCGTGACATCAAGGGCGTGGAAATGATTTTCGACGGTGAGGTGGTCTACCGCAAACCGGCGGAGGGTCAGGAGAAGATTTCCGACATAGAAGCGCTGACCAAGTACGTGGACGAGCGTCGCGAGACCACGTTGCCGTTCTCGGACATCATCGTCAGGGTAAGGTTCAATGAGATGGATTCTCTTGCCTTCACCTTCGAGTGCATGACGAGTGAGCGGCCTTCGGCCGAGAATTCTCTCACCACCCGCCATCTCCTCTCAGCGTATGAGTTGGTGAAGACGCTTTCGGCCATCGTAGAGATGGGGAAATAACGTGGAACGTGGAGCGTGGAGCGTGGAGCGAGATTACTGATATTCGTCATGAATTTATACATTTCTCGTTGCACACTCCACGTTACACGCTACACGTTAAAAGGTATTCTCGCTACACGCTACACGTTCCACGCTACACGTTCTTGCTGAAAATCGTTAAACGATTTTCAGCAGACTGCCCGTAGGACAGACGAAGCGGCAATAAGGCCTTTGAATGAAGAACGAAAGGACGATAAACAGCGCGGCCGCGACGATGACAATCCAAGAGGCCGACTGGAAAAGAAACGCCGTGAAGAGCTCATAATCCATCCATTCGAAAAGCACACCCGACCACAGACACAACATGAGTACGGCCCAGAGCACCTGGCGGAACACGTCCAGACGCTTGACGGTCTTCTTGCCGAGCGACAGTTTGTTGCGGTTGCACATGCCGGCCAACTGCTGCAGCGAACCGAAGGGACATACGTGCGTGCAATAGTATTGGCGCTTGCCGAAGAGCGGATAGACAAACGCCACGACAAGCAGGATGATCGGCACCAGATACAGCCATACGTTCAGGCCCGAGGAGAGGAACCGTACGATGAGCGTATACGAGACGAACGTACCGCACCAGAACCCCAACACGAGTACGTTGAGAACGAGTTGGACGGTATGATACTTCTTGTTCCTGACAAAGAGCGGCAGAACGGCCGCCATGAGGGCCACCAGCAGGCCGGCAATCGCCTTGGGCGACATCAGCGCGCGCCAAGACGCCGAAGAAGCGCCCGACGCGCTGCTGTCGGAGGCGGCTTCCTGCAGGGCCAACTGCACATTGCCGATGATGGCGCGCGAGGAGAACGTGGCGCCCGACACGGCATCCGGCACCGTCCTGGCGGCCTCTTCCACCGTCTTGCCCGTCCAGGCGGCCTTCAATCCGCGGAAGGCGGCATGGAAGAAATCTTCCGTCTCGGTATTCTTCAATGCCTTGACCGCCACCACCTTGCCGCCAAGCACACTGACTTCCATGGGCACCCGGCCCGCATATCCCTTGATGTCGCGGCCGATATACGTGGTGTTCACGATGAGCGTGTCGCCCGAGGTGCGCAGTGTCGGTACGGTGTCGGCCGTCACCGTAACGGGCCGGGCGGTGCTCTTGCCCGTCAGGTCGTGTCCCAACACCTGACCGTCACGCCGGATGGCCACGGCCAGCATCATCAAAAGGCAGGTCAGCAGACTGACCCACTGTTGCCAAGAAGTCTTTTTCATCTCGTTTTTCTGTTTCTTTCTTACTCTAAGAGATAACGGATTTTCCCACTTTTTCTTGTCTTTTCTGACGGTTTCATCGTAAAAAAGTTTTATTTCGGACCGTTTTCCGCCACTTTCCGACGCCCCGCTTTCCTGATAAAAAAATATAAAAGACCGTCGTTTTAAGAATAAATTTGTATTTTTGCAGTCATTATAATAGGTTTATTAGATTTTTTCAAGACGATGAATGTTTTAGAACTCAGCGAACAGGAGATTGTTCGCCGGCAAAGTCTGCAAGAATTGCGCGACATGGGCATTGACCCGTACCCCGCCGCCGAATATCCGGTCAACGCATATTCCGTGGAAATCAAGGAGAATTTCAAGGAGGAGGATGAGCCCCGCCAGGTCAGCATCGCCGGCCGGTTGATGAGCCGCCGCGTGATGGGCAAGGCCAGTTTTGCGGAAATCCAGGACTCCAAAGGCAGAATTCAAGTCTATGTCTCCCGCGACGATTTGTGTCCGGGCGAGGACAAAGACCTTTACAATAAAGTTTTCAAGCGCTTGTTGGACATCGGCGACTTCGTCGGTGTGGAGGGCTATGTGTTCAAGACGCAGACGGGCGAGATATCCGTACACGCCCGGTCACTGACGCTCTTGTCCAAGAGTCTCAAACCGCTGCCCATCGTGAAATACAAGGACGGCGTGGCTTACGACAAATTCGACGATCCCGAACTGCGCTACCGTCAGCGCTACGTCGACCTGGTGGTCAATGAGGGCGTGAAGGAGACGTTCCTGCAGCGCGCCACCGTCATCCGCACCTTGCGCAAGGTACTTGACGAGGCCGGATATACAGAAGTGGAGACGCCCATCCTGCAGTCCATCGCAGGCGGAGCGAGTGCCCGTCCGTTCATCACCCACTTCAACGCGCTCAATCAGGACATGTACATGCGCATCGCCACGGAGTTGTACCTCAAGCGCCTGATTGTCGGCGGTTTTGAGGGCGTGTACGAAATCGGCAAGAACTTCCGCAACGAGGGCATGGACCGCAACCATAACCCGGAGTTCACCTGTATGGAACTCTACGTGCAGTACAAGGATTACAACTGGATGATGTCGTTTACCGAACAGCTCCTGGAGAAGATTTGTACGGCCGTCAACGGCAAGCCCGAACGGGAAATCGACGGACAGATCATTTCCTTCAAGGCGCCCTACCGCCGCCTGCCGATTCTCGACGCCATCAAGGAGAAGACCGGATTCGACGTCAACGGCAAGAGCGAGGAGGAAATCCGTGCTTTCTGCAAGGAAAAGGGCATGGATGTGGACGAGACGATGGGCAAAGGCAAACTCATCGACGAACTCTTCGGCGAGTTCTGTGAGGGCACGTACATCCAACCGACGTTCATTACGGATTATCCCGTGGAGATGTCACCGCTGACCAAGATGCACCGGTCCAAGCCCGGACTGACGGAGCGCTTCGAACTGATGGTCAACGGCAAGGAACTGGCCAACGCCTATTCCGAGCTCAACGACCCCATCGATCAGGAAGAGCGCTTCGTGGAACAGATGCGACTGGCCGACAAGGGCGATGACGAGGCGATGATCATCGACCACGACTTCCTGCGCGCCCTGCAATACGGCATGCCGCCCACCAGCGGTATCGGCATCGGCATCGACCGTCTGGCCATGCTCATGACGGGCAAGACCTACATTCAGGAAGTATTGTTCTTCCCGCAGATGAAACCGGAAAAGAAGATTCCGCAAAGCACGCCGCAAGAGTGGGCCGCCATCGGCGTGCCCGAGGAGTGGGTGCCCGTGTTCCGCAAGGCGGGCTACAACCTGGTGAGCGACTTGCACGAGCAGAAGGCGCAGAAAGTGCAGATGGACGTGTGCGGTGTGAATAAGAAATACAAATTGGGTTATGAGAATCCTTCCGTGGACACGTTCCAGGAATGGATTGACAAGGCCTGATAATCCGTATCACCCTCATCTTACCGAATGTACAATTGCGGTAAAATAGCGATTATCGGCGGCGGCAGTTGGGCAACGGCCATAGCCAAGATTGTGGTGGGTCACACACACCACATCGGGTGGTATATGCGCCGCGACGACCGCATTGACGACTTCAAGCGCCTGGGACACAATCCAGCCTACCTGATGAGCGTGCGCTTCAATACGGACGAAATCTTTTTCTCGTCCGACCTGAACAAAATCGTGGAGGCCTACGACACGCTGGTGTTCGTCACGCCCTCGCCCTACCTGAAGAATCACCTCAAAAAACTCAAGACGCGCATCCGCGACAAGTTTGTCGTGACGGCCATCAAGGGTATCGTGCCCGACGAGAACCTGGTCTGTTCGGAGTATTTCCACCAGGTCTACGACGTGCCTTACGAGAACCTGGCCTGCATCGGCGGACCGTCGCATGCCGAGGAAGTGGCGCTCGAGCGCCTGTCCTACCTCACCGTGGGATGCGCCGACGTGGAGAAAGCCAAGGCGTTCACGCAGGTGTTGGCCAGCGAATACATCAAGACCAAGACATCGACCGACGTCATCGGCATCGAATATTCGTCCGTCTTGAAGAATGTCTATGCCATCGCCGCCGGCATTTGCAGCGGTCTGAAATACGGTGACAACTTCCAGGCCGTGCTCATGTCGAACGCCCTGCAGGAGATGTTCCGTTTCCTGCAGGCCGTGCATCCCATCGAGCGCAACATGTACGACTCGGTGTATCTCGGCGACCTGCTCGTCACCGGTTACTCCAACTTCTCGCGCAACCGCACTTTCGGTACGATGATCGGCAAGGGATACAGCGTGAAGAGCGCGCAAATCGAAATGGAAATGATTGCCGAAGGCTATTTCGGTACGAAGTGCATGAAGGAAATCAACCGCCACCTGCATGTCAACATGCCCATCTTGGACGCGGTCTACAACATGCTCTACGAGCGGATTTCCCCGCAAATCGAAATCAAATTGCTTACAGATTCATTCAGATAAAAAGATTTTTTATGGAAAGTATTCGTTTAGACATCTCCAAGGCCGTGCCCTTCCTGCAGGAAGGCGCCGTGAAAGCCTTGGAACCGAAAGTGAAAGCAGCGCAGGAAGCCCTGGAAAACGGCACTTGTCCGGGCAACGACTTCCTCGGTTGGCTGCATCTCCCCTCTTCCATCACGCCCGCCTTTCTTGATGAGGTACAGGCCACGGCCGACTTGCTCCGCGAGAAGTGCGAGGCCATTGTCGTGGCCGGCATCGGCGGAAGTTATCTGGGCGCCCGCGCCGTCATCGAGGCTTTGGGCAACTCCTTCTCGTGGTTGGTCGGCGACAAGCGGAATCCCGTGATTCTCTTTGCCGGCAACAACATCGGCGAGGACTATCTTTCCGAACTCACCGACTACCTGAAAGGCAAGCGTTTCGGTGTCATCAACATCTCCAAGTCGGGTACCACCACGGAGACGGCGCTGACTTTCCGTCTGCTCAAGAAGCAATGCGAGGCCCAGATGGGCAAGGAAGCCGCCAAAGACGTGATTGTGGCCGTGACCGACGCCAGAAAGGGTGCCGCCCGCACCTGCGCCGACAAGGAAGGCTACAAGAGTTTTGTCATCCCCGACAACGTGGGCGGACGCTTCTCCGTACTCACCCCAGTGGGTCTGTTGCCTATCGCCTGTGCCGGATTTGACATCCGCGCCCTCGTCGGTGGCGCACAGGACATGGAAAAGGCCTGCGGCAAGGACGTGCCGTTCGAGCAGAACATCGCCGCACAATATGCCGCCGTGCGCAACGCCCTCTACCAGGAGGCCGGCAAGAAGATAGAAATCATGGTCAACTACCAACCGAAACTGCATTATGTATCGGAGTGGTGGAAACAGCTCTACGGTGAGAGTGAAGGCAAGGACAAGAAGGGTATCTTCCCCGCCTCCTGTGATTTCACCACCGACCTGCACTCTATGGGCCAATGGATTCAGGACGGCGAGCGCAGCATCTTCGAGACGGTCATCAGTATTGAACAGCCCAACCGTCACCTATTGTTCCCCGAGGACGAGGAAAACCTGGACGGTCTGAACTTCCTGGCCGGCAAACGGGTGGACGAAGTCAACAAGATGGCCGAACTCGGTACGCGTCTGGCCCATGTGGACGGCGGCGTGCCCAACATCCGCGTGAGCGTGCCCGTACTGGATGCCTATTATATCGGTCAACTGATTTACTTCTTCGAAATCGCCTGCGGCATCAGCGGCAACGTACTCGGTGTCAATCCGTTCAATCAGCCCGGTGTGGAGGCCTACAAGAAGAACATGTTCGCCCTGCTTGACAAACCCGGCTACGAGGCTGAGAGCAAGGCGATTAAGGAGCGTTTGGCCCAAGAGTAAAGCCGGCGCACGATGATGCAGGAAAAAATACAAGCCTACTTACAAAGAAACGGCTTTGAGCGCTTTGCGCCCAAAGTCGTTCTTTTTGACATGGACGGCGTACTCTACGACTCCATGCCCAATCATGCCGTCGCCTGGCAGCGATCGATGCAATCCTTCGGTCTGAAGATGACCGCCCACGACGCCTACGCCACCGAGGGCGCCCGCGGCGTGGACACCATCCGCGCCCTGGTCAAGGCCCAGACGGGACGCGACATCGACGAGGCGGAAGCCCAACGGATGTACGACGTCAAGGCGGCGGAATTCGCCGCCCTGCCCAAAGCGCCCGTCATGCCCGGCGTCCGGGACGTCATGCGCCTGCTCAGAAAAAACGGTCTGCGCGTCGGTGTGGTGACCGGCAGCGGTCAGCGTCCGCTCATCCGGCGCATCGCCGACGACTTTCAAGAGTGGACAGACATGGACGACATCGTCACCGCCTATGACGTCAAGCAGGGAAAACCCGCTCCCGACCCCTATTTGAAAGGATTGGAAAAGGCCGGCCGACTGATGCCGTGGGAAGGCATCGTGGTGGAAAACGCACCGCTCGGCGTCCGGGCCGGTGTGGCCGCCCGCATCCTCACGCTGGCCGTCAACAGCGGACCGCTGCCCGATGAAGCCCTGGCCGGGGCGGGTGCCGACTGTGTATTCTCCGACATGTTTGCCCTTAGAGACGCACTGAACGCCTGGTTCAATGAATAACCGTCACGTCATGATACGATATCGCTCCACCAACCGTTTCCGGCGTCTGCTGCCCTGGGTTTGCATCGCGGCCGCCGTACTTGTCTTCTGGCGCTGCCGTCCGTTGAGCGACGCAGAACAAAAGGCGGCGGAGACCCTGGTGGAATGTACGTCGTATTACGTGCTGTCGGCCGACGGCAAACCCCTGTTGTACTTCACCCGCACCGACGGCAATCAGGCGCTGGAGGGCGCCGCCTTCTCGGCGGATTCCGTCAGCAAGGACATCCAGGTGTCGCACGCTTATTGGGTAAACCGCTTCCCGCTTGTTCCCTCATGCCGCGGCCGCATCGTCGCCACGGCCTTTGACAGGATTTCGCCCCTGCTTTCCGCCAGGACCGACTTGTACCAGGCCATGCAGGACGAAATCAACCGGCTCGGCAAGAAGGTCAGACAACGGCAGGGCATGGTGGCGGAAATGGACTATTATCTCAAGACACACAACGTGCAGGACGAGGGCTACAACCAAATCGCCGACTATCATCACGGTATGGTGCTGGACAAGGACTCGCTTTCGCGCGTGCTGAAGGCGCTGAAGACCGTCAACCGGGCGTCGCTCCTCCAACTGAAATACGTGGCGCGATATCAGGTGGCGCCCGTGCCTTACGGCAAGCGGGGCCGGCGGATTCCGCTCCGCCTTACGGACAAGGCCGAAGACGGAACGTACCGTGTACTTAGAACGCTCGACAGGCGGTTGCCAGAGGGTGTTTCCACCCGCATGTCCCTCAGCAAGGGAAAACAACTCATCCGCACCCGGAGGCCGATTGTCCTTGTTCCCCGCACCGGCGCCATCCAGGATTCCACGGGTGTCTACCGGGGAGAATACAACGCGCGGCGACAGCCCGACGGCTACGGCGCCTTCTCCTACACCAACGGCAATTATTATGAAGGCGGTTGGACCGGCGGCGAGCGCGACGGTTTCGGTTTTTCGGTGACCACCATCCCCACGCTGAAGGTGGGCGAATGGAAGGAAGACCGCTATCTGGGCGAGCGCATCGTCCACCGTTCCGACCGGCTCTACGGCATCGACATCGCGAAGTATCAGCACGAAATCGGCAACAAGAAGTACGGCATCGACTGGAGCGACCTGCGCATCACGAGTCTGGGGACGATGAGCAAGAAGACGGTCAGCGGTGAGGTGGACTATCCGGTATCCTTCGTCTATATCAAGTCGACGGAAGGCACGACCGTCAAGAACGCCTACTACCGTTCCGACTACCTCAACGCGCGCAAGCACGGTATCCTGGTGGGCGCCTATCATTTCTTCTCCACCTATTCCGACGCCCGTCAACAAGCGGCGAGTTTCCTGAAGAACACGCGGTTTCAGACCGACGATTTCCCGCCCGTGCTCGACGTGGAACCTTCCGCCGCGCAAATCGAGGCGGTGGGCGGCAGCGCCGAACTGTTCCGGCGGGTGCGCACCTGGCTTGAAATCGTGGAAGACAGCATCGGCGTGCGTCCGATACTGTACGTCAATCAGACCTTTGTGAACAAATACCTGCCCGACGCGCCCGACATCATGGAGAAATACCAGGTGTGGATAGCGCGCTACGGCGAGTACAAGCCCAATGTGCATCTGGTGTTCTGGCAACTTTGCCCCGACGGCAAGGTGAACGGAATCCACGGCGATGTGGACATCAACGTGTTCAACGGCTACCAACCGCAGTTTGAGGAGTTCTTGGAAAAATGCCGCATCAGGCGCTGACGCGGCTGTCGTGATTATACGGTAATCTCTCCCGAACCGTAACAGCGGTGGTGCGCCTCGTCATAGATTACGCAAAACTGGCCCGGAGCCACGCCGTGAATGGGTTCGGCAGACACCACCTGCCAGTGGCCGTCACCGGTCTTGCGGATGACGGCCGGATGAAATTCCGGTGTATGGCGGATTTTGAACGTGCAGCGGAATTCCTCAGGGAACGGCTCCGTCAGGAAATGGAAGTCGCGCACCGGGAATTCCTCTTTGTAAGCCTGCCGGGGATCATACCCCTTACTGACGTACAGGATATTTTTCTCCACGTCTTTCCTGACCACAAACCACGGACCGCCGCCGAATCCCAGACCGTGGCGCTGTCCGATGGTATGAAACCACAGCCCCTTGTGGGCGCCGATACGCTTGCCCGTCTCCCATTCCAACACGTCACCCGGATTTTCTCCCAGATAACGGCGGATGTAATCGTTGTAATGGATTTTGCCCAGGAAACAGATGCCTTGGGAATCTTTCCGCCTGGCGTTGACCAGATGTTCCTGCTGGGCGATGGCGCGCACCTCCTCCTTCATATAATGACCTATCGGGAAAAGCGCCTTGCGGAGTTGCCAGTCGTGGATTTGTGCCAGGAAGTCAGTCTGGTCCTTGACCGGGTCAGGACTGGTGGTCAGCCATTTCCTGCCGGCGTCCCATTCGGTTTGGGCGTAATGACCGGTGGCAATCAGGTCGTAGTCACGGCCCGCCTTCTCATTGAAGGCGCCAAACTTAATCAACTGGTTGCACATCACGTCGGGATTGGGGGTCAGCCCGGCCTTCACCTTTTCCATCGTGTAGCGTGTCACCTGGCTCCAATACTCCTTGTGACAGTCGACCACGTCCAGGCGGCAACCGTACTTGCGGGCCACGGCCGTAGCCATTTCCAGGTCTTCCTCCGACGAGCAGTCCCACTCTTCCTCCTCTTCCGGACCTATTTTAATATAGAAACAGTCAGGATGAAGCCCCTGCCGGGTCAGTTCATAGACCACCACACTGCTGTCCACTCCACCGGAAAGCAGTACGGCTATGCGCTTGTCGGAAAGTTCTGACATCATCTGAGGATTCATTTTGACGGTTGTTGACAATGCAAAACGCTAAAAGCAATCAGAGATTAACTTTTAGCGTTCTACCTGTGTAGGGACGATCGGGCTCGAACCGATGACCTCTGCAATGTGACTGCAGCGCTCTAAACCAACTGGGCTACGCCCCTCCAAAATATTATAACGGGCACAAAAGTAGTGGTTTTTTGCGAAATGACCAAATTTATCCCGTACAAAAAACTTTTTTCATGCGAAAAATTCCGATTATCCGCGGAAAATTGTAATTTTGCGGAAACATCAGACAACAATTTTAATCTACAAAACGTATGGAACAACTGAAAAACGAACTGCTGACCATTACCGTATCGCCCATGGGCGCCGAACTGCAAAGCATTCAGGACAAAGACGGAAAAGAGTATCTCTGGCAAGCCGACCCCGACTTCTGGCCGCGCCACTCCCCCATCCTCTTCCCCATCGTCTGCGGACTCTGGGAAGGCAAATACCGTCTCGGCGGCAAGGAATACGCCATGGAGCGTCACGGATTCGCCCGCGACACCGAATTCACCCTCATCAACAAGACCCCCGACCGCGTCACCTTTGCCCTGCACGAAAGCGAGGAGACGCTCAAACAATACCCCTATCCCTTCAATCTGGCCGTCACCTACCGGTTGGAAGGCGACGTTATCCACGTGATCTGGCATGTGGAGAACACGGGAAAAGAGGAGATGCACTTCCAGATCGGCGGACATCCTGCCTTCAACGTACCCGACCTGGCACCGGGCGCTCCGCTCATCGGCACGCTGCAGTTTGACAACAAGGCCGGCATCGAGCGCATCTTCGGCAATGTGGGCGGATGCATCCTTCCCGAGCGCTTCCCGCTCAAGGCCAAGGACGGCCTGTGGGAGTTTACGGAAGAGACGTTCAAGGACGACGCCGTCATCATCGACAAGAGTCAGGTGCACGTCATCTCCCTGCTCAACAAAAACATGCGTCCCGAAGTGACGGTCAAGTTCAAGGCTCCCGCCGTGGGTATCTGGAGTCCGTTCGGCAAGAACGCCCCGTTCGTCTGCATCGAACCGTGGTACGGTATCCACGACTACGCCAACTACACCGGTGAGTTCCAGGACAAGTACCTCATGAACCACCTCCAGCCCGGCGCCTCCTTTATGAGTGAGTACAGCATTCAAATCGGATAGCTGTTTAGAACGTGTAGCGTGTAGCGTGTAACGTGTAGCGAGAATACTACAAACCACCCCGCCTAGGGCACCCCTCATATATAGTTGAGAGTTGAAAGAATGTGCAAGCCGAGCGCAATATAAAGCTTGCTTTAATATTGCCGAGGCGCAGCCATTCTTGCGGCAGCGTAGCTGGCGAGGGTTAAAATCATATCTCGCTACACGCTCCACGTTACACGTTACACTAAAAAAGGACCGCTCCTCACGGAGCAGTCCTTTTATGGTAATATAAGAGAGATTTAATTAAAAATGAGAAATTATTGATTCTTTGATTGCATCTGCTTTAAGTATTAGAGCAGAGACTTCAACTCCTTCATCGGGCGTTTCTCCATCGTACCGTCCTGATGAGTCACGACAAAGTAATCATACTTCGACTGACCGTTGACATACTCCACCACGGCCACGCTGCCGTCACGCATTTGCAAGGTAAAGTAACCGTTGCGCTTGCCGTCACGATACTTGCCGTGCCATTTTTCCTTACCGTTCTGATAGTAAGTGGTCACCTCGCCGTTGAGCACCGTGTTGTTGTCGTTGCCCAAGTCGATAAAGCTGTAACCGCCCTCGGCCTTCTTGTTGCCGTTCAGGTAGAAGTCCTGGAACACATCCTCTTTGGCGGCGCCCTTGCCGGCCGTCATAAGCAGACGGTAATAAGCGGCTTCAGAAGCGTCAGATACGTTCATCATGTTCTCGGCATAATAAATCGTGTCACCGACTACGGTCAGATTCTCCATGTTATGCTTGCGACCGAAAGCTGTTACGGTCAGCATCACCATTACTGAAATCAAAAACAACTTTTTCATATCGAATATTTTTTTAAGTTTTATTCTTTTCTGCTGCAAATGTATAGTAACAAATTGAAAGTTGTTCTTTTCTTTAACACTATTTCGCACTTATTTTTGCGCTTTTTGAAAGTAGAAATTTAAAACCCTGCTTTTAATTTGAAATTAAAATTTTTGCAGCAAAAAACTTACAGTTTGAAAAGCGCATTTTTGAAAAACAGGTACTTTCTCGCTATTTCCATGACACTTTGCTCATAATCAACCAAAAAACGAACAAAAAGTTAAGCAAACGGAAAGCGAACGTCGATATTCAAACTTACGATATGTAAGCGCGATGCAGTATTTCACCATTAAACGATAGGAAATAAATCAGTCGCGAAATATTATCGTGGTTTTAATTGTACGAACAATGGCATCACAAACACTATCGCACTAAATGCATTTCCATATAGAATGAGAACGTCATTTCTTATGGAATAAGAACGTATGGGCTATTTGGTCCGCAGTTGACTATTGTTTGGTCTGCAATGGACTATTACTTGCCGACCAGATGACTATTGACTGCACTGCAAACAACTATTGATGGCGGAGCAAATGACTATTGATTGCAGCGGGATTGTTCTTGGGATATGGACAGGCGGCCCCGCTGGGGCCGGGGAGATTAGTTGATGTCTTATCCGAGGGTTTAGTCGCTACGCTCCTGCACCCCCCGGTTCACGACTCTTCGCTACACTCAGAGCAGAACGCCGTTCCGCGGCTTTCACACCACCCCGCCTTCGCCAGCTCTGCAGGCGCAACCTCGGCATCGGTTCGGCAATGCTGAAGTAAACTTCGCATTGCGCTCACCTCGCACGAGCTTTCGGCACATGAGGAAGTTATCTTTTTTCACTCAGTTCTCAACCAAATCACTCCTCCGTCACTAACGTACCGCTATACGAGATGCGGTCGCGCTCCCGCATCTGGACGGTGAGCGACGTACTGCCGGTGTCGTAGACGTCCAGCGTGTAGAGATAGGTGTCTTCCTCGTTGACGACATAGAGTTCGATGCGGCGAAGATCAGGTTTGAGCATTGTTATCCGCTTGTCGGTAATCGGCGCACTGAAATTGAGCCCCTTACCGCCACCGTAGGGAATGTTGTACGCCCTGCCGAAATAGGGCAAATAAGAATAGACGGAATCGCCCTGCACCCTCAAGTCGAAACCGTAATCGACACGGCGGCCGGCGCCGCGCATCGGGTACATGTAGTCGATTTCCACGCAAAACTTCATCGCGTCGAGGGCCGCCTGCACCTTTTGGGCCTGCAATGCGGCGCGCGCAACCTTTTCTTCCCGGGTCAGTGTGGAACAGGCGCCCAGCAGGACGGCGCATGCCAGTAGTAACAGATATTTTCTCATGTGTCGGTTATTTTGCCGCTAAGATACAATTTTTTCCAAAACAAAAGGCGCGAAACGACATTTTTTTATACTTTTGCACTGTGACCGCCACGGCGGCCCTGACACACCTATATTATATAAAGACATTCAAGACGATGAGTCTTTTTGATTTGATTATCGTGGCTGTCGCACTGGCGATGGACTGTTTTACAGTATCCCTCGTCAGCGGCGTCATCCTGAGGAAAAGAATCTGGGGCGTCATCCTGAGCATGGGACTGCTCTTCGGCCTGTTTCAGGGACTGATGCCCTTTATCGGATGGCTGCTCACCAACCGGTTTGCCACGTACATCGAGGCTTACGACCATTGGGTGGCGTTCCTGTTGCTCGCCTTCATCGGCGTGAAGATGATTCGCGACGCTTTCAGCGAGGAAGAGGAGACGGCCTTTGACCCCGCCTCGCCGCGCGCCCAACTGCTACTGGCTGTGGCGACGAGTATCGACGCGCTTGCCGTGGGTATCTCCTTCGCCTGCATGGGTTACCGCGACGTGGCGAGTATGACGGTGCCGGTACTGGTTATCGGCGGCACTTCCCTCATCCTGAGCGTGGCGGGCAACCTGCTCGGTATCCGGTTCGGACGAAGCATCGCCCGCCGGCTGCGCCCCGAATTGCTCGGCGGTGTCATTCTCATCCTCATCGGACTGAAAATTCTCATCACGCATCTGATGGAATAATTCACATCTCGCACCACGTTACACGTTACACGCTCCACGTTACACGAAACAACAACACTTTAATAACAAAACAAAATGAAAAAGATTCTGAGCACCATGATGCTGTTGCTGACCATGACGGCAACGCTTTCGCTGACGTCCTGCGACACGGACGACAGCATCGGTTACACCCTGGAAGGCACCTGGCAGGGCAATCTGTACATGACCTGCACCTACGACGGCGTGACTTACCAGTCGACCTACACCGAAATCTGCTTTCTTTCCGACCCCTACCGTTATTCCAGCGGTTACGGCTACTGGGCAGACCATTACAATACGTACATCGGCGGCTACAACTATGTCGGCAGCCGGTTCAGTTGGAGGGTCATCAACGGTGACATCCACATCTATTTCTATGATGATGACACGGAAATCTGGATTGAGGATTATCGTCTGAACGACAGGCACTTCATGGGAAGAATCTATTACGGCGACACGTTTGTCGATTTCGACCTGGTGCACGTGGATTCTCCTCACTGGGACAATTATTACTTCTATGATTCTTACTACGGTTACTACAACAGGACGAATGCGGACCGTAGCGCAGAGGTGACGGTTCCCAAACGGGGAATGAACGTCAGATAAACAGCCGATAAGACTGTCCGACCATCAGTCCGAGAGAATTGGAGCGATACGGTCTGATATGACCCATACCATTACGGTCGCTGTTTAAAGTTCAACAACACGGTATGACCGACCGCCCCGGCGCCAAAAGCGTCGGGGATTTTTAGGCGCACTTTTTTCAGAAATCTCTTGGAAAATAGGAATTAAAATCTTATATTTGCAAACGGATGGACGCACCTTGCGCGAGCGTCTGCAAAACGCTTTTGACAGACATAAATAATTCGGGTATGTTTTTTGTATTTGTTTATCTTTTTTTATTTTATATTGTCTTAAGCCTCCTCGTTATGCCTAAAAGAGTGACTGGATGGGTATGGATAATCATATATTTTATCGCTTGTTTTGCGTATACCCCTATTATGGTTTTCCTTTATTGTTATATTATGGGATATTATGAGGAGTAATAATTACTGTCCTTTCGTGTAAAAAAGTCTGTTGTTATCTTTGCCGTAACAACATAATATTATGAAAGATATTATTGCAAAAAAAGGAAGTTTCACATCGGTCGACTGCGAGATGAAGAATAAACTCAAGGATATTTCCCTGATCGTATCCTGGCGTGAGATTGCCAATCAATATTTCGATCGTTCAGCATCATGGTTATATCATAAGATAGACGGTATCGACGGCAACGGCGGGTTTTCTCCGGAAGAAAAAGAAAGGCTTAAGGATGCCCTTTATGATATCGCGTCGAGAATACGCACTTGCGCTGCCAATATATAAAACATATCCGACGTCTTTTCGCCAGCTACGCTGCCGCATGTTTGGATTATGGCGAGGTGCAGCCGAGGTTGCGCGTAAGCGAAAGAAATAGGCATAGAGCATATATAGAGAGAGGGTGTGTCATAACTGACACACCCTCTCTCTTGCTTGCTGTCGGGATGACCAGAGACTCGATTCGCTATTTTTAAAACGTAACTCACTGATAATCAGATAGCCAATTTGTATCAAAATGTTAATGAACGCCGACTTTTCGCCGACTTTCAGATTTTGTAAATTATTGTTAATCAAATACTTGTAGCATTTATTCAAACAAATATTTGACGAAAAATGCCGCATTTTTCACTCTTTCCGTATTGGAATTATCCTACATGAGCACTTTCTTTTAAAGATTCCGGTGCGGCATCTCCCAATAATCTATCCGTCAAGCGCCGAACGTCCTCCTGCTGTTTTTCTATCATTTTCGCCTGACGATCTATGATGGCGTGCAATTTTTGCAACTCTTTGACATCAGTGATGCCGGTACCACCGGATGCGGCACGATATTCACCGAGAATCAGCCAGTTGGCGTCAACCCACGGTTCAGCGGTCAGAATTTTTGAGAGGATCTTAAATCCAGGCTCACGTGTACCTATAACATAACTACGGATGGTCTGATCCGGCAAACCGCATTTGCGGGCAAAAGTGGCCACAGTATGCCCTTCGTGATCAAGGACGTACTTAATTCTTTCATTGATTGTTTTCAGCTTTTCCATAATAACGAATCTTAAAAATTAGACAAAAATTGAAATTTATCACTCAAAAATTTGATTATTTCAAATAATTGTATTTTATTTGCACTCGAAAAGTGGCGTTTTACATTATCAAATGACGTTTTCGCCACGAAAATAATATTTTAATTCGTAAAATGCAAATAATCAATGAATTTTAAGGACTACATCAATTCACTGCCGAATGACCCTACGACTGAAAGGATGAGGAAGATTCGGGAAATCGCCGAGAAATGCTGTGTGAATGTCAATACTGTATATCGATGGACCTACGGATTTGCACCCGACGCCCTCAAGCGGAAAACCATCGCCGAAATGGTCGGCATTCCTGAAGAAGAACTGTTCCCAAGTAATGATGACGCCGAAAAATAGTCCGCCCGAAAAATGCAGAACATGCACAAAGGCACGCAGATGCGTCAACGGTCTATACTGCGAGGACAAAAAATTATATGTAGAATATTCAACGGAAGAGTTATGCGAGTAAAAGATTTTGAAGAAGCCATCAGCGCGAAGGGGCTTACACCGCGCGAAGTGCGATTGAGAGAAGGACAGGTGAGGTGGTTCCTGTGCAGTAGAGAACAGAACCATGACCTCATCATCTATGATGAGGAAGGCAAGGCCTATGTGGCCGAGGACTTTTCCTGGCCGGAGGACATCAGTCAGATAACCATTACACGTTATCCGGACACGCAACAACGATTCAATTTCTTGATGATTAAGTATCATGATGCAGCCATGCGCGATGAACTGTTGGACTTAAAATTATAACTGGCGCCGACTTAACTGAAACACACGACTAACCTATTGCAGAGATGGACAAAATTTTCATCGATAAGGTAAAATCGGCGCTGAACATCGTCAACGTCATCGGCTCCTTCACGGGTTTGCGGAAGGCAGGGGTCAACTATAAGGGCATCTGTCCCTTCCACGATGATCATGCACCGTCGATGGTAGTAAGCGAGACGCGCCAGACATACCATTGTTTTGTCTGCGGCGCTCACGGTGATGTCATATCATTTGTTCAGAATTACCTCAATCTATCTTTCGTGGAAGCTGTCAGATGGTGCTGCAAGGCTGCCTCCATCGAGTTTCCGGAAAAAGAGATGAGCGAAGAAGAAACTGCGGCTTACAAACTAAGGGAAGCGCAACTTATCGCCATCCGGGGCGCGGCAAAATACTATCGCGGACAAATCGAACGGGCGAATTCATACCTTTCGCAAAGAGGCTTCGATTTGTCTGACAAGGTGCTTGAAGATTTCGGTATCGGTTATGCACCTGCTGGGAACGAAGCGCTGCGCGCGCTGACAAAATCCGGATATTCTGCCGACCGTCTGCGCGACGTCGATGTTATCGCGAGAAGTGAGAGCGGACAGGATTACGACCGGTTTCGTGACCGGCTTATCTTTCCTTTCTATGATTTGCGTGGCAATGTCATCGGTTTCTCAGGCCGTCTCGTGACGCCAAAAGACAATACCGGCAAGTACGTCAACACCGGTGAGACGCCGCTATTCACAAAAGGGAAAAATCTATACGGCCTCTATCAGGCACGCCGTGCCATCGGTCGCCAGGGAGTAGTCTATATTGTAGAAGGTCAGTTTGACGTTCTTTCCCTCCACAAATACGGCGTCGAGAATGTCATAGGCGGAAGCGGTACGGCCTTTACCGCAGAGCAGGTGTCGCTTATTCTCCGGTTTGCTCAGGATGTTGTCATGATATACGATGCCGACGCGGCGGGAATAAAGGCGGCAGTGAAAAATTGCGAGGCCTTGTTGGCGGCCGGGGCCAATGTCAAGTTCGTGCGACTGCCGAAAGGTACTGACCCGGACGAATATGCCCGGCAGATGCAAGATAGGACGGCCGCAAGTCTTAAGGAGATGACCGAGAGTTTTCCTAAGGCTGTGAAACGGCTGCTTGTACCTCGTGGATGTAAAGACGAGAAGACGGTGAGCGAAGCCCTGAACACCGTTGCAAGACTGGTTGCCGCCGTTGGAGACAGCGCGCTGCGCTTGGAGTATATCCGTTCGACGGCCAAGGACTTCGAACAGAAGATGACAACGGTGGAGAAGAAGGTGCGGGACATCCGCAGCCGGATACCGGAAGGAGCAGACAAGACCACCATCCAGGACGGCTTATACGGTCTCGACGCCTTTAAGGATAATCTCGAGGACAACAAGCCCGGAATGCTGACGAATGATCTGCAGGAGTTCCTCGACCAATATGGAGAGGCGCCTGTCATCTATGTGGCCGGGCGACCGGCAGACGCGGACATTATCTCCTTGCGCAGTACATACGGATATTTCGTCAGTGGAGACGACGGATGTCACATCAGCAATGACGGTGAGGACAGTGACTACCTGGGCGCTCTGGCCGCGATGTACAAAGCCGGCATCAGCAAGATATCGATGGCTGCAAAAGATTGTGAGGCTGCGGAATCGTTTATCGATTACTATTTCCGGATTCACGGGGAGTTCCTACAGGGATACCTTGGTGACAAGGTTCCTGTCATTACGCGATGTGTGGAATTATCCAGTTACGCCGATGATGCTGTCGTCACGGTCAACAGGAATCACTACTGTTCGCAACTCGGCCTGACCAAAGGCCAGTTTGATGACATCCGTAAACCATTTGTCGCACAACGAAAGTCGGCCGTGAAGGTCAGTTCTCAAAGTGACAACCTCGACAATGAGGAATTTGACGTCAACGAACCGCCGGCCTATGTCATGGAGAATGAAGAATACAAAAAGATGTGGAGGGAATACGGCTACTACCCTCGTTTGAACAAGAGCGGCGAACCCGTCTGCTATATGTTCCGGAACAAGAATGCATCCGGAATGGTACAGGTTGGTGACTTCTACATGACACCGCTGCTGCACATCTTCAGTGATGATTTCGAACAGAACAAGCGCGTGCTGCGCATCGACAGGCGCTACTACAAGACACCTATATATATCGAGGTGGTGTCAAAAGCGCTGCAGAAGATGTCCACTATTGAGGATGTGTTGATCAACTACGAGGCCGTCAACTTCTCCAACGGAGAGGAATGGCAATGGAAGCGCATCAAGGAATGTATGAGCCGTCACTATGTGCTTTGTTCGGAAATACAGGTCTACGGCAACCAGCAGACGGAAGGCATGAGCAGACGGCCGGACGAACAGTTCTTTGCCTTTGCCAACGGCATCTGTCACTTGGTGGGCGATAAGACGGAGTTTGTTGCGACGAATGAAATGGGTGTTGTCACCCACAACGGAAAGAACTACTACCTGCCGGCCTACAGTACCATCTATGCCGGCAGCGGAAGGAGAAGCGACAAATACGAACTCATCTCACAGTTTGTCTACCGGGAAGTACCGAAGGAGAAACAGGTCACCTTTAAGGAGTGGGCCGCGCTGATGAACAAGGTGTATAAGATAAACGACAATGGGAAGTGGGCCATTCTCTTTTCCGTGATGTGTGCCTTCCGAAGCAATATCCATTGCATCGATCGCCTGTTTACAGCGCCCTTCTTCATGGGGCCCATGTCGTCCGGAAAGACACAGATCGCCGTCAGCATCCGCAGCCTCTTCATCTCTCCGCATGAGAGCATCTTCAATCTGAACCTGGGTACCGATGCCGCCATGATATCCTACATGAGCACTTTCCGTGACGTACCCGTAGTGCTGGACGAGTACAATAACAATGACATCTCCGCGACAAAATTCCAGGCGCTTAAGAGCATCGTGTACGACGGTGACAGCAAGCAGAAAAGGAAAGCGAACTCAGCGCGCGAGATTGAAAGTGACAAGGTGTACGCACCCGTCATCATATGCGGTCAGGAGACGCCGCAGCGCGATGACAACGCGCTGATGAGCCGAGTCATCATCTGCGAGGTTCCCAAGCCAAGGAACAGGACACCAGAGGAAGTCCGACTGTTCGAACACCTGAAAGACATCGAAGACCCTAACAAATGCGGCCTGTCCAACGTTCTGCTGCAGGTGCTCCAGCTGCGTCCTGTAGTGATGGACCATTTCCGGGCTCTCAAGCAGGAAGCATATGAGGAACTTAAAGAAGGAATCATCAATTCCGGTGAGATGGATCGTCTCATGAAAACCGTTTCCCTTTTCCTGGCCACGGTGAAACTGCTGGAAAGGTACTCCTCGCTCGAGTTGCCTTTTACCTATGAGGAATTCTACCAAATAGCCCGGCAGAAGATAGACTTCCAACTGACACTTATCAGGAGCACAGACAAACTGGCCATGTTCTTCAACGCGGTGAATAACATGATCGACACCAAGAAGGTACTTCAAGGGAGAGAATTCCTTATCGAGCAGCCGACTAAGGTCACGGGTACAGACGCTCGCGGCGAGAAGAAGACCTTTACCTTCGAGAATGGGAAAAACGTACTCTTTATCCGGTTGAGTGCCGTATTCGCCATCTTCGACCGTAACGGATATAACAGCGAGAACTCGACTTTCTCCACGATAGACCAGAACCTACGTTCACACCCGTCATATATCGGTACGGTACCGTCGCGAAGGTTTGTCTGGGAGGAAACGGTAGACGTTCCTGACGCCGATGGGAAAATGGTCCGTGTCATTAAGAGCAAACAGACATCCACCAGCGCCGTCATCCTGGATTACGATTTGTTCACTGAGCTGTACAATATTGACTTCCGCCGGAATGAAGGTTCGGTGACCTCGTCAACACCATACCCATTTCAACCGAATGAAGAAAATGAAATACCTTATTAATATTGCAAGATATGAAAAATTTAGATTGTAAGCCGCTCTGGCATAAAGTAGTCGTAAACGACGGTGATTCGCTGCCCGATTACAATGGTGATCTCTGCTTAATACAGTTGATAACAAAAGAATACTGTGTTGCAGAATTCTACGATGAAAACAAGCCTGTTTTTGAGAGGAAATTAGGTAACGGTGAGGTCATTTCATATGATCCCTTTTACGTGTCGCGGTGGATGTACATCAAAGAATTGAATTAAGGAGGAGATTACGACATTTGGATTATTATGTGGATAGCAAGGGACTATAATGGTATGCTTAAATTATACAACGCAATGCCCATTGCTTGTGATTTTAAATTTGAGCCAGGCAACATAGAGGATGACTACAACTGTTTGGAATTGCCTCATACTTGGTTTGACGATGTATGTTGGGAAAATAGTCCCATAGAAGTAGAACTACAAATTAAGAATAATTATGTGGATAGCAAGAGACGAAGAAGGATGGCTTAGCCTGTACTCGCAGCGGCCAAGAAGATTAGATGATACGACTGGAATGGGAGTGATATTTGTCGGGGGTAAAGATAACTGGACTATTCCAAGTTTTCTTTGCCCGGAGATAACATATGAGAATAGTCCCGTTGAGGTGGAACGTATAACAATTAAACTGAAGGAAGATGTGGATAGCAAGAGATAAGGACGGGGAATTGAACCTGTATTATAATAAGCCGCATAAGATAGAGGGCTGCGATGGTGTATATTGGGCTGACGGGGGGAGTATCGGCTTCTTGCCAGCATATCTGGCTCCGGAGATTCATTGGACGAACTCGCCGAAAAAGGTAAAGGTTATAATCGAAGTGGAACGATGAGCGGAATGAACAAAGAAGAGCGCCAGGAATGGCGAAGAGAACAGCGAAAAGCATTCTGGTGGGGTACCTTCGTCGGCGCCTGCGAGCTTTTCGCCGGGATATTGATTGGATTGTCTATTGCAAAGGTTTTATAAAACGTTGTTTTAAGTTACTTATGCATTTTACTCTGAAAACAGGATTCCGGTAAGATCCGTGAGGACAGTAATACGGACTTTTTCCATGCACGCACCGAAGCGTCGGTGCTTCCGGGGACCGGGCGGGCCTGTCACCATATGGTGCCTAGGAACAGGCGGAAGGTTCGACTCCTTCCATCCTCACTCTTTATTGTTAAACAGAAAATATAGAGTTATGAAATTAGACAAGCAAATCACCACATTGCATGTGGCCGTTATGAAGAAGTACCCGTCAGCCCTGCTCATGCAGGTGGACGGAGAGTTGTTGACCATGTTGGGAGGAAAGGAGATTGTCGATGTCGGCAATGTCGTGCTGCATTACGCCAGCGACGAGAATCCGGAAGAGACCATAGATGCCCGTTTCGACGGCAGTGGGAATGTCGTCATTGAGAACATCGAAGCGCAGTGGATGGAATGCCGGCCGATGACACACAGGCTCATGATATCCGTTGATAACGCCATCGAGAGAGTAAAAGACGCCGGCAAGGATATCGCAGGTGGAAGATTCCACATTAAGCATGATATTGCGGCAAGTGCGAAGGACCCGCACTATTATTTTCAGGGAAAAGAGACGATGATACAGGTCAGTGCTTCCACTGGAGAGGTCATAGTCTGACAATATACGAAATTTTATGTCTGCAAAGGGTTAGTAAACCGCATCTCCGTTTAGCCGTGAGGCCGGGCGGAGATTTTTTATAAAAAATGCGGAAATATTTGTTTAATACGAAAGGCTTAAAGGGGCTCTTTACGACATTGCGTCGAGAATACGCGCTTGTGCTGACAATATATAAGGCTGCGGAAGTGTAATCCGCTAAGATAAAAGCCGTCGTCGGCCTTACAACGCGGAGGGTGTATGGATAAAATCCATTACACCCTTTTTTTTACGCCTAAAAAATGAATTTGGAATGAAAAGTGCCGAAATTAGCGATTTTAAAATAAAATTTTTCAAAAAACACGTTCCTACATTCCTACAATCCTACAAATAAAAAAACAAAGATTGAATATATATAACGTAAATCTTTAATTATCAATACATTATCATAATTTTTAATAGATTTCTAATTTTGTATGATTGTAGGATTTTGTAGGAATGTGTAGGAATTGACAATTTTATACAGTTGTTAACAATTAGGGCTTTTTGTGTGTTTCATTCCTACAAATGTAGGTTTGTAGGAATGATTTTTTGTGTGTTTTAATTGAATTTTTGATTGGTTTATACTTGCTATTTCGCTGATTTTCAGTAATTTTGCACAAACGCCACTATAATTTGTAGGATTGTAGGAACGTTGGAACGAAAAAATGAGAAAAACATGCACCAGAAAAAAAATGCCGCGCGAAAGGTCACAATCATCACCATTGAAGAGTACCTTGCCGAATTTGCCCGTTCGAAATTCCCTGTGGACGTTTCCACGGGCGGTTTACGCATCCCGGCGACCTCCGATCTCTATCATTGCATCTGGTCGCTGATGTCACGGCCGCGCGGGGATAGAAAACCGTCATCAGACGGCAATCTCATCATCTCATTGCCATGCCGTCGCTCACGTCAGGACGGTCAGACCTGGAAAGATCCGTATTATTACAATTATCTCTCCATGCGTGCCGTGCGAGAGATAGAACAGTGCATCCGGCGGATGTTCAATTTCGAACTTCACCGTGTTTTGCTCGAGAATGAGGAATTCGGCCATCCGAAACGCAACAAGGAAGTGGTGCTTGATTTCATCCGTTACTACAATCTCACGGCCATCAGCGATGACGCGCTTTTGAAGAATTATTATCGTTACAGGATGCGTCTGTGTCCGAAGCGAATCCGAAAATACGAGAAAAAGAAGGTGATTTAATTATTTTTAATACTTACCGAATGTACGTTTTTGTCTAATTTAAACTTCAACACCATGCTTGAATTTACGAATCTTCTCAAGGTCAGTCCTGTCGGTCAGACCGACACGTATGAATTCATGGCCGATTATTTTGACTTCTCGCCCACATCATCTGACGATGACGGCGGCCTGGTATATGATTGCGGCAAGACCTTTGTCATAGACCTGCCTGATACGGATGTATTGGCCTTTTTCCGCTTTCCGCGCCTGTGTACAGTCACCCTTAAGACATCCGCTCAGACGCTTATCACCATCGGAACGTGTGACATACCGGCACGCGTTCATATCGCTCCGCACCTCCAGAAGGCGCAGCTTATCATGGAGTGTAAGATGCTGAAGAGCCCTTTATAGCAGGTCTTTTGCACCACATTATTAATATAATACATTTGCGAAAACAAAAATGATTTCATGAACGAACTTCAGCAAATCCTGCTTTCTGACAGACCCCTATGGATATCCCAAAGCGGATACATCCAGGCGATGCTTACAGCTTTTCCTGCCTTCAGGCACGTCGTCGATATCAAGGATACTTCCTCCTCGCAGGTTATGCCCGGATTTCTCCCCGCCATATCCTATAAGGAGGCATCCGCCGGCGCCCTGTCAAGATTGATATGCTCTTCCGGCGTCGGCGACAGCGAAAAGCATATCACGCTCACAAGTGACTTCTCTTCCCAGGAGATTCCTGACGGCGCTATCGCCTATCATCGTATATTCGGTGTCATCACTGCCGCCAGTTACTGGTTTTTCTCCTCTAAGCAGCTGGAGGCCGACTTGCTCGAAGCCGAGCGCAACCCCGCCATCACCTGCCACTTCCTGCACATAAACTCGCCCGGTGGCGAGGCCTGGTATCTGGATCGTCTGAGCGAGACGCTCGACAAATGTGAGAAACCCATCATCGCGCTCTACGAGCAGTGCTGCTCGGCGGCATATCATATCGCCTGTCATGCCCAGCGTCTGTATGCCAATACGAAGTTCGACTTCGTCGGCTGCATCGGCACGATGACGTCATTCTGGGATTTCAAGGATTATTTCGCGTCCATCGGTATCAAGAAGGTGGAAGCCAAGGCCTCCGGCAGCGACCTGAAGAATAAGATGTTCGAAGATCTGGTGGACGGCAAGCCTGATGATTTCGTAGCCAACGTTTTGAATCCTATTAATGCCGACTTTCTGGACACCGTCCGGCGATGTCGTCCGGCGTTAGGAGCGCTCGATTATGACGCTCCTGTGCTGCGCGGCGAGACCTACTATACGGATCAGGCGTTGGAAATCGGTCTGGCCGACGGCTGCCGCACCTTCCTTGAAGCCGTCAATGAGGCGGACGAGATGGGCCGTCAATACCGCGAGCTCGTCAAAGAGAAAAACTCTTTCTATAATGCCATATAAATGCCATATTTTAATTGTTTAAGTAATCATGAAAAAGAAACTGTATGAGATTCTCGAGGCTCTCGGCTTGCGCCAGAAATTCGAGGAAAGACAACTCTCCAATGAAGAGTACCAGTCTATTGCCGCTGAGTATCAGCGCAAGTACGGTGTGACTCTGCAGGATGACATCTCTGCCGAGTCTGCAAGCGCTCAGGCTGCCGCCGCACAAGAGGAGCAGCAACAGGCGCTTGAGCAAATCTACGGGGCCGTAGCCCGCATCACCGCCAATGGCGGAGGTGACGGCGATGGAGATGGTGGCGCTGCCGCTCATGAGCCCGTTTCTCTCGACGGCGTTATCAACGCCATCAACAGCCTTGGCGAGCGTTTCCATGAGATGGCGGCCCGCCCCGCGGAAGACCATCCCGTGCAAACTGTTCACGGTGTTGCCATCAACGTCAACGGTCCGGGTAATACGGCACAGTATCTCTTCGGTATCGAGACGCCGATGTTCTCCATGGACAAGCGCTGGAACCGCATCGCCGCCAACCCGCGCTCCTGGCGCAGCATGCACGAGGCCGAAGAGGATACCGACGGCCGTCAGTTCCGTCAGGCCGCACGTGCCTATGCCAAGTCTCTGGCAGCACGTTACGCCTTCCTGCAGGCCAACAAGATGCTCGACGCCAAAGCTCTGGCTGCCGGTACTTTCTCCAACAACTACGAGGGTGTGGAAAATGCCGGTCTGGGCAACCAGTATGTCATCCTGCGTCAGGATGCCCTGATTGCGCGCGTCTTGCAGAAGCGCGACCTGACCCAGTTCTTCCCCGTCCGGTACGGCATCCAAGACCGTGACCTCCTCTTCAATGCTTACTTCGGCGAGCTCTCGCAGGGATACCAGGCTGGTGAGGTCTACAAGGGCGAGTTGAAGATTGAGAACGAGATGGGTTATGTGGACGATGCCATGATCAAGCTGAAGTTCGGTCCGATGAAGGAACTCGAGCGGATGTACATCGCATACCTGAACAAGGAAGGCAGCGACCCCATCAAGTGGTCTATGATTGAGTATTGCATCCTCCATGAGCTGGAGACGGCACAGGTGGAACAAAACAAGCGCCGTGTGCGTGGAATCTTCGTCACTCCGGAGACAGGTGTGGCCGGTTCTTACCTGAACGCCGGTACGGGTATTGTGTATACTCTCCTCCGCTATGTGCATGACTACAGTATCAAACCGCATGACGATGCCGACGGCACTTACCGCAGTTACGACTCCACGACGATGCTCGATGCCGTCAAGGCGTTCATCAGCGACGTGAAGACCTCCATTTCCGAGGATATGGACATCGACAACCATGTGCTTTATCTGAACAAGAGCCATCAGGACTGGTGGATCGCCTGTGTGCGTAAGCAGTATCATCTGGACACCGACTTCACCGGCCCCAACAGTTACCTGTATGTTGTTCCCGACAGCGGCATCCGTATCGTTTGGCTGCCTTATCTTGGCAAATCGACGCTTATGTTCCTGGATGTTCCCGGCAACATCCAGTTCCTGGAGAACATCCCCGGAGAGATGCTCAACATCAAGATGGAAGAGCAGATGGAGATGGTGCGTGCATGGTCTACGTGGAAAGAAGGTTGCGGCGCAGCCTTCACCGGTCGCAAGTTCACCACGAAGGCGGCTATGGACGCCAACGCCTACGAGTGGCAGCAGATCTTCATGAATCTGCCTGTCTATACCATCGCTGACAGTGTTGACGGCACCAACGGATTCTGGCAGATGACGGGTGATGACACCTCCGTCACCGCCATTACCGACATCGCCAATGCCAAGAGCGGCGTGGCCTACTGTATCGAGGTGGGCAGCACGAAGAGCCTTCCGAAGATTGCCAAGAGCGACAAGTTCGCCAATATCACCGAGGACTTCACTCCGACGGCCGTTGGTGACTATATCATGGTGATCCTGCGCTCCGACAACACCTTCTACGAGCTGGAGCGCTGCGTCGACGGCAAGCGTACCATCAACACCGCTTTGCAACCCAACGTTCCCGGCGGCAGATAATTTCTTTCATAGTGATTAATGTTTAATGTAGGCGA
>Ga0065708_1000116_pt1 | contig 60871 bp, 60 predicted proteins | sample Hoacrofraction12_2_FD_59095 | JGI IMG/M metagenome (GOLD analysis project Ga0065708, IMG submission 59095) | Hoatzin crop microbial communities from Cojedes, Venezuela, sample from fiber fraction 12 v1 | ecosystem: Host-associated > Birds > Digestive system > Esophagus > Crop | place: Venezuela... | reverse complement strand
TCGTCGCGAAGCGACTAACTATCAACGACCGACGAGCCAAATGAGCAGACCGAGCTTGCTCGATGTCTGCCATGGCGAGGACGTCGCACTTTGCGAGGCAAAGAATTATCAATTATCAATTATCAACTAGAAAAATAGGGAGCGCTGATGCGCCCCCTATTTTTCATCTAGTTGTTTTTAAGTTTAAATGACTTTTCTATTTTCTTTATCTCTTTTTCGAACTCCTTGTCATCGGAGATTTTCTTCTCAATGGTATTACAGCTGTGTATCACTGTAGAGTGGTCTCTGCCTCCAACGAGTTTACCTATTCTGGATGCAGGCATCTTGGTGTATTTCTGTGCAAGGTACATCGACACCTGTCTTGCCACCACGAGGTCGTGCTTTCTGCTCTTTGTCGCGATATTCTGTTGACTTACGTTAAAGTGCTTACATACCCCTTCTATTATCTCATCTACGGTGAGCGGGTGGTTGTCAGACTTCACCGCACGTTTTATGACGCGCTCAGCAAGACGAAGGTCTATATTGCTGTTGTATACAACAGAGTAGGCCATAAGACTGTTTACTACACCTTCTAGGTCTCTTACACTGCCATTGGCGTTCTGTGCAATGTATTCCACTACGTTTTGTGCGATGTGCAGTCCATCCCTGCGTATCTTGCTGTTGAGGATATCTATGCACAACTGCACATTAGGTTTCTCCAGTTCTGCTATCAGTCCACATTTGAAACGTGTCAACAGACGCTCGTTCATGCCCTCCAGATCAACTGGAGGTCTGTCGCTGGCCAGAATTATCCTCTTGCCGTTTCTGAACAAGTGGTTGAAGATATGGAAGAACGTGTCCTGCGTCTTCGTGGCATTCATCCACTCCTGTATATCGTCAACGATCAGTACGTCGATAGTCTGATAGAAGCGAATGAATTCGTTTATCTTATTCTGTCTTACAGCATCGGTAAACTGTACCTGAAACAGTCTGGCGCTGATATAGAGAACCCTCTTGTCATAGTATCTTTCTTTTATCTTGGCGCCAATAGCATTTATAAGGTGTGTCTTACCACAACCCGAGGGACCGAAGATAAAGAAGGGGTTAAACATATTCTTAAAAGGATGTTCTGCTATCGACATACCGATACTTCTCGGCATCCTGTTACTGTCACCTTCTATAAAATTCTCAAAAGTAAGATGAGGATTGAGTTGTGAGTCGAGTGGAGTAACGGAATCGATAAGAGTCGGCGACTTGTTTATACCCGTCAACTTCGTCGGTTTATCGATGTTTGCCGTAGGCTCAGCCTGCATCACAGGTGCTATATTATTGGTCTTGTCATATACAACTCTGTACTTAAGTTGTACATTCTCACCAAAAGAGCGGTGTAATGCCTTACGCAACAAGTCGATATAATGCTCTTCTATATATTCGTACGCGAAAGGACTAGGCAGTCTCAGAAGTAGCACCTTATCTTTTTGAGAGTATGACTCATATACAATGGTAGCGAACCAGGTCTTATACTGATCTGGAGTGAGATTGTGGCTTATGAAGCGTAAGCACTCTTCCCATTTGATTTTGGGATTCTCTATTTTAAACTCTTCTACCATTATACTGTATTATAATTAGGCTTTCACTTTCTCTCTAAGGTTGAGCGAATGCAAAGTTACAAATAATATCGAAAATAAAAAATGTGACAAATCGTCACGTTTTTGTGGTGGTTTCTAAGTTATTTAAAATCAGTGATTTGCAATTTAGTAAAATGTTATTACAAATAACCCCATTTGCAAAATTCAATGTTTCTAATTCTCAGCGCGTTATAAATTTTTAGGTTGTTTTTGCACACTGCATAGGTCGTGTGCGTCATGTTTTGTAACTTCTTATTTTCTAGCACTTTTCCATCCATTCAAATTTTTTTATAAAAAAATACTATTTAGACAAAATCTAAATAGTATTTTTCCGTGATATTTTTTTTGTCACTCTTTATTAACTATTATTTATCTTTCTTTCCGAATACGGAGAAATGTATATATCTCTTCGGGTGTTGTTTAAAGTTAACCAGTAGGGAATCGGCATCACGCATGGTCTGGTTGAGGTTATTATACAGTTCCCTGTCGTGAACGAGGAGTCCTAAAGTTCCCTCTTTGTTGTTGAGGCTCTTAGAGAAATCCTGTAGGTTGNTTATAGTACCGTTAAGCTTCTGCATGGTGCTAGAGATATCTATGGTGTTGAGGTTGGTCAACAGCGTATTGGCGTTATCAAGAGCCATATCCGCCTTATCGATAGTTGTAGGAACTTTCTGGTTGAGACTAGCCATAAGGGTGTTCAGGTCACGAGTGGTGGTCGTGAGATTGCCACTGATAGTCTCGATATTATGAAGAGAGTTCTTTATGGCAGGGTCTGCAAGTATGGTATTGACGCTGACTAATATAGAATCGAGTTTAGGCAACATCTTTTCTATAGCCGGCACCATATCAGCGACTTTCGTCATCGTTCCGTAGGTCTGTTCAAAGTCTATCTCCCCTCCGTTTTCTATCGCATTCTCATCATCCGACAGATGTATGTTCAGTGAGATATTGCCTAGCAGGTCACTGTTTATCGTTGCCTTAGATCCCTTAGGTATTCTCATTTTATCATCGACAGTGATTTTTACCACCATATCATCGTGGTTCTCGTAGTCATAGTTCACCTCACTGACTGTTCCTATACGGAATCCGTTGGAATACACGGGGTTGGATGTACTCAGTCCTTTTGCGTCTGGCATCTTTATAGTGTATTCATTGCCGTTAGACAGGATGTTTATTCCTTTCAGATACTGTAGTCCGAAGAATAATACTACTATTGCCAATATCGCAACTATTCCTATCTGCACTTCTTTTGTAAGAAATTTCATATTTATCTCCTTTCTCTAAATGCCCGTATTGCCTCTCTTATATCCATCTTCTTGCCATTCTTGAAGGCAATGACGAAGGCATCGGGGAATTTTGATATTATATCTTTTCGTAGATTATTTATCTTATTGTAATCTTCATCCTCTCCGTAGGTATATTTGTATTTACCTCCTTCTTTATAATAAGAGAAGGATTGCAGACCCTTAAACTGTTTACTGTTCTTGTTTAACTTAACGTCGCTTGACATAAACTGTACCTTAAAGACTATGGCATCTTCGCCGTCTTTAACCACTGGAGTATACAGCGGTGCGGTTGTACTCGACGGGTTGTACGTGGGTCTGTACTCATTATCAGCCACNGTNGGTATGTCTTCTTCCGGTTCTATCGTCTTGTAAGGAACCTTTATCGTTTTGTCGTATTTCTGACGATATTCTACGAAAGCGTTATATAAACCTCGTGCTATCTTGCTGACGAAGGTGTTGGTGTTCATCAGCTGCTCTTCGCTCCTTGTAGTGATGTATCCCAATTCCACGAGACAGGCAGGCATCGATGTACAGCGCAGTACCAGAAGNTTGGCCTGATGTACGCCCTTGTCGGGTCTTGAAGCGTTACGACAGCCGTGTTTCTGTATCATCTTGGCCAGATCCACGCTGTTGGCTAGATTCTTATCCTGTACGAACTCGAACATGATATTGCTCTCGGGTGAGTTGGGGTCGTATCCCTCATAATGCGATTGATAGTCAGACTCCATCACGATAACCGAGTTCTCTCGTTTTGCGACCTCTAGATTCGTTTTCTTACCGTTCGACCTACCGTTACCCAACGTGTACGTCTCCATTCCACTTATCGGTTTTCTGCTTTCTACGGCATTAGTGTGTATCGAGATGAAAAGGTCGGCCTTGTTTCTGTTTGCGATATCTGCACGTCCGTCGAGAGTAACGAANACATCTNTTTTACGGGTGTATATAACCCTGACATCGCTGCAGTTTTCTTCGATCAACTTACCCAATGCCAATGTNACTTTAAGATTTATGGTCTTCTCGTTAGTTATCTTACCCGGGGCACCGATATCTTTTCCGCCGTGTCCTGCGTCTAATACGAGAGTAAACGGTTTACTTGCACCTAAAACAGAAGATGCAAGCGTTATAAAAAGAACTAATATGAAGAGAATCTTCTTGTCCATTGAATACAGCTGCAAAGTTACTTATTTTTAATTAAAAACTTGTACGTGACAAGAAGTTTTTTCTGTTTTGAACACAAATACCGTGGTTTATGGTATCATTGACGTGTGAGATGTACTTTTATTCCCGCCCCGTCACAGTCTATCGACATCGGTGGTTTAATCTTCTCTATGTCTANCTCTATTTCCGTTATACCTGCGAATTTCTCAAAGAGGGCCTCACCGATGGCTCCCGCAGCGCGCTCTATCAGATTATATGGTTTAGACATTACCTCCGTAACCGCTGTCGCTACCTTCGCATAGTTGAGCGTGTCATTCAGATCATCGGAAGATAATGATTTCTGCAGGGGATAAACTATCTCTAAATTCACGAGATAGTCGTTGCCCACGATTCTCTCCTGCGGCAGTACTCCGTGGTATGCATGTACACGGATGTTACGAACGTATATTCTTGCGTCGTTGATGGTATACGTCATATTTTACATGATGTCGGTATTGTCACTNGCACCNGGAAGGTATTTCTTCAGCGCTCTCTCCACACCATTCTTCCATGTGTTGATACTATCGTCTTTAAGTTGGAGTGACCCCACCAGTTTTATCACATTAGCTATCGGCATCCTGTAACGTAACACACCGGAGATGAGTTTTGCGTAGTTCCAGTATTCAGGATTGAATTTCTCTGATAGACCTTCTACTGTTGTCTTATACCCTCTTTTGTTCTCAAACTGGAAATCATAGCGATGTGTACCGTCGGGGTTGGTCTGTTTTATGATCTTACCTTTTGTCACGGTCTTAGGGAGTACGATACCCTCTTCATCGTCTTGCAGACCCGTAAATATCTCGTATGGTTCACCGTCAAGTAAACCTACGAAAGCCACCCATTTATCCTTGTTGTTCTGGAATCTTACTACGTCACATTCCAATTCAGTGGGTCTCTCTTCCACGACCTCTTTTATCGTTCTGTTTTCTTCCATTTCTATTACGTATACTTTTGTGTTGCAAATTTAATAAAAATCCCCCATAATAATCTTTTTTGCAAAAAAATATTTTGAAAAGCTCCCGTTTGTTGCCTTTTTCGGATAACTTTACTACCTTTGCAGATATAAAAGTTGTAAAAATGAAGACAATAGAGACGAGACGTACTATCCGTAAATATGCGGATAAAGATATCAGTGATGAGCTTCTTAACAAACTGTTGGAGCAGGCGGAACGTACACAGACGATGGGTAACCTTCAGTTGTATAGTGTCGTGGTGACGCGCTCGGAGGAAGGGAAGAAAGCATTGGCTCCTGCACATTTCAATCAACCGATGGTGACGGAAGCACCTGTGGTACTTACCATCTGTGCNGATTTCAACCGTACNAGTGTGTGGGCNGAGAACAGAGAGGCTCAACCNGGGTATTCNAACTTCCTTTCTTTTATCAATGCCGCGAGTGATGCACTGCTGTTTACACAGACATTCTGCAATTTGGCAGAGGAGGAGGGCTTAGGTTGCTGCTATCTCGGTACNACGGTATATATGCCGATGGAGATAATAAAGACCTTGAAGTTGCCTCGTCTTGTCATGCCTATAGCCACGATAACACTCGGTTGGCCGGCAGAGGAACCGGCATTGTCAGANCGNTTACCGCTTCAGGCTATANTACATAATGAGACATATAACGACTACACTCCTGAGAGTATAGATACGTTATATGCCTACAAAGAATCTCTGCCTGAAAATAAGCAGTTCGTCGATATTAACAATAAAAAAACTTTAGCGCAAATCTTTACTGATATCCGGTATACCAAGTCGGACAATGAGAAGATGTCGGAGACATTCCTTGCCGCTTTGAGACATCAGGGATTCTTGTCTTAATTTTCTATTGGCAACAGACAGCCGTCGTTTACGAACGAATATCTTTCCTTATTCAGTTCCGGGTTCANTTCGGGATTGTAATANATATTATGACCNTTGCCCGAGACATTGGTAATCTGTTCCTGCGTAGACGGTGTGATNCCCAGTGAGATTACACCGTTTATGTAGCAGTCGTCAGTAAGATTAAGCTCCGTTGTGTTGTCTATAATTAGTGAGACCTTTTTCGCGCTGTTGTCAGGGTTGATACAACCGTTGAGTGAAGAGCCTTTTGACAGGTACAGGTTTATCTCACTGTCTTTATCTGCCGCTATGATGCCTTTCAACATCTGGTTTTCGCATTTTACACCAAGTGTACCGCCTCTCGAAGCACTGTCACGGTTGCCCCAACCGCCTTTCTTACTGTTTATCAATGTGTCACTCTTGTTTATCAGCGTTACGTTGTTGAGGTATATGGAGTCACGGTTGTTGGTATTATAAAACATACCCGTCTTCGTTCCGTTATAGGTCAGTGANCCACCGTTCAGCACCAATGTGGCATGATCACCCTCTTCGGCATCGCCCGAGAAACTCTGGTACAGGAGCACGCCCCACTTGTCGTGATTACTTGTGAAGTTACAGTTTGTGGCAGTGATGAAGTTCGTACCTTCTATAACCATCATCTCGCCACCGTTGCTTATGAACGTAGCATCTGTGGCTGTTATATTACCTGTAGAATACAATCCTGCGGAGTTCTTACCGTAGCAGGTGTATATACCGCCGTTTACGTTTATCGTACCACCGCCTCTGTCTGTAGCGATACAACTGGAAGAGCTGTTTTTGGTTATCACGGTGTCGTTGGTGACATTTATCGTACCGCCTCCAGAAGCCATGATACCTCTTGAGTTACCGCCTGTCTCGTAAATATAGTCGCAGTTGGTGTTTATCACACTTTTCCCGTATGCGAAGACACCGTTAGAACCTAAACCGACACCATATATTCTGTTATTCTCGGAATATATTTTTGCACTGCCGTTCGTCTTGTCAGCAGGTTGTGCGCATACAACGGCGTTTATACCAAAGAAACTGGCATCATCGGTACTTGATGCATCGTTATTATTGGTGAGGACACTATTAGAAATAGACACTGTTCCAGCTTTACAGAGCAGTGCACTATAGTCAGAAGAATCGCTGCTAACGGTAATGCCGTTGTAACTGACATCCTTGTCTGTAGTCAACTTACCCTTTGCAGTCACGTATTGTGAACCGCCGCCACCGGGACCTGGTTTCCCGTTAGGTCCACCCTGGAATCCTCCTGGAGGAGGTCCTTGCGGTCTCTGTCCATTAAAACTTTCGGGAGGAGGACCGCTTGGTCTTTCACCGTTAAACCCGCCGGGAGGCATATCAAAATTTCCTTGAGCCAGTGCACCTGTCGAGACGCACAATGCCAGACATAGTAAAAATTTTTTCATAATAATGATATTTTTGACGATGCAAAGGTATACAACATTTTCTGCATCGTAAAATATCTTCAATGAAACGGGATTTTTCTACAACAAAACAAGGGTTAAAAGATGTCCAATTCCACAGGACAATGGTCGGATCCCATGATCTCGGTATGTATTTTCGCTTCCTGTACCTGGTCTGCGATACTATTGGATACCAAGAAATAGTCTATACGCCACCCCGCGTTTCTCTCGCGTGCCTTAAAACGGTATGACCACCATGAATAGACGATATCATCGGGATGTTTTAAACGGAAAGTGTCTGTAAACCCACTCGCCAAGAGTGTCGTAAACCGTCCTCTTTCCTCGTCGGTGAAGCCTGCCGCATGATGATTGCTGCTAGGGTTCTTCAGGTCGATCTCCTTATGTGCCACGTTGAGGTCACCGCACACGATGACAGGTTTGCTTTTCTCTATGTTTTTCAGGTAGGCTCTGAAATCATCCTCCCAACGCATACGATAGTCGAGTCGTTGCAGTTCGTTTTGTGAGTTGGGCACGTATACACATACCAGGAAGAATGTGTCCATCTCAAGTGTTATCACCCTTCCTTCGTGGTCGTGCTCGTCAATACCTATACCGTATGTGACGTTGATCGGAGTATGTTTAGTGAATATAGCCGTTCCGGAATAGCCTTTTTTCTCTGCGTAGTTCCAGTAGGACTGGTATCCCTCGAATGACAGGTCGAGTTGTCCTTCCTGCATCTTTGTCTCCTGCAGACAAAAAAAATCGGCATTGAGTTCATTGAAGATATCTGAGAAACCTTTACCTTCGCATGCCCTCAAGCCGTTAACGTTCCATGAAATGAATTTCATGCTATATCATTAGAATTTTGCCATTTTAATAGCTACCACAGCGCACTCATCGCCTTTGTTACCCAAACGCCCACCGCTACGGTCCTTTGCCTGTTGCTCGTCAAGACATGTCAGCAGTCCGTATACCACAGGCACTTCGCTTGTCACATTTAGATGAGCTATACCTTGTGTCACACCCTGACAGATGTAGTCGAAATGAGGTGTATCACCTTTTATTACACATCCTAATATGATTACGGCATCATAACCACCGTTTAGGCACATCTGATGCGCACCGTATATCAGCTCAAAACTTCCGGGAACCCTTTTTACGTGTATGTTCTCCGTCAGTGCTCCATGCTTCTCCAACGTTGACACGCAACCGTCGAGTAAGGCGCCCGTAATCTCTTCGTTCCATTCTGCTACCACGATACCGAAGCACATGTTCGATGCGTCAGGCACCTGGTTGTCATCGTAGTCAGACAGGTTATGCAGTGCTGTTGCCATTATTTCTCCATTGATGCTCTCTCAATGTACTTATCGATAGTCTGATATGCCATTGAGTTAACATATTTCTCTTTTATCTGCTGGTAGCATTTCAGAGCCTCGTCTTTCTTACCCTGACTCTCCAGAATTTCGCCAGCCTGTATCAGGGCAGCAGGTGAGATACTGTTGTTGTCAGCCTTGTCTGCAGCCTCTTTCAAGAGAGATACAGCCTTGTCATACTGTTTCAGATGAGCATACGCATTACCGAGGGCAGCTCTTGAAGCAGGACCAAACATCTGATCGTCAGCAGGAGAATATTTCTCGAGATAATCTACAGCCTCTTTCCATTTGCCAAGGTTGGCATAGCAGATACCGGCATAGTATTTAGCTAAGTTTCCGGCTTTTGTAGAACTATATTCAGAAGCTATCTTCAAGAAACCATCGCTGGTAGCCTTGTCACCGTTGAGAGCTTTCTCAAAGTCACCGTTCTCGAACAACTGCTGACTCTTAGCGAGAGTAGTACTTGCCTTGTCCTCACGTGGCTTAGCTATGAAATTGCTGTATAGCAGACATCCGAGGATGATAACGATGATAGCTATTACTGCGTACAAAATAACTTTCTTGTTCTTAGAGAAGAATGACTCCTTCTGCTCCAGTTCCTGAGCCTTTGCTTGGTTCTGATTATTTTCCATTTTATTTTTTTTATTTATTTTTTCAAAATTGGTGCAAAGTTAGTGATTTTCCCTCACATGTCGAAATATATCGTCTTTTTTTTTACTTTTTCGCAAATATTTTGTCATCACGAAATAAAATAGTTACTTTTATTTTGTAACATCTGGAATGACTGTAAAATAACGTATTCCCTTTATTTACTGNCTTTGTGGTGTGGTATAAAAAAATTGCACAAATGAACACCACTTTGAACACCCAGTTTTTAGCACCAACGTTTAATCTAAAAACACCTAAGAGTAAACGACCGACAACAGTAATATTTGTTGTAAGGATATTAGGTAAGCAGTATCGTATTAGTACTAAGTGTAAAGTAAAACCAAGTCAATGGAATAGTAAACGTTATCTGGCTGATTTNCCAAACAANACCTTAGACAGATACAATAATGAGATAGTAAACAGAAAGATTTTTGAGTTTACACAACGTTATTATAATTTTATTTCCTACATTTGCAANAACAAAGATACTGAAAACTTAGAAGATATATTTTATAGTTGTATGGGTGCAAAGAGGAAAAACAATTACGATGCAATAAGAATATTTGAAGATGCAGACGAATATTACTTTACAAATATAAGTCCAGTAAAAGGAAGTTCGGCAAAGATATATGATACTTTCCGTAATACGTTTGTTGAATTTATCAAACCAACAGACCGATTAGACCAGACTATTATAAATAAGTACGAAGAACATCTATTGAAACTGGGTAAATCACACAAGACAGTAAGTAATTATGTATCGTATGTGGTTAAAATAATCAATAATGTGGTTGTACCCAGATACACACAATATGGATTTGCACCAGTAAAGTATGTAGCAAAAAGAGATACCAGAAAGAAAGATGAGTTCGGACATTTTGCACTATCTCCAGAAGAAGTACAACAAATAAAAGATAGAACCGATTTAAGTAAAGANGAAGAATACACAAGACAGTGGATGTTACTACAAATAAAAACTGGTTTGCGTATATCTGATTTACCGAAAGCACTACAAACAAGTGACGATGAGTATATAGATATAGAAACAAAAAAGACTGGTGAAATTGCATTGATAGTAAATGACGATGAGTTTAAAGCANTGGTTAANACTATCATAGACAGTGGCAATAGTGTATTTGACCAGAAGAAATATAATAGCAACATAAAAAATAGTATGCAGCATCTTAGACAGAAAGATAACACAAGTAGATGTAAAAGGAAATAAGACAGAAAGACCAATACACCAAATAATTACTAGTCACTGTTTCCGTTATACCTTTGTACACTTAATGATGAGTAACGGTATAACTGCAGACGATGTGATTAAACTAACTGGTCATAGTAGTACCGATATGATAAGGAAAGTATATGGTGTACAGTCTATAGACGAGAAGAAGAAATCATTAAGTAAGGTACTACCTAAGACTATAAACAATAATACAAAAAGTTCTGTAGATGCCAAGAGCTTACTTAACCAGATACGACAAGAGATAAGACAAGAAATAAAAGACCTACCAAATAGAGAAGAAAAGAAAGGTTTAGAGATAACAGATGCAGATTTACGGAAACTGGAACATCTAAAAGTAGACATATACGATATAAATGATAAAAATATAATACAGTGTTATAACAAATATAGAGAAGAACACCCAGAAGTGAAAACGTTTAAAGATTATATTACAGTTATAATTATCAACTGTTTAAAAGATGACAACAACGATATAATGTGGAATATCATTAAAGGCATAAAAGATGACTATACGTTATATTATATGGGTGATATGGGTAATAACGTAGTAAGATACATAAGAGGTGATAAAAACTTTATTGCAAATCTAAGGAAACATCTGAAGTGACAGAGTGACAGTGACAGAGTGGCACAAAACGGTGACAAAAATAATCTGGCATAACTTTTGCAATTATATTTGCGGACATAACCCAGTGAGGTTTTGTTAGATAATTTATTTTTTAAACAATTAATTTTTTTAAAATGAAAAACATAAATTTTAATGATTTTGAAACAGAACTTGAATTACTAGAAAAGTATGAACTAACACCTAATGAATTGTTTGCCCTAAAAGCGATAATGTGTGCTCAAAACGGCAATTGGGATAACAGATACTTTGCGCTGCCAGTGACAGTTAGGGGTGACCTTAGAGAGATTTTAGCCAGTCTGCAGAAGAAAGGAGTAATCAAAAAATGTTATGATATTCCAAGATATGCTATGGAATTTGACCCTATGGAAGTACCACTGTTTGATGATACCGTTTCCGAAACAGAAGAAGAGAACGTACCCACTTATGTCCGTATGGGTAGCGAGTTGGAAGACGTATACCCTATGTTTGCCCTTATAAATGGAAAATTAGAAATGCTTGGAAGCGGTTTTAAGGGTGTGTTCGACAGTATAGATGATTTTTATAAATTCTATTGTGACCAGATTAACTGGGATGAGGAGAAACACAAGGAGATAATAGACCTTATAAACTGGGAGGAGGAAAACAATATAGGTTGTATCGTCTATTCTATGGCAGATTTCGTAAAGGAACACAAATGGGAGGAAATCAAACAAGTAAAGGAAGATATTGACAAACACACAGTCTAGACCGAAAAGACAATAAACACCGAAAATTAAGCACATTCCGTTCTGGGGTGTGCTTTTTTCATTATCTGTTCTGTTAAACATTTTATTGTATGTATTATGAAGAAAGGATAACAGATAACGGCAAAATTGAATTTTAAGACCGTCTAAAGTGAAAAACACATTTTTTCTTGGAAAATTCTTAAATACAGACTATATTTAACTATCGAAAAATAATGGAAATCGTTTATTTTAATGAAGATGCATTTAACAGCCAGATTGAAATTTTTAGGGAACTGGTTGAGATATACAAAGCAAATGAAGATAAATTTATAGATTATGGCTTAATTCCAGATGCAAAGACATTCTGTTGGCTAATAACGACAAGTTATAATGATGTGGTAAACTAGTTGGTCTTTAACAAAGCAAATCAATACGGAAAACACATTGGTTTAACCTATAAAGAGATTTACAGTGAAGAAACTAGTAACGATAGGTTTTTACAACAAATAAAACGTAACATCTGGATAAGTTTTAAGAGTGATTTTGAAGGTATACTAGTGAAATTTAATGCTAGTTCTATCAATAAGAAGATAGTAAGGTACATATACGAAAATCCAGAAACTGGAGATATAGAACTAAACACAGAGGAATTTAAAGAACTGTACACCAGTTATACGGATAACGTAAAAGCACTAAAGTTAGTACAACAACTGGCAAAGGTATGTAAGGAATTGAGTAAAGAATATCCATATACTATAAACAGATATACTGTTATGAACTTACTACACAATGACTTTACAATATCACCAGTTTATTTTAAAAACCTAACAAAGAAATGAGATACTATACTATAGAAGAACTAAGCGAGCCAGCCAAAAAATTACTAAGAACCAAATACACAGATAAAGAACAGTTTGGTACAAAACAAATAGGACTGGCAATTAGGAAAATGGGTTATTTACCGATACACAAGACAGTAAACGGTGTATATAAAGTATACTATGTTAGTGTATATGATTACTTAAATTAGATATAACGTTACATCCAATTTAGTTGTTTGTTTATTTTCTTTCATTATTGTATTTTTATTGTTAATAGATTCTTTATGCTTCTAAAAACAACACTATCAATGTTGAAATAGTTTACGGTTTGAGAAAATAGTAAATTATGTAGTTCAGTCAGTCACTACCTACCAAACTGGCTGAACTATTATTTTTTATAGGGTTACTGAATTTTTTGCCTGATTTTTCTATATATAAAAATGTTGTCAATAGGTTTTGAGTTTTGGACTTTAGATGCATTTTTAGTTGAGTTTACCAGAAAATTTGTAATGTTGTCAAAGAATGATGTTTAATTGACATATAAGATATTATTTACTAACTGGAGATACATTTTTAAAGAATAAGCAATAATTTACTAACAAGAACAATAATTTACTAGATGTAGACTAAACAATAATACAAAGATTAAACCAGATATTGCCAACAATATAGATAAACCAAATATAAAGATTAAACAAGATGTTGCCAGATTATATAGTTTACAGACAATACATATAAACATATAGTCAGATATTAACCAAATAGATAAACGATAGCTAACAAATCTAACTTTAGGGGTATTTATGAGTTACTGAAATTTTAGCCTGCTTTTCCTATATATAAAAAGTCAGTCAATAAAAAATGAGTAATGGACTATAGATGCCGTTTTAGTTGGAAATACATTTTTAATTATGAGTACCTTAATTTTTAATGCTTTATTGGTAGTACGATACTTTTCTTACTGAACAGATAACTAGAACACTTAGATATATAATAAAAACAAATAAACAATACAACTATGATTAAAGAACTTACAATAGAAAACAATGCAGCATATTTAAAGGATGCTATTATTAACGGTGAACCGTTTAAATTTCCAAAAGGTATATTAGACAAACAGATTACAAATTGTGGCGGTACTACCTTAGCGATAGAAGAAGAATGTAATACCGTTATATGTTGTCCCAGAAGAAATTTGATAGAGAATAAGAAAGCACAATATAACAACTTAATATTACTTGAAGGTGGTATTAACATAGAAGATGTAAAGAAACAAATACTAGATACTGTAGGTTATGTAAAGATTATATGTACTTATGACAGTTTTTATAAGTTGGAAGATATTATAGATAAAGACTACCACATAGTAATAGATGAGTACCAAACAATTCTGGGTGATTGTGGATTTAGAGATACTGTACTTAATAAATTCTTGGATGCGGTATTACAGTATGATTATTACACATTTATGAGTGCAACACCTATACCAGAAAAGTTTTTAAACAGAATACACAAACTAAGTGGTCTAGACAAATACAAACTTATCTGGCAGAGTGTAGACAAAGTAAATATAGTACAGTACCAAACAAAAAATCCTATAGGTATAGTTACTAATCTGGTCAATTCCTTTATTACTGGTGAATATTTGCCAACACTGGATGATGGTATACAAAGTAAAGAGTGTGTTATATTCCTAAACAGTGTGACCAATATTGTAAACATTATAAGACATCTAAAACTATCTCCAGAAGATGTAAATATAATAGTTGCCGACAATGAAGATAATAAATACCTAATTAAGAAACTGGGTGATAGATTTTGTAGGGGTACTTTGCCAATTAAAGGAGAACCAAATAAGAAAGTAACGTTTTGCACTAGTACCGCATATTATGGATGTGACTTTTATAGTGATTGTGCAACCACATTTGTAGTGAGTGACTGTAATAGCCAATGCAAGACTATAGATATACAAACAGAGTTGCCACAGATTGCAGGTAGACAAAGAAATAGTAATAATCCGTTTGCAAAAGAAATATATCTTATATACAACGTAAACAACAGAGATATAGACGAGGAAACATTTAATAATGAACTTAATTTGGCAATTCTGGCAGATACAGAAATAATACAGAAGAACTCTAATTTAAGTGAAGATGCTATAGAAAGGTTTATAAAATTATTGTCTAATAAGGATAATTCGTCATTTATATGTTATGACGGTACGAAACTGTTATTAAACGATATGGCAATATTAAACACAGAGTACAGATACTGGAATAATAGACAATACAGTAAATATGGTATCTGGGTAAAGAAACAAATCAATGATACAAACCAATTAGAAAGTACTGGCGATGTAATGATAGCCAAAACAGAAACGTTTGTAAAGAGTATTATTAAACGTAATTCGTTTGAAGATAGGTTAAAACGTTTGGTGGAACTCAAAGAGATGCCAAATACATTTAGTACTAATTATGAGTTGGCAACATCACCAATGAGATTTGGAGAATTACAAGAGTATATAGATAAACTGGATATATCCACAATTAAGCACTGTTCGTACCAGAAATCTAAACTAGATGCAGAAATACTCAATAAGAGTAAGCAATATAAACTTAACCAGATAAATATTGCCAACTATTTTAGTTATGACGAGTTTTTAACTGGCAAGCAGATAAAGACCAGATTACAACATATATATGACAGTTTAGGTATTAACAAGAAAGCGAAAACAAAAGACCTTGAAAATTACGGCTTGTCGCTAAGATACACAAGTAGGTCAATAGACGGTACAAAGCAAAACGGATATGTGATACAATAATGTGACGGGGTTTTTAGATTTGTAAAAAAACTGGGTGTGGAAAGTTCAGAGGCGGGGGGTTTGGAAATGAGTGTTCTATAAAAAAATACCCCCTTCCCCTTNACTAAAATTCTGGTGGTGATTATTATGTGTGTATGATGTTGTCAATTAAAAAAAATGTTGTACCTTTGCATCATAATGAACACAAAACACCACTTAAANGCAGTGTTTATGGGGAATGATGTAAAATANTTACCTTTGTACCACCTATGTTTCTGAGAAAGATAGCCATAATCAATTACAAGAACTTACGAGAGGCGACATTGGAACTGTCACCTAAGATTAATTGTTTTATCGGTAGTAATGGTATGGGTAAGACCAATGTTCTCCGATGCCGTGTACTATCTTTCTTTTTGCAGGAGTTATAACGTCATAAGCGATTCGCTGGTTATCAACCATGATGCCCAATACGCCGTGCTTGAAGGGGATTATGAGGATGACGGNGACGTNAAGGAACATATCTATGCGGGTCTGAAACGGGGTGTTAAGAAACATTTTCGCAGNAACAAGAAGGAATATAAACGACTTTCGGAACATATAGGACTGATACCTATCGTCTTCGTGTCGCCCGAAGATACAGACTTAGTACGAGGCTCGAGCGAAGACAGACGAAAGATGATGGATGTGGTTATATCGCAGTACGACCATTCCTACATAACTGCACTGGCTAGGTATAACAAAGCTTTACAACAGCGAAACGTCATGCTGAAACAGGAACAGGAACCTGATGAGGATCTGATGTCTCTCTTGGAGGAGGAGATGGCGCAGACGGGCGAGACGGTATACCGTCTGCGTAATGATTTTATCACNCGACTGATACCTGTCTTCCAACATTTCTATGATGATATTTCGGGNGGNAAAGAGGTAGTTAATCTCAACTACGTGTCGCATTGTCAGCGCGGTCCGTTGTTGGACGTTATCCGCCGAGACCGTTTTAAAGATCGTGCCGTGGGNTATTCNCTNCATGGCATNCATCGTGATGACCTGGAGATGACTCTCGATGGTTATACGATGAAGAAAGAGGGCAGTCAGGGACAGTGTAAGACGTTTGTGATAGCACTGAAATTNGCACTNTTTGATTTCTTATGTGGAGTGGGGAACAAGACCGTTCCGATACTGCTTCTCGATGANATNTTNGATAANNTGGACAGTTCGAGGGTGGAACGTATCGTAAACCTCGTGGCCAGCAACTCTTTCGGACAGATTTTTATAACCGATACGAACCGTGATAATCTGGATAAGATATTACAGAAATGTAATACTGATTACCGGTTGTTTAACGTAAATGAAGGGGAGGTGATAAATGTTTAGTCGACGACCTGCGAAATTATCCGATATCGTCAATAAGACGTTAAGGAATACGGGATTGGAAACGCCACTGCAACAGTTGAGGCTTATNAATATGTGGAATAAGGTGGTGGAACCGTCGTTGGTAAAATATACAGGCGACAGGTTTATCAAGAACCAGGTGCTGTGGGTAAAGGTTCTCTCTCCTATAGTCAAAGCCGAACTTATGATGCGGCGCAGCAAATTAGTCAACGACCTCAATGCGGCTGTGGGTAGCCGACTTATCGTGGATATCCGTTTTTACTAACTTTATGATATCACCTCGTCCATAAGGATATCGTGTTTTTCTGAAGGNACCTCNNCAACAATCTGAAAGGGGTAGGCGACACCTATCTTGTATATGTCANGATACTTANTTAGAAACTTATCGTAATACCCTTTTCCTCGTCCTAATCGGTGCATATTACCATCGAANGCCATACCCGGAACCAATGCTAAATCAATGGTATTTATCGTTTCTTCTTCTAAGCTTTCGCCTTTGGGCTCTTTGATACCGTACATGCCTACAACCATATCTTCTTCCGACGTAAAAGCACATATCTTCAAGTCATCACCCATGGTGCGTGGCAGAAAGAGTTTCTTNCCCTGTTTCCACAACGTCTCGTAGATACCCGTTATGTCAACCTCGTCAGCGAGAGGGTAAAAGGCTAATATCCTGTTGGCTTTCATTATCATGGTATTGGCACAAACCTTCTCGCNTATCGCTTTCGAAAGGTCTGAACATTCGTTATACGGATGTCTCCTTTTCTCCTCTCTTACCCACGTCCTAAGCAGCTTTTTTCTGTTGTCCGGCATCTTGTTGCTTTTCGGGTTTCTTTGGGAAGGCGGCACCTTTGTTCATCACGTCGATAGCCTTCAGTACTGTCTTGTCATCTCTGTTCAGATATTCATGCAGNGCCTGTTCGTCGAGGATATTGTATACGATACGACTCTTAAGGAATTTATCCAACAGATTTCTCGATTTGCGTATGAGGTTGTTACGACGTTTCATACCGTCTTTCTCGGCATAGTTGACGAATTTATCCACCAGATTCTGTTTGTCGAGATATGATACCAGACCGTTTAGCGTGGTAAACTCCTTCAGTTTACTTCTGTTTTCGTCGGTATACTGATAGGTAAACTGTATTATTCTTCCAGATATAATAGCCTCTTTGTAGTATGAGGTCATATCCGTGGTGTCATCGGGTACGAAGATGTCAGGAGTGATACCACCACCGCCGTATACTATACGTCCTAATGCCGTCTTGTATTCCGGTCCCTCGTGTTTTATACTGTCTTGTGAGAAGAACTCGCCGTTTTGGTACCTTACCAACAGATCATCCCTATATTGCGGGTCTTGTCCGTCGGCGTATGGTTTCTGTATACATCTTCCGGAAGGAGTGTAATATCTTGCTATAGTAAGACGTATCATAGAACCGTCGTTGAATGATATCGGTTGTTGTACCAGACCCTTACCGAAAGATCTCTTACCGATTATCGTTCCCCTGTCGTTATCCTGTATAGNTCCCGCGAATATCTCGGAAGCAGAAGCAGAACCCTCGTCGATGAGCACGATAAGAGGAATATTCTGGTATGAACCCTGACCATTAGATTTAAAGTCCTGTCTCGGTGTCTTCCTGCCCTGCATATATACAATCATCTTGTTTTTGGGAAGGAACTCATTAGCCATCTGTACAGCTGAGCCCATCAGACCGCCTGTGTTATCCCTTAGGTCGATGACAAGATTCTGAAAGTCCTCTTTCTGTAGTGAGGCCAGGGCAACGAGCATCTCAGGATATGTGTTTTCTGCGAAACTCTTTACCTTGATGTAGCCAGTCTTATCATCCAACATATATGCAGCAGNGATACTCTTCTGTGGTATATCTCCACGTGTGATGGTAATATCACGTAGGTTCTTTTCGCCTCGTCTCATCACGGATACCGTAACCTTGGTCCCTTTCGGTCCTTTCAGACGATGTTGAGCCTCGGTATTCGTACATATCTTACCNACGAAGAGTNGTCCGTCAACCTTTATAATCCTGTCACCGGCCTGTACACCAGCCCTCTCGGCAGGACCGTTCTTGATCACGTTCTGTACGTGTATGGTATCTTTTCTTATAGAGAACTCCACTCCGATACCCGAGAAGGAACTCTTTAGCTCATCGTTGATATTCTGTACGTCGGCAGCGCTGATATACACGGAGTGTGGATCCAGTTCGCTGAGAATGGTTGGTACGGCCTTCTCTACGATACTGTCTATCTTCACCTCGTCAACATACTGNTCGCTGATGATATGCAGCAGGTTGTTGAGCTTATTACCGCTGGTACTTATTATACTCAGTCTGTTGCCAGAGAAGTGGTTGGCATAGAATGTTCCGACAAGAATACCTAACACTACGCTGATAGCGATGAGTAAGGGTGTAAAACGATGTTTATTATTCGGTNTGTCCATCTTCATCAGGATTTATATATACAACATCAATATTTGCTCTCTTTAANAGTAGGATACCATCTTCCAGACGGTATTTTTCTCCGTATACCACTCTCTTTATTCCGGATTGTATTATCAGTTTGGCACATTCCAGACANGGTGANGCCGTGATATACAGTGTGGCNCCTTCGCTATTGTTATTACTCTTAGCCAATTTTGTTATGGCATTAGCNTCAGCATGCAGGACGTATGGTTTCGTGAGGTTGTTGTCATCCTCGCAGATATTCTCGAATCCACTAGGGGTACCGTTATATCCGTCACTGATAATCATCTTATCTTTTACCACTAGCGCGCCCACCTGTCTACGTTTGCAGTAGCTGTTCTCTGCCCATATCCTCGCCATACGTATGTATCGGCAGTCGAGCTGGAATTGTTTCTGTTCCTCTTTTGTCATTTCTTTTTTATGCCGTTCCTCTTCAGCAGAGCATCTATAGTAGGTTCTCCGCCACGGAATCGTTTATATAGTGTCATAGGATGTTCTGTACCACCTTTGGAGAGGATATTGTCTCTGAAGCTCTGAGCCGTCTTCTGGTCGAAGATGCCATGTTTCTTGAAAACGCTGAAAGCATCGGCATCCAATACCTCGGCCCATTTATAACTGTAGTAGCCTGCAGCATATCCTCCCGACATGATATGTGAGAACTGCGTTGTCATACAGGTATCTTTTCTCTGTTCACCCAATATGGCTTTCTTCCATGCCTTNTTCTCGAAAGGTATTATATCCTCTTTGAACTCATCTTTCAATGTGTAGTAAGCCATNTCCAACATACCGAAGCTTACCTGTCTTAGACAAGCCCATGCTACATTGAAGTTGCGACTCTTCTTGATACGGTCTATCAACTCATGCGGCATCGGTTCCCCGGTCTTATAATGGAAAGCGAAGGTCTTGAGGAATTCCTCTTCAACAGCGAAGTTCTCCATAAACTGTGAAGGCAATTCGACGAAATCCCACCATACGTTGGTACCGCTGAGCGATTCAAAACGGGTGTTGGCAAACATGCCATGCAGAGAGTGTCCGAACTCATGCAGGAATGTCTCTACCTCACCGAGCGTCAACAGAGCCGGTTTTTCGTCTGTAGGTTTGGTGAGATTCATCACCACGCTGACGTGTGGACGGACATTCTCACCTTTTTTGTTTATCCACTGTCCCTGATACTCCGTCATCCATGCACCGCTCTGCTTTCCTTTTCTCGGATGGAAATCGGCGAAGAANACAGCGAGATAACTGCCGTCCTTGTCAAACACCTCGTAAGCCTTGACATCGGGGTGATAGACGGGTATATCTTTGTTTTCTTTGAATGTTATGCCATATAGTTTGTTGGCAAGTCCGAAAACACCTTTTATGACGTTGCTCAACTCAAAATACGGTCTGAGCATNTCGGAGTCGAGATTGTATTTTCTCAGTTTAAGTTTGTGAGAATAGTACGCAAGATCCCATGGAAGTAGTCTNAAGTCTTTNCCTTCCAACCTCNGTGCNTCTTTCTTTATCTCCTCAACTTCCTTGATAGCCGTAGGCTTATAGGCCTTGATGAGTTGGTCGAACATCTTATTCACNGTCCTCACGTTACTTGCCATACGGTTGGTAAGCACATAGTCGGCAAAGGTCTTATATCCCAACAACTGCGCCAGTTCCCTGCGGATGTTGATAAGTCTCTTACATATCTCGAGGTTGTTATTCTCATTGTCATGGATGCACAGGGTGTTACGTGCCATATACATCTTCTCCCTCAAATCACGTTGTGTGGAGTAGGTAAGGAAAGGAGAGTAGCTCGGGGAGTCGAGAGTGAACACCCAACCCTCTTTGCCATGCTCTTTTGCNGCNANTGCAGCCGCCTCGATGGCACTGTCGGGTAGACCGTCAAGCTGTTTCTCGTCGGTTATATGCAGAATAAAATCCTTACTGTCTTTAAGGTAGTTCTGTGAGAACTGGAGAGAAAGGGTGCTGGCTTCTTCCGTCAACTGTCTCAGTTTATCCTTTCCCGCTTTATCGAGGAGAGCTCCGCCTCTTACCAGACCTTTATATGTCTTGTCCAANAGAACNTTCTCTTCGGGAGTGAGACGACGNTGNTGNCGGTGCACNTATTTGATTTTCTCAAACATCTTCTCGTTCAGACGGATGTCGTTCTCATGTTGNGAGAGCAGAGGTGACATTTTTTGCGCCAANGCATCCATCTCATCATTGGTCTCCGCACTCAGNAGGTTGAAGAAGACCGACGACACCTTGTCGAGAAGGTCGTANTACTCGTCTTCCTTATCGTCATCATCTCTGATTATGACATTGTCGAACGTAGGTTTTGATGGGTCNTTGATGATGTTTTCCATCTCCTCTTTCTCTCTGCGCATACCTTCCATAAAAGCCTCTTCAAANTCTTCGAAGCGTATCTCGTTGAAAGGAGGCGTACCATGAGGAGTATCATATTTTTTGAAGAAGGGNTTGATCCTCTTCTCACCTTTGTTGCTTGTCATCTATTCTCTCATTTTTTACAATACGAATGCAAAAGTACTAAAAACTTTTTATTTNANACTTCTCATTATCAAAAATATTATTAAAACAANNGATAGTNGATAATAAGATCTTATGTAATGCCGCGAAGCGGCCAATTATCCATTATCAACGACTGACGAGCCAAATGAGCAGACCGAGCTTGCTCGATGTCTGCCATGGCGAGGACGTCGCACTTTGCGAAGCAAAGAACTATCCATTATCCATTAATTTCTAAATACAAGTCCNTCTCCAAAGTTATCGATGATAATCGGTTTATCCCTTTGAACCTCGTCGGCCAGAATCTTACGACTCAGATCGTTGAGNACGTATGTCTGNATAGCCCTCTTTACAGGTCGTGCACCGAACTCTGGTTCATAACCTACCTCTGCCAGGTATTCGATAGCCTGTGGTGTAGCCTCAAGGGTAATGCCTTGCGGTGCCAACATATCCTGAACACGACGTAACTGCAGTTTCACTACCTCAGAGATCTGCTCCTTCGTAAGTTGCTGGAACGTTATTATCTCGTCCACACGGTTAAGGAACTCCGGTCTTACACTCTGACGTAACCGTTCCTCGCTATAGTTGGAGGTCATGATGATGATAGTATTCTTGAAGTTGACCGTACGACCCTTGTTGTCCGTCAGTCTACCGTCATCGAGTACCTGTAACAGGATGTTGAACACNTCNGGATGGGCTTTCTCTATCTCGTCAAACAGTACCACGCTATACGGTTTACGACGTACTGCCTCAGTCAGTTGACCGCCTTCATCGTATCCCACGTATCCAGGAGGCGCTCCGATAAGACGGCTCACACTGAATTTCTCCTGATATTCACTCATATCNATACGCGTCATCATCGTCTCATCGTTAAANAGGTAGTCGGCAAGGGTCTTAGCCAATTCCGTCTTACCTACACCCGTAGTACCGAGGAAGATGAAAGATGCGATAGGACGTTTAGGATCTTGCAGACCTGCTCTGCTACGACGTACTGCATCACTGACAGCCTCGATGGCCTCGTCCTGACCGATCACACGTTTGTGCAGCTCATCCTCGAGATGCAACAGTTTCTCCCTCTCGCTTTGCATCATCTTGGAAACGGGGATNCCCGTCCATCTGCTTACTACCTCGGCGATATCATCAGCGGTAACCTCCTCACGTACCATGGCCGAATCACCCTGNGCGCTCTTCAGTTGCTGTTGTATATTGGCGATATCGTCTTCCAGACTCTTNAGTTTNGAATATCTTATCTCAGCNACCTTCTCGTAGTTACCCTCACGTTCAGCCCTCTCAGCCTCAAACTTCAGNTCTTCCATCTGTTGCTTNTCCTGTTGNATNTTGTTGACCAAGGCCCTCTCGCCTTCCCATTTAGCACGGAACGATTGTTCCTTTTCCTTCAGTTCAGCAATGTCCTTATCCAGTTGGTCGATCTTCGGTTGNTCGTTTTCCCTCTTTATGGCCTCACGCTCTATCTCTAGCTGTTTCAGATGTCTGGTAATCTCATCCAGTTCTTCCGGTACAGAATCGTGTTCCATACGCAGTTTTGCTGCCGCCTCGTCCATCAGGTCGATAGCCTTGTCCGGCAGGAACCTCTCGGAGATATAACGTTCAGAGAGTTGTACGGCCGCGATACATGCGTCATCCTGAATACGAACCTTATGGTGGTTCTCGTATTTCTCTTTGATACCACGTAGTATAGATATAGCATCCGTCTCATCCGGTTCGTCAACCATTACGGTTTGGAAACGACGTTCAAGAGCCTTATCTTTCTCGAAGTATTTCTGATATTCGTTGAGGGTGGTAGCACCGATAGCTCTCAGCTCGCCACGTGCCAACGCCGGTTTCAGGATGTTNGCNGCATCCATGGCACCCTCACCGGCACCTGCTCCTACCAAGGTATGTATCTCATCGATAAAGAGGATGATATTNCCTTCGCTCTTNGTTACCTCNTTGATGACACTCTTCAGACGTTCCTCGAACTCACCCTTATATTTCGCACCCGCGATAAGGGCACCCATATCGAGTGAGTAAACCTGTTTGTTTTTCAGATTCTCAGGCACATCACCACGAACGATACGTTCCGCNAGACCCTCCACGATAGCCGTCTTACCCGTTCCCGGTTCACCGATAAGGATAGGGTTGTTCTTTGTACGACGCGAAAGGATTTGTAATACCCTACGTATCTCCTCGTCCCTGCCAATCACAGGATCGAGCTTACCCTGTCGGGCGTCCTCCACAAGGTTCTTGGCGTATTTGTCAAGACTCTGGTAGTTCTCGTCTGCCGACTGCGATCTCACCTTATCACCCTGTCTCAGTTCCTGTATNGCTTTCTGNGTNTCATTCTCCGTCATTCCCGCATCTTTCAGNATGCGACTNGCGGTAGAGTTTACCGTAAGCAACGCAAGTAGAATCGGTTCTGTAGCTACGAACTCATCACCGTTTTTCTGTGCGTAATCCATGGCTTTCTGCAGAACCTCATTAGTCTGTGAAGACAGGTACGGTTGACTGCCTCCCTGTACTCTCGGAAGACGGGCGATCTCCTGTTCCACAACTTTTTCGATCTGCGTACTGTTAATACCCAATTTTTGGAAGATGTAGGTTGTGACATCTTTAGCTTTTTCCATCACACCCTTCAACAGATGCACCGTTTCGATGCTCTGTTGTCCAGCCCGTTCAGCTGCGTTTACTGCCTCTTGAACGGCTTCCTGTGCTTTGATTGTAAATTTGTCTAATGTCATATCTTATCTATTTTTTGTTCTAAGTATATTTTTTTGCATCACTGCAATTGTATGCCTTCAAATAATATACCTAATAATAAGATATGACAAAATGTCAGTTTTTATGCCGAAGTGGCAAGTTTAAACAATCTTATTCCTCGTCTTTGTTTTTGTAATCCTTATATTTTTCCTCGTCAGCTTTGACTTTTATTCTATCAAAGCCCTCACCGTAAACACCGATTACAGAACTCTGTGAAACAAAGGCTTGTGGATCAATGGTTTTTACGATACGGAAAATCTCTACGCTCTCTCTTTTCTTCGCNAGACAACATAGTACTTTCATCTCCTGACCCGTGTACCAACCATGTCCGTCGAGAATGGTAACGCCTCTGCCGACCTTCGTACCTATGGCTTCGGCGATCTCGTTGTAATGTTTGGAGAATATCATAAACTGTACCGATTCCCTTCGTGCGTTTATGATATAGTCGAGTACCACATTCTCTATAACCAACGTACTGAGACCGAAGACGAGCTTTCTCCAATCGTGGAACACGAACAATGAACCCGCACTAATTATAAGGAAGTCGATAGCTATAAGAGCCCTACCTAGAGAGATATCTCTGTATTTGTTTATCGCTGCAGCGATGATATCCACACCACCTGTGGAACCGTTATGCAGGAAACATATCGCTAATCCCGTTCCTGTGACGCAACAGCCGATGACGAGTGACATAAAATCCTGTCCCTCTCCCAATACCTGATACATCTTACCGTCAAGACCCGTCATCAACTCCTGTGACAAGGTAAGGACGAGAGACAGACAGATGACGGCGAAGACCGTACGGGTCATGAATTTCCATCCTAGTATCCTGAGAGCCACGAGGATAAGGACCACGTTTACAATGACGTATGTGTAACCGATAGGGATGTTTGTNGCGTAGAAGATGATAGCTGCCACACCGGTGATACCACCCGAAACAATCTCGTAGGGCAGTAGGAAAACCGTCCANCCAAAGGCGTACATACATAATCCTATCAGGATCATGACGTAGTCTTCAACCTCTTTCCATATCGTTTCGTATATAGGCATCTACCGTATTTTGCTGCAAAGGTACTCAATAAAATGTCATTTACAAACAATTTGGAATTTTTTTTGAATTTTTATTTATGTGATATTTGCNGANGACATACAATAAAANGANNTNTNGTTCGTTTANAANNTGATGAGAAAATTACTTGTTACGATATTATTATCTGTAATATCCCTNTATAGTTGGGCTCAGGGAGATGTNGTGGAGGTACGTCCATACGCGGATTTACGTACTTTNCACCTAGGTATCGTCNTNGGNACNCACTTNCAGGATCTGGAGTTTGTCAATGTCGGTCCGCAGACNATTACATACAGTGACGGTACAACGAGCGATGTCGATGTGTCGTGCGANCAAGGTAAATGGAATCTCGGTTTCAACGTGGGAGTACTCGGAGAACTGCGTCTTAGTGACCATTTCTCGTTTCGTGCAGCACCGCAGTTGTATTTCGGTACCCGNGACCTGACNTTCCATGACCATAAACTGNTNGACGAGAATGGTGACCCTTTGGAAAAGACACAGAGTATGAAGAGCGTGTATGTGGCGCTCCCGATGGATATCATACTTAATGCACGTAGACATGGTAATGTCAGACCCTATATGATGGCAGGTTTAAATCCGATGATTAACCTATCGGGTAACAGCGGTGAGAATATTTTACAGTTGAAGAAACACGACCTGATGTTGGAGGCAGGTATAGGCTTCGATTTCTATCTACCTTATTTTAAGGTACGTCCCGAACTGAAGTTCTGTTACAGTCTATACGACGTTTTTGACGCTTCGCATGTAGATGACATACAAGANGAGAACCTTTATCCGTATGCCAAATCAGTGAAGAGTGCACGAAATAAATTCATCGTACTGTCCTTCTATTTCGANTAAGNNGTTAGATTGTTAAAAAAATAAAAAAGTAGGACTGCGAAAATTGTTATACGGTTAAAAAGTCGTACCTTTGCACCGCTTTTCTGCGTAATCGCTGTCAGGAAGTCTCGAGTGGCCTGTTATGTTGCGCAAGGGGAGACTGAATATTAAACATTTTAAAGTAATGGATTTAATAAAAGTTGCTGAAGAAGCATTTGCAACAGGCAAGAAATTTCCTTCATTCAAGAGTGGTGACACTATCACAGTGGCATACAANATNGTGGAGGGTTCAAAAGAGCGTATCCAGCTCTATCGTGGCGTAGTGATACGTATCTCTGGTCATGGAGACAAAAAACGTTTCACTGTAAGAAAGATGTCAGGAACAGTAGGTGTAGAGCGTATCTTCCCTATCGAGTCACCTAACATCGACAGCATCGAGGTGAACAAGAGAGGTAAAGTTCGCAGAACAAAACTTTATTATCTGCGCAACCTCACTGGTAAGAAGGCTCGTATTCAGGAGAAGAGAACAAACACTGCTGCTGAGTAAGAGTGCTGTTGCATACAAATTTTACAAAAGAGGTTTGCCTGATAATGATGGCGACCTCTTTTTGTGGTTTTATGAATATATAAAANANAAGAAATATGAAGGAGTTAGCATTGAAATANGGTTGTAACCCNAACCAGAAACCATCAAGGATATTTATGGAGGAGGGAGAGCTTCCNGTTGAAGTNATNAACGGTAGACCGGGATATATCAATTTCCTCGATGCCNTGAACTCATGGCANNTNGTGAANGANCTGAANGCAGCNACNGGAATGCCGTCGGCTGCAAGTTTTAAGCATGTGTCACCGGCAGGCGCTGCCATAGGAACTCCCCTTAGCGATACCCTTAAAAAGATATATTTCGTTGACGACGTAAAGATNCCTCTTACACCTATCGCNTGTGCGTACGCCAGNGCTCGCGGTGCTGACCGTATGAGCAGTTACGGTGATTTTATCGCGTTGAGCGANACCTGCGATGAGGCTACGGCAACACTGATAAAGAGAGAGGTCAGCGACGGCGTTATCGCTCCNGACTATACTCCNGAGGCTCTCGCTATACTGAAAGAGAAGAGAAAGGGTACGTATAACGTGATAAAGATTGATCCNANNTATACNCCTGCACCGATAGAGAGAAAACAGGTGTTTGGTGTNACCTTTGAACAGGGACGTAATGAGATTCGTCTGGATGATGATGNACTGTTTGCTAATATTCCAACGAAGAATAAGACATTCCCTGCAGAGGCNAAGAGAGACCTTATCATATCTTTGATAACATTGAAATATACTCAGAGTAATTCCGTATGTTACGTAAAAGACGGTCAGGCGATAGGTATCGGAGCGGGTCAACAGAGCCGTATCCACTGTACCCGTCTTGCAGGTAACAAGGCTGATATATGGTGGTTGAGACAGCATCCGAAGGTGATGTCACTGCCTTTTATCGACGGTATACGTAGAGCTGATCGCGATAATACCATAGATGTGTATATAAGCGAGGATCATGATGACGTGTTGGCCGATGGTGTATGGCAACAGTTCTTCAAGGTTCGTCCCGAGGTGTTGACGATGGAAGAGAAGAAGGCGTGGATAGCCAAGAACACGGGTGTGGCACTCGGAAGTGATGCTTTCTTCCCATTCGGTGACAATATCGAACGTGCACATAAGAGCGGAGTACAGTATATCGCGCAGGCAGGAGGTAGCGTGCGTGATGACAATGTTATAGAGACATGCGATAAATATGATATCGCAATGGCCTTTACTGGCGTACGTCTGTTCCACCATTAATATCCTTTCTATGGCAAGAGAAGACATCGATCAGGTTATCCAACAGGGTGGTATCTACTTCGGAAGGGGTGGAGATAAGCCCAAGGATGATAAGGTCAAGACGAAGGCGAAGAAGAAAAAATATATCACGGGTGCTCACGGTAGCGGTTCTGCAAAACAGAAAGCTAAATATCGTCAGCAGAGAGCGAATAGACATAAATGATGCGGTGAAGCCGCATCATTTTTTTTGAAGAATATTGCGTATGTGAAAAAACTTTATTACTTTTGCATGCGAACTTAAAATTATGAGACTATGACAGTGATTATTATTCTTGTTGTGGCAGTTGTGATACTGCTATACTTGGTTGGAATCTACAATAACTTGGTGAAACTGAGAAACAATCGTGAGAATGCTTTTGCGAATATCGATGTACAGCTTAAGCAACGTGCTGATTTGATTCCTCAGTTGGTGGCAACGGTCAAAGGTTATGCCGAGCATGAGAAAGAGGTCTTGACAAAGGTAACAGAGGCCAGAGCTGCTTATATGAATGCCAACACCGTGAATGAGAAGGTGGCAGCAGATAATCAGCTTACTAGTGCCTTGGCAGGACTGAAAGTCTCGTTGGAGGCTTATCCAGACCTGAAAGCTAACCAGAATTTCTTGCAACTGCAGAATGAGATATCTGATATCGAAAATAAATTGTCGTCAGTAAGACGTTATTTCAATACTGCTACACGTGAGTTGAATAACGCAGTGGAGACTTTCCCTTCAAACCTCTTTGCGAAGATGTTTGGCTTCAAACGTGAACCGATGTACGAGATTCCACAGGAGAAGCGTGAGGATATGGAGAAAGCTCCTGAGATTAAGTTCTAATGAGATACGTCGGTATCCAAACGCAGATTCGTCGCAACAATATGCTGAGTATCCTTTTGTTGATACTCTTCCCTGTCATATTGTTGGCAATGGTGTGGGCGTTTTTGGCAGCATTGAATTATTTCGGTAATGGTTATTACGACCAATACGGAAATGTCGTGCATCAGATGGATGTGGATACGGTGAACTACTATTTCCTCCAAGCGATGCCTTGGGTGGTGGGAGCGGTGGCTCTGTGGTTCTGTATCTCTTATTTCTCCAACACCTCTATGATAAGGAAAGCTACGGGAGCTCATTCTATAACACGACGTGAGAATCCCAGGGTATACAATATCGTAGAGAATCTATGTATGACATGCGGTATGGAGATGCCACAGATAAATGTGGTGGATGATCCGCAACTGAATGCCTTTGCCAGTGGTATAGACAAGAAAAGCTATACCGTTACCGTGACGACAGGACTTCTTAACAAACTCGATGATAATGAGTTGGCAGGAGTCTTAGGCCATGAACTGACGCATATACGTAATAACGATACGAGATTGCTTATAACAAGTATCATCTTCGTGGGTATACTTGCGACGGTTACGAGTATCGTTGTAAATATCCTTCGTAATATGTTTTTTTACGGTGGCGGTGGTGCTACAGTAACTGTTGGCGGTGGCAACAGTGATGGAGAGCGCAAGAACAATAATGGCGTTGCCGTTATCGTTGTTCTGCTTATCGCACTCGTCTGTTGTGCCGTAGGATATTTCTTTACCATCATAACCCGTTTTGCAATATCTCGCAAGCGTGAGTATATGGCAGATGCGGGCGGTGCAGAGTTGTGCGGCGACCCCTTAGCTTTGGCGTCGGCATTACGAAAGATATCCAATGATCCCGGTCTTCAGGACGTAGGACGTGAGGATGTCGCCCAACTGTTTATTATCCATCCTCAGGCATTTACGAGTATGTTCTCTTCACTCTTTTCTACACACCCCGATACAGCGAAGAGAATACAACTTCTGGAACAGTTTTAATGCAGATGGAGTATCGCGAACGATTCAGTCGTAGTCTGTTGCTGTTAGGAGAAGAAACCTTCTCTGCCTTATCGCAGGTTAAGGTTATTGTATTTGGCATAGGTGGAGTAGGGTCGTGGTGTGCCGAGGGACTTGTAAGGACAGGCATACATAACCTTACTATCGTAGATTCCGATACCGTGTCGGAGAGTAATATCAACAGACAGTTGCCCGCTACCACATCGACGGTAGGTAAACCGAAAGTAGAGGTTATGCGTGAACATCTCCTGGATATAAACCCTGATGCGAATATCGTGGCGATACAGGGTGAGTATACAGAGGAGACGGCAGGTAACTATAATCTGAATGATTACGACTATGTTATCGATGCCATTGATTCCATAAAAGACAAGATAACGCTGATACTCAATGCCACCGCTTCTACATGTACCTTTTTCTCTGCCATGGGAGCTGCGCTTAAGACGGATCCTTTAAGTGTCAGGACGACAGAATTCTGGAAAGTTGAGGGTTGTCCGTTGGCCGCCACCTTACGTCGCAGGTTTAAGAAGTTGGGCGTTTTCCCGTCGAAGAAATTTACATGCGTATATAGTAAGGAACTGAAAGCAAACCGTTTCGTCATACCTTCCACCGACCCGAGAAAGAAGGTTACTAACGGCAGCTTGGTTCAGGTGACGTCAGTATGTGGTATGACCCTTTGCTCTTTAGTCGTAAACGATATAAGCCTAAAACGCTCTCATCTTTAGGGATTTTCCCCTCTATTATTAGGGAATCATCATTTTCTCAGGACTTACTTTTTTATAATTTTGCACCGAGGAATAAAATTTATGCATTATGAGAAAATCGATATTTATAACATTATTGGCGCTGATTACCTGTGTGGAAAGTTATGCTCAGTATCATGGCAGGTACCCATCGGGTTATATCGCACGAGGTGGACGTGGATATGATAATGGTGCAAACACCTATTACAGAGACCGTGCCCGTACATATTTCGGACTTAGAATCGGTCTGTCGGCCTCTACCGTATCTTCAGATGATGCCAGTCTGGATGGCGGTTCGATGAAGGCTGGTCTGAGTGTAGGTGCTATTTTAGGTGTGCAACTGTCAAACAGTACACCGTTATGTTTAGAGACGGGTCTTCTATATGTTGAGAAAGGTGGAAAAGGTGTTTATGCCAACAAAAATTTCACATATAACCTGAACTATCTGGAGATACCTTTTCTCCTGAAGTTTAAGGTCTATCCTTCTGTAGACTGGTCCATCCAACCGTTCCTAGGTCCGTATATCGGAATAGGTGTAGGCGGTAAGATTAAAGACTATGGTGACAGAGCTGCATACAGTTCTTTCTCTGACGGTAACTTCAGAAGTTTTGATGCCGGTCTGAGAGCCGGTGTAGGTTGCCAGTATAACATCCTCTATATGGAATTAGGTTATGACCTAGGTTTGTCGAATATCTGTTACGATAACTTTGACACATCCCGTAACGGAGCCTTGTTCGTTAACGTAGGAGTGAACCTATAGAAGCCGTACGATAAGCATTTCTCGGTTGTAAAGGTGCGATTTCCTGGATTTTTATGTACCTTTGCAGCCGAGTTATGAATAAATATGCTATTTTAATATCTTTCGCACTATTAGGTTTCGGCGGTCAGAGTGCTTCGGCCGACAGTAACACCTTTACTCTGTTGGAACAGCAACAGATCAGTGTAAAGACACCAGACCTCTTCGGTAAAAAGAATCAGTTTACAATCAATTTTGATGAGTTGGAGCCCAATGAATGGAGTTTCCCTCTTCCTGTGGGTAAAGCATCACTGTGGCCTGATTATCGGATGCAGATAACGACGAAGAAAGGTGATAACGTAAAGGCTATCTTCGACGGTGTGGTGAGACTCTCACGTAAACATCCGCAGTATGGTAATGTCATCGTTATTCGTCATGCTAACGGATTAGAGACGGTCTATGGAAACAACGCGGAGAATCTGGTTAAGGTTGGCGATAAGGTCAAGGCAGGACAGACGATAGCGATAGTAGGGACAAAAGACGGATATACATACTGTCAGGTGGAGATAATGGTCGACGGTCGACGTGTCAATCCTGAGATAATCTTCGATATTCGTTCTCATAGATTACGCAGACAGACTCTGCTCTTTGAAAAACAGTCGGATAAGGTAGAGCTTAGCGTTATACATGTGGAGATAGACCCTCAGACGGGTGAGGCATTAGCAGATAACAGTAAGAAATGGGCTTTCCCTCTACCGGGAGCAAAAGTTATAAGCGGTTACGGTGGTGCCCGACATCATAAGGGTGTTGACCTGAAGACGAAACCCAACGACGCTATTTATGCTGCTTTCGATGGCGTGGTGACGCGCAGCAGTCCATACTCCGGTTACGGCAACTGCATCATTGTAAAACACAATAATGGACTTGAGACGCTGTACAGCCATAATTCCAAAAATCTTGTTAGAGTGGGGGACAAGGTTAAGGCGGGACAGAAGATTGCGCTGACCGGCAGAACAGGACGTGCCACGACGGAGCATCTGCATTTTGAAACAATAGTAAACGGGCGCAAAGTAAATCCCTCCACGATATTCGATTTTGTAAAACGTGTAATAAGAGAAGGAATAATAAAAAAATATAAGCTATGAATTTTCATAGCTTATATTTTTTATCAACTATCAATTACTTTTCGGGTGTCATAAGGATTTCCAAATGATTGCCACCCTTCAGGATAACATCCTTCAAGAACGCAGACAGAGATTCAGGTGTTATCTGTGACACGATATTCTTATAGTCGGTCTCCATATCTACACCGTACTCTTCATAATCCTGGATAACACCCAACCAATGTGAGTTGTCTCTGCTGTTGAGGTCAGCCTGTTTAAGCATATATTCCTTAACCTTCTGTACATCATCGGCAGCGATGCTCGTTGTAGCATCTTCTACACCTTTCTTCATAAGAGAACGACAGAGCTCAGCTTTCTCAGGATCCATAGGACATACCGCACTGAGGTTTATGACACCTTCCTTACCGTCTCTTACAGCCATTCCACCGTATGCTCCTACAGAGTATGCGGCTCCTGCATCCTCACGTATAGAACGTAGGTATACCATAGACAGTATCTGACCGATAGCATCGGCATAGATATCGTTTTTGAGGTTGTAGCTTACGTTGTCAGATCTCCACGTATTTCTGAGTTGCGCTTTTGGTGTCTCCATCTTTCTCGTGAATAAGCAGTTCTGCTCTCCCTCGAAATAAGTCAGGATATCCTTAGACGTATTCTTCTCCTTGTTGGCAGGGAGGGAAGCGATGTAGTCGCATATCAGAGGACGTATGGTCGCTTCATCGAAGTTACCTGCGATAACGTAGGTGAAAGCACCTGTGTTCTTGAATGCCTCATCTTTCATCTCCATGATACGGTTGATATCCACTTCATCAAGATTCTTGATGTTGAGGTTCGCAAAACGTGGATTATGGTTGTATGTTACGGCAGCTACAGAGTCAGCGAACGTAGATTCGGGTTTCAGACCTTGGTTCTGTAGCACCGTCTTGAGCTGTGTGTTAATATTGTTCCAAGCATTATCATCTTTCCTCTTGTCGGTGAAACTGAGATATGCCAGTTGCATCATCGTCTCAATATCCTTAGGAGTAGAGGTGCAGTTGACGTAAGAGTAATTTCTTCCCAGTGTCAGTCCTGCCGATGCCTGCTTACCAGCCAAGGCTTTGCCGAGGTCGGTATTAGAGAAATTACCCAATCCGCATGATGACATGGCGAAGTTAAACACCTTAAGGTTACTGTAGTCTTTCTCTCCAAACAGAGCCTGTCCACCTACGGCGTATCCCATCATTACTACCTCATCGTCTTTGAAGTCTGTTTTCTTCAAAATAACGTTGGCGCCATTAGAGAGCGTAAGTTTCTTGTATCCTAAAGTCTTGTTCTCCGTCTCAGAGACGATCTTTCCAGCCTTAGGCTTGCTTGCCATCAGCGGTTCCTGTTTTACGTTATCCACGTAAGCCTCGATAGTCTCTGTTCTGACACCTTCCACAGCCTGTTGCATAGCTTTTGTAGTGGTGTATGTAGCACCGTCTTTTTCCTGTTCCATGCAGTATACCACCAGGTTCTTGTCACCTTCGGGTATAAGCTCTTTTACGATAGCGTTTATGGCCTCAACAGGGATGTTGGGCAACAGCATATTCATTATCTGATAGTAGTCCTCTATAGATGGCATAGGCTCGCCATGCAGGTAGTTCTCTACATACTGATTGTAATATTCCGTATTCTCCTTCTTTTCTCTGTTGGAATAAGCTTTCTCTATCTGTGACAGATATTCCGTTCTGTTTCTTTCGTATTCCGTTGCCGTGAAACCGTTTCTGCTGGCACGAAGCAACTCTCTGTATACCTGTGTCAGTGCCTCGATGTTCTTTCCTTCTTTTGGTACGATAGTTACGTCGAAAGCATCTTTTACTTTCGTACCGAGTAAGCTAGAGTATCCTACCTGTCCTACAGAGAACTGAGCCTCTGGTTTCTGAGACATTTCAGCAAGACGGTCGTTGAGCATCATACATATAATCTCTGTAGCGTAGTTGGCTATGAGGTAGTCAACATTCTTTTTCAGGGAATCGGGTGTCGGGTCATGCATCATCACCATACTGATAACACTCATGGTCTGCTCCTTGTCCTTGAATGTGATGTATACGGGTTTATCGTTGTCGTTGATAGGGTAGGTCTCTACTTTCGCTGCATTAGGATCGAGTGTGACACCACCCCACAGCTTCTTTATCTCAGCCTCGGTATGGTCTACATCGATATTTCCTACGACGATAATAGCCTGGTTGTCCGTGCGATACCATTTATGATAATAGTCTCTGAGCTCCTTATATTTGAAACCCTGTACCACTTTCATAAGTCCGATAGGCAGACGGTCACCATATTTGCTGTGGTTGGTGATATCTGGCAGGTGCTTCTCGTAGAATCTCTGTCCTGCGCTAGCGCTTCTCTGCCATTCCTGGTATATGACACCTCTCTCTTTGTCTATCTCCCCGTCTTCCAGTAACAGACCGTTAGACCAGTCTTTCAGTATAAGCAGACAAGAGTCGAGAGATGACTGTTTTGCCGTAGGCACATCGCAAATGCGATATACCGTCTGGTCGAAGGAGGTGTAAGCGTTCAGGTTACGTCCGAATTCCACACCTAAGGTACGGGTGTAGTCGATGAGTCCGTTTCCTGGGAAATGCTCAGAACCGTTGAAGGCCATGTGCTCTAGGAAGTGTGCAAGACCGCGTTGGCTCTCATCTTCGTTTATAGATCCCACGCGTTGAGCAATGTAGAAGTTGGCTACATTCTGAGGATACTCGTTGTGACGGATGTAATACGTCAGTCCGTTGTCGAGTTTTCCCACTCTCACGTTCTGGTCAACGGGTATAGGAGGCATCTGCTGTGCCTTGGCGGTACCCATTACGATGCAGCCTAATACGACTGCTGCAATTCTCATTTTTTTCATTGCTTTAGTAATCAGTTTAACTTATTATCTATTTGAATTAATTTGAATATCCACCAAAACTTCCGTCTTGTTCATCGTTACTGTCATCTTGTCTTGTCTGACGCTTGCCCGACATATTACCGAAGTTCCACGTTACAGTAAGATTGATGTTTCTCCCGTGACGCCAATTCTCTTGATAGCGATAGAAAGAGTCTGTGTTTGAAACGGTTCTCCACCTGCGGGTGTTGAAGATATCACGACAGCTTAAGCTTACAGCCAGTTTCTTGTCGAAGAAGGTTTTGCGCAGTGCCAGGTCTATGTTATAGTTAGACTTGCTGTAACCTTGACTCTGTGCCTCTCTCGACCGGAAATTGAATGTTGACTGTACCGAGAGGTCGTATGGCAACATCAGACTGGCGAGCACACGTGCCGACCAAGTGAAACTCTTTTCTTCATCTCCCGTGACGGTATAACCGTCGATGAGATAGTCGAAACCATCGAGTTTATAGTAATATAGATTCACCGTCGACGTGAGGTCTAAGATACGCCATAAACGGTTCTTAAGTACCACTTCCAGACCCGTGCGTAGACAGCTCGACACATTCTCACTGGTAGAATACAGCATATCGTCAGACCCCTGATAACGTATCGTCTGAATAACTTCCGACGTCGGTCTGTAGTAAGCCGAAAGGGATAGCGTATGCTCCGTCCACTGCTTAAGGTAGTTGAGTGAGAAGGAATTGGTATATTCCGGTGTCAACTGCGGGTTACCATACGTTATGATAGTCGCATCACGCGTGTTGCGGAAGTTATTTAGCTGTCCTCCCCAAGGACGACGGAGACGACGTGTGTAGTTCAACTGTAACTGTTGGGTCTTGGTCAACTGATATGAAAGGAAAACACTGGGGAAGAGTTGAAAATAATCTTTCTTAAACGGTTCATTACGCAGTGACGCATTCCTTTCCTGGTCATAGTCGTAACTCTCGGTGTTAACCTTCCAATATTCTCCACGCAGTCCCAGTTGTACTCCAAACTTACCCGTATTGAATGTTCCAATGGCATACAGAGCGTGGATATCGCTGCTATAGATAAATCGGTTGTAGTAATCCTCATCCTCCTTAGCATTGACGCCATTATACGATGTGGAGTCTACCCACGCTTCCTGTGGCGTATTCTCATGTCCGAAGTTGCCGTTATATCCCGCCTGTATCTTCCATTTATCATCGATCTTGTTCTCGTAATCCAGACGTATCGATGTGTTGCGGCTTCTGAGGAACATAGGACGTGACTGATAAAGGTAATCATTTTCGCTACCATCCATATACACCGTCGAGTCACGATAGTAGTTATTGTTATCCATGCGCCAGTTGCCCGTGTTTAGAGAGAAATCGATAAAATGGCTATCTCTGCCGAACTGATGCTTATATCCGAAATCGAAGTTGAGCATCCGCATCTTATCGTCGCTCTGCGAGTTACGATAAGTTATTTTGTTATCGCCTACACCCTCTATACCATAGTGGTACGGGATATCACTGTCGTTATTGCTATTTCCGAACATCCCCATGAAACCTACCGTTACGTCATCATGTCTTGTAGCATGCCAGGTACCACCCAGTCTAGTAAATATATTATGACTGCGACGCAGGTTCTCTGTATAGTACGTTTGATATGAATTATCATCAAAATACTGTTGATTGCTTGAAGCCCCGCCTTTGTTGCGTCCTCTGCGGTAGGCGATGTTTGCGTAAGCATCAAATATACCACTGCTGTAGTTGATGTTACCCGACATGTTATATCCTCCCTGACTGCGCACACCAGCCCTCAGAGATCCATAGTATCCCGCCTTACGGTCGCGTTTTAAGACGATATTGATGATACCAGCAGTACCTTCTGCAGAATATTTGGATGAGGGGTTGTCTATGACCTCAATCTTTTCAATACTCTCAGCGGGCAACTGTTGCAGAATCTCACCCCTGTTGTCGGTAGTAAGACCGCTCGCCTTACCGTTTATCCATACCTCTACGCTGGAACTGCCGCGTAATGACACGTTACCATCGTTGTCCACCTCGACAGATGGGATATTGTTAAGCGCATCTGTGGCGGAACCGCCGGCATTGGATATCATCTGGTCTACAGTAAAAACTTTTCTGTCAACCTCGAGTTTCATCTCCGAGCGCTGTCCCGTGACTTTTACCTCTTGCAGTACATGACTGTCTTCCGACATATATACGGCTGTCAGAGTATGTGTCTTGTCTTTCTCGGAAATCTTAACCTCTTTCGTCGTGGTCTTGTATCCGATATATGAAAATTCCATCTGATAGTCTCCGTTTTGCAGACCGCTGATATGGAAAGCACCTCCATCGTCGGTGACAGAACCTGCCACGAATTTGCCATCGGATGTTTTAGTCACCTTGACGTTGACAAAAGGCATCGATTCGTTGGTCGACTTACTTAGAACTCTTCCTTTTATCACACCTTGTGCAAAAAGAGAAAAGCATACAAAGAGGGATAAAGTGAGTGTAATTATTCTCTCAAATCTCAACATAACAATTTCTATACCGTGAAAATGTCATTGAGCTATGACATCATAGCTCTTAAAAACGGTACAAAGTTACGAAAAAAATACAAATATTTGCTCGAATACAAAATTTTATTTACTTTTGCGAAGAGTAAGTTATTTATGTATGAAAAAGTTTCTATTATCTACAGTTCTACTATTAACAGCATCATTTGCTAATGTTAGTGCCTCGGATACACTTATAGTTGTCAATGCAGAAACGAATGTCCCTCTTCGCAACGTCAAGATATATATCGACCATAACACGGCGGTAACAACAAATATCGAGGGCCGTTTCCTGCTCAACCATAGGAAATTTAAATATCTGCATCTCAGGAGTAACGGCTATCTGGAGCGTATCATGACACCGGAAGAAATAAAAGGAGATACTATATATTTATTGCCTTCGGGAGTGTCGCTTACCGAAATAGTTGTAAACGGAGTATACAAACCTCGTCAGATACATATTTTCACTAAAGAGGAAATGCAACTGTTTGCCGCAGGTGCGGGACAAGGAGGTATAGACCTTCTCTCCATAGGTAAGGCCTTTAAGAAAGGTTGGGCAAAAATCGCGGGTAAAAAAACCGACGAAGAGAAGCGCGCCGCGAAAATGAAGAATATAAACGACTATTGATTATATCTTCGTTACAGCATCAGAAACTTTCCAACCAAGCTTTTAGTTCAAACTGCATCTCTATGTGGTAGGTGAAGTTGGTTCTGAATCCCCAACCGTGTCCGCCGCGTGGATAAACATAAAGTGCAGCGGGTACATCGTGACGATACAGTTCCGTGTAGTAGTTTACACCATTTATCGGTGGTACTGCCCTGTCGTCATCACTCAAGGCAATGAAAGCACGGGGAGTGGTACGGTCGACCTGCATGTCGTTGCTGTATTTCTTCTCCATCGATTTCTTCGCATCCTTACCTAAGAAATTGTCGTGAGAACCTTTATGGGTGAAGTCGGGCATCATTGTTATCACGGGGTAGAAGAGAATCTGAAAATCAGGTTTCGCCTCACCTTTGGAATGTGTGGCGATGGTAGAGGCGAGATGTCCACCTGCTGAAGATCCCATGATACCCACTTTCCTGCTGTCGATGTTCCAGTTGCTGGCATTACGTCTAACCATTCTCATGGCAGCCTCGGCATCGGAGATGGGAACCTGGTAGTTACCGTGAGGCATGCGGTATTTGAGAACTATTGCAGCAATACCGTATCTATTGAAGAAGGCAGCCCACTGATGTCCCTCGTGATCCATGGCAAGATGACTATATCCACCTCCGGGACATATTACTACGGCCTTACCGTTGGCAACTTTTTTATCGGGAAGGTATATCCAAACTTTCGCAGTATCTTTGCTATCACTACTCTTAACGGAAGGAGTGCCCTCCCACAGGTTCAGTTCCATTTTCTGTTGAGCTGTCATCGTGGCGCATATAGCTAATGTCGCCATGAATAATATCATTCTTTTTCTCATAATCCTTGTAATCTTTGTTGCAAAGGTCGAATTTTTTTTCGATATACGCAAATCTTTGAATAAAATCAGATAAATTTATACCCCAAAGGGTACAATATAAAATAATTTTATTATATTTGCACCCGAAAGGGTATAAAAGAATAATACGATTTATAAAATATACCCGATAAGGTATAATAAAAATGAACGGAATATCCAACTATGTAAAAGAGATGCGTCGTAAGCATAAGCTCACGCAGGTAGATCTTGCGGCGAAATCGGGTGTCGGTTTACGGTTTGTCCGTGAGTTGGAACAGGGCAAGCAGACATTACGTTTAGACAAAGTAAACCAGGTGCTCTCGCTGTTTGGTAAAGAAGTAGGGCCGGTAGATATAGTAGAGGATGAATGATGAGAGTAGCAGAGGTCTTTTTATACGATAATAAGGCAGGAGTTCTCGTAGAGGATGAGGATGGATTCCTTTTCAGATATGATGATGATTTCCTTAAATCACCTGATGCTGAGGCTATCAGTCTTACTCTGCCTCTTACCGAGCAGGAATATCGTAGTACGGTTTTATTTCCTTTTTTTGACGGTCTCATACCTGAGGGTTGGCTGTTGAAAATAGCCGAGAGCAGTTGGAAGATAAACAGATTGGATCGTATGTCTCTGCTTTTAGCCTGCTGCAGGGATTGTATCGGTGCTGTAAGTGTAGTGCCAAAGAACGAGTATGAGTAGATGTTTGTATTGTTATAGGGAGTTGCAAGATGGTCAGAAAGACTATCATCCTGGTTGTGCCAAGAAAATTTTTGGTACCAAGATAGCTCCGTCTCTACCGTATGTGCGTAATCAGATAAAAGAGTTGGCAACAGAAGTTATAAGGAGTCAGACGACCCTTACAGGTGTTCAGGCAAAACTTTCTATAGACATAGATAAAGGAAAGCGCAATGAACCTGATCGTTTTACGATAGTCGGACTATGGGGACGTTATATACTGAAACCGCAAACGGATCGTTATAGATGTCTGCCCGAGGTGGAAGACCTGACAATGCATTTAGCAGAAGCAGCAAGGATTTCCGTTGTGCCACATGCTCTAATAAGATTTACCGATGGTGAATTATGTTATATCACTCGTCGTATAGATAGAAAAGAAGATGGCAGTAAAATCGCGATGGAGGATATGTGTCAACTCACGGAGCGTCTAACGGAATACAAATACAAGGGTTCGTACGAGAAAATCTCTAAGACCATAAAGAAATATTCATCCACTCCTAAACTTGATATAATAAATTTTTGGGAGGTAGTGGTGTTCTCATGGATAGTCGGTAATTCTGACATGCATTTAAAGAATTTCTCGCTATATCAGAATGAACAACATGAATACATGCTTACTCCTGCGTACGATCTTCTTTCCACCGCACTTGTTATGCCAGAAGATACAGAGGAGTTGGCTTTAACCTTAAACGGTAAGAAACGTCGTCTTCATAGATCTGACTTTATAAAGGCTATTGTAGAGTCGGGGGTAGATGAGAAGGTAATAGATAATATCTCAAAAAAGTTTATCAAGGCTATCCCTACGTGGATGGAATTGATAGAACGGTCTTTCCTTCCCCAGGATATGCAAAAGACTTTCAAACGACTTATCTTAAAGCGTTTGTTGATATTGAGGCCGTAAGAATACGCTATTTATTCATATATCTAACATCTTTTTTCAGTTTTCTGTATAGGTAAAANATCGCCGGTACCAAGAACAAATCGGCAGCAGCCCANGCAATAGGGTCTCCATAGCATACAGCAATAGAAACCNAAGGCCGGTATCAGCCATAAACTTACTCCCACACGTGCTATCATCTCCATTACGCCCGACATCATTGCCATGTTACTGTATCCAAGTCCCTGTATAGAATAACGCAGTATCACAAGTATTCCCAGTATGGGATAAAAGACATTGTCTATACGTAAAAACATCGCCGCATTTTGTATGATACCCTGCTCAGACGGTCCTACGAACAATGCCATCATACNGTCTGCCAAAGGGAAGATTATAACTAGAGTGAATAAGAAATAAACCATCATAATCGCTATAGCATCCCTGATGCCTCGTGACACACGTTGTAACTGTCCTGCTCCTATATTCTGTCCGCAATAGGTTGCCATCGCCACACCGATATTCTCCAGTACACTGATAAACAGATATTCAACTCGCATAGCTGTAGTGAAAGATGCGACATACATAGTACCTAAAGCGTTGATTGCACTCTGCATCATAATAACACCAATACCCGTTATGGAGAATTGCAGTCCCATAGGNATACCATTGTTAAGCAATCGACCAACCTTACGTTCATCATACGACCTTTCATCGCCAGTAGGTATGAGTATCGGCATCTTCTTGGTAATGTAAACATAACAAGTGATGACAGCTAAAAACTGTGCTAACATAGTAGCTACACCTACACCCATCACGCCCATATTAAAAAAAATGACAAAGATCAGGTCGAACACGATATTGACAACGGAACTGGCGATAAGTATATAAAAAGGACGCTTGGAATCACCAAGAGCCCTTATAAAACCGGCCAGTAGGTTGTAGGCCATTGTGAATGGTATATTCAGAAACTGCAAAAACAAGAATGTATATGCATCATCAAATATTTCTGAAGGAATATTGACTATATTCAGGATTTTTGATGTCATAACAGCACAGACCACCGTAAGTACTGTAGCTATGATAAACGCTAAACGAATGGCGTTTGCAACATAACCCCGCATACCTACAAAATCTTTAGCACCGAATGACTGTGCCACAGGGATAGCAAAACCGCCACAGACTCCATTACAGAAACCCATTGTCAGAAAGGTCACCGATGATGGCGCACCTACGGCGGCTAGAGCATTTACTCCTATCCAACGTCCCACAACAGCTGCATCAGCAATAAGGTACATCTGTTGNAGCATATAGCCCAATACCAGAGGAATAGCAAATCTTACTATATTCCTCATCGGGCTGCCCACCGTCATATCATTAAGATTAGATGTTCCTGCCATAAAATATTTTTTTACAGCTGCAAAGGTACAAAAATATAACGGTTGGAGAAAATAGTATCTATAAGTAATGGGACAAAATCAGGACGCTATTTACTTCTTGTCCAGGTCTGTGTTCTAGAGAATGGTCCCCATTTTCCTTTTAGTTTAAGTTGACCGTTATCCATTTTAACACTACATTTGTATGACTTACCTGATTCAGGGTCATATATTCTTCCACCGTCCCATTCACCGTCATCATATTTAAGACCAGTAAGAATTACCGTGCCCTTTATGGTATTCTTTTGTTTACTCTTGTCAGGATTTTTGGAGTCCAACTTATCGCTACCATCGGCATTCTTTCCGTTTTTTAACCAAATAATCTTTCCTGAGAAGGTGTTTCCCGTCTTGTAAACCTCAACTTTACCTTCTCCACCTTCTGTATTCCATTTACCTACAATCTGGTTCTGTGCCATAGTTGGCAGTGCAAAGAACATCACCAATGCGATAATCAAAAATTTTTTCATATTCGATAACTTAAAAAGTTAATATTTTATTATTCGTTTCAAACGTTTGCTAGATGATATATCGTTTTCATTTCTTCTGGTCCTAATACTTCCAGGGATCCTACGGTCATGGTACCACCGCGACTGCACATCTCTGTCATGTGGTCTATTTCCTGTTCAGTAAGTTTCCTGCCTAAGAGTTCTGTGATGGTTATAGGCATACCAATCTGTTTATAGAACCGTTCCATCGCTTCTACACCTTTCAGGGCGGTACGCTCCACATCTGTGAAATCATTGGTTACTCCCATCACGTTGACTGCAAACTGTGCGAATCGACGGGCATGTCCTTTCTGTATACAGTAACGTGCCCATGATGGCCAGATGGCAGCGAGACCGGCACCATGAGTGACACCAAACAGGGCGCTGAGCTCATGCTCCAGACGATGAGTACCAAAATCTTTCTCCGTTCCACATTCAGTAAGATCATTATGCGCTAACGAACCTGCCCACATTATCTGGGCACGGTTTCGATAGTCTTCTGGATCTCTCAGAACCTCGATGACACAGTCTTTAACCGTTTTTACTAGTGCTTCTGACAGCGCATCGGTGAGCGTCATATCCTGATGCGGTGTAAAATAGCGCTCCATAGTGTGCATCATAATATCCGTGGCTCCTGCTGCAGTCTGATACGGTGGCAGTGTGAAGGTACGTTCCGGATTCATGATTGCGAACTTACAACGACAGAGGTCACTGTTGACACCACGTTTGTTCTTATCTTCATCACGAGTGATGACACATGAACTGCTCATCTCTGATCCCGCTGCAGGAATAGTGAGGACGACACCGATAGGCAGACACGTCTTGGGAACAACACCCTTTCCCCAAAAGTCCCAAGGATCGCCATCGTAAGGTACACCATAACCTATAGCTTTGGCCGAGTCGATAACGCTACCGCCTCCTACAGCGAGAATGAAATCCACATTCTCTTTGCGACATAATTCTATACCTTCCTTAACTTTTGAGAGTAGAGGATTGGGGACTACTCCTCCCAACTCCACATATTGTATACCACCCTTCTCAAGTAGAGAAAAGAGCTTGTCAAGCAGTCCTGACCTTTTTGCGGAACCGCCGCCGTAATGAACCAAAACTTTCTTTCCACCGTAATGTTTAATAAGGTCTGCAACCTTCTCTTCCGACTGTCTGCCGAATACTACCTGAGTGGGAGCGTAAAAATTAAAATCTTTCATCGTTATACCTTTTTTACAAAGAGCGAAAGACTCTTTATGATTTTCTCGTGACAAAAATAATAAGAAATGATTACACTTCCAAAAAATTATGGGTTAATGTAGGTTAAACGCTTTTATTTCGCTATAGTATAGCAAAATACCTAACATTAAGTATTGCCCACGTTGANNAAAAACACTACCTTTGCAGCCGAANTTTAAATTCTAAGGTAAAAATGAAAAGATTATTTTTTTATGCATTGCTGATGCTTACNGCAGCAACAACCGTAGTGTCATGTTCTAAAGATGATGACAATACAACAAATAACAGTGGTTCTGAATCTGGCAAAGAAAGTACAGAGGAGAGTATCTCCACAACTACTTCTGTAGCCGTAAATGATCTCAATTTTTCTGGTAACGGTTATGTTACGGTGGCTTTTGGTTATGTGAAGGCTCCGTATACATACGAGAATGAGAAACTGACTCTTGAATTGATCGATTCTGTTGTTACTACTACGACGGTGGTCGTTAAGGGCGCAAATAAAAGTGAGAGTAATACAACAACATATAAAACGTCTATAAAAAGCTTTGAATACTCAAATTCAAGATGGGGCACATTTAGTTTCGATACCCAAAATATAGACAATGAAGATGGTAAAAAATATACTTTGACGGGAAAGGGTACTGTGTCGATGGCTGGTCATGACGGTTCTACAACGGAATATGCGTTTACTGATACTGTTACTATCGAAAATGGCGTAACAACGATGGTTATTTATATGCCAGATCTTATGAAAGGTACTAAACTTACGTACAAGAGCGGTGATGCTCCTGAAATATGGAACTATAGAGGTCTGTACACAGGAAACACTACTGCAACTATTGCTTACGGCTCTTTGGAATATAAGAACGATTCTTGTACCGTTAAGGTAAANACAGATGGTACATATAATGTAACATATACGAATAGTGGTTCTAACTTTGTTGCNACGGAGACTTTCAGTAGTATGACAGGTTTTGGCACGTTCTCTATGGAAGATATTCCTGTAGGGTATGATAGTAATGGAAATCTTACATTCGAATATTCAGGAACTACATCAATAGCAAACATGAACAGTGGTGCGGTTTCTAATTACGATTATACATGTAGTGGCGAAATAGATACGACAAATAAAGTTATNAAACTAAGTATCTCTTTACCTACNCTCATGGNAANAGGTACNNNGATTNCTTATGANTCAANCAACTTTNCNAANNANTCAGAAAATTAACATCTCAAATAATAAAAGGAAGGTGTGTCGTATATAGGCACACCTTCTTTAGATAAAGATTATACATAGATGACAATACGGGATATTTTAGGTTTTTGCCTCTGCCTTGCATTGCCTTTTATGACATCATGCGATTTTATGTATGATGACCGGGATGAGGCAACAGAGACCGTTGACAGTGACAGTACCTTTACGGACGTAAACTGTACCAGTTATACGGCGTGGACATATATAAAGCTCTCTACGCATACTGCAACGACAGTGGAAATAGAAAATGAAGACAGTATCCCATCCGATTGGGATTTTGCCATCCATCGCTATACCTGTAAGACCAACGGAGGAGCAGTGATGGAAACAGACTATACTTCTATCGAAGAACTGCTTGCCGACGGTTATTATCCCGAAGGAGATTTCGTGGAGGATGTGTGGAGCGACACTACTGTGTATATAGACCTGAGTCGTATGATGGAAGGTATATTACAATATCAGTCAACGTACGTAAACCTGGAATTCTCGAAATGGATGCACATGGTTATCCTGCCTCCACCTCCCTCGTATTCGATGTCTAACAAGGTGTATATACTCCAACTGAAAGACGGTACACGTGCTGCAATACGCTTTACCGACTATATATCATCCAGTGGCGTGAAAGCTTATAACTCGTTTAATTACTCTTATCCCCTGAATCTGAAATGAGAAAATCTCTTATAATCTTTTTCTCGCTCTTCGTGACCGCTGTGATGGCGAAACCGGAGATGAGCGATACTACTATAAATATCAATGATGTGGTGGTAACGGGTACACGAACACCAAGGACACTTGCCACCACACCTGTGGTGACACGTGTTATCAGTGAAGAGGAATTCAAGAAATTGGATGTCACGAATGTGGCAGACCTCTTGGTGAGCGAAATACCGGGACTGGAGTTCTCTTACTCCATGGGACAACAGGTGTCTCTGAACTTTCAGGGCTTTACGGGTACAAGAGTGCTGTTTCTGATTGACGGAGAGAAAATGGCAGGAGAGACCCTGGATAACGTAGACTACAGTCGCCTGAATCTCGACAACGTAGAACGGATCGAAATAGTGAGAGGAGCAGCTTCGTCACTATACGGTTCAAATGCCGTGGGAGGTGTTATAAATATCATAACGAAGAAACAAAAACAGCCCTGGTCCTTGAACCTGATGACAAAAGTGGGTGTACACTCGTTATGGGAGAACAGTCTGGCGTGGGGACTAAAAAAGGGTAAATGGACCAATGACCTGAATATCCACCATAACCGCGTCAGTTCTTACGACCTGCCGGCGGGCGATGTTACCACGGTGTTCGGAAACCATTCGTGGAACTTCAAGGATAAGATGACCTATCAGGTGAATGACAGACTTCTGCTTACGGGAAGATACGGATATTTCTTTAGACAACGGGATTATGCGGAGTTACAAAAGGATCGTTATCGCGATTTCGACGGAGCCCTGAAGATGAACTACAATATAAGTGATGCCACAGATTTGGAGGTGAGCTATCATTTCGATCAGTATGACAAGAGTGACTATTATCCCAATAAGGATAAGGACTATCGCGACTATAGCAACGTTCAGAATACTCTGCGTGGATTGCTCAACCACTCGTTTAACAAAGATATGACGTTGACCGTAGGTGGAGATGCTTTAGCAGATTATCTGTTGAGCTATCAGTTTAAGGACAACGGCAGTCATACTCAATATAGTGGCGATATCTTCTCGCAGCTTGAATGGAATATCTGTAGACAAATTGATCTTCTTGGCGGAGTGCGCGTAGACTGGTTCAGTGAGATTGGTGCTCATGTCTCTCCTCGTCTGCAACTGAAATACCGTCCTATCGACAGACTGTCGTTAAGAGCGGGTTACAGTAACGGATTCCGTGCACCGACACTTAAAGAGAGGTTCATGACTTTCGATATGGCAAGCATCTTTACGATATATGGTAACGAGGATCTGAAATCGGAAAATAGCCATAACCTGAATCTGTCTATGGAATACCTGCACCATCGTTATAGTTTTACGGTGTCGGGGTACTACAATATCGTAAGCAACAAGATAGGCGTTGTATGGGACACCGATAAAAACGGTATGTTGTACGTCAACTCCGATAAGGTGAATATCAGTGGACTGGATGCTACATTCCAGTATCGCACCACCTTCGGATTAGGTACCAAATTATCATACGCATATACTCACGAGAGCAGTGGGAAAAGTGAGACATACGTGCCTGCAGCCCGTCCACATTCTTTTACTGCGATAATCGATTACGGCAAGAGTTGGAAGAACTACTCTTTCAATATCGCCCTTAACGGCAAGTGTCTCTCGGGTATGACCACGAAGGTTCTGGATTCTTCGTACCAAAAATATGAGGATGTTACATATTCCGGTTATACACTATGGAAATTAGTGCTTACACAAACGATATATGACTGTGTACATATAGGACTGACGTTGGATAATATCTTCAACTATAAACCGTCATATTATCATTTCAACTCGCCGTTTACCACAGGAACGAACGTTATGGCAAGTTTTTCATTGGACATAGATAATTTTGTAAAGAAATTATGAAAGGACAATATACCAAGAAGAGTGTATGGATGGGTATCGCTACATTCTTCATAGTATTATTTACGATGCCGCTGGGACATGCCCTGATGATTATCATGGAGAAGACGATGACTCCTCATGCAGTCAACTGGGCCGCATTTTGGATGGGAGTGGTCGGAATAGTGATGACCATATACGGCATATTTGTGAAAGGGGACACCAAACAGACTTTATTAGGTCTATTCGGTGGATTGCTTTTTTGGACAGGATGGGTGGAATTTCTATATGTGTACTATGCTCATCGTTTCGGTGTACAGCCTTTATATGATGCGGCAGGAAATATCGTTACCAAACCGGAATACCTTATCATGCCAACATCACTCGGTTTTTTTGTGATGTTTATGATGTTGTATGTCTTCTCTGCCAAGACAGGATGCTATTTTATAGAGTGGATACAGAAAAAGCTGTTGCGTAATAAGAAAGTTGAAGTGCAGCTCAAACCAATGGCACACCACTCCTCGCTTGTGACTTTTCTCGAATTAAACGTGATGATGTGGTGTGGTTATCTTATCCTGCTTATCTGTTATGATGACCATTTTCTGGGTGATAGACATCCTATGACTATAGCTTTGGCTATCGTGTGTTTGGTGGCATCATTCTATATGATGCGCTATCAACTGAAGATCAAGACGTGGGGTTATAGTATCCGCTATGCCATATCCACGGTTATCGTTTTCTGGAATTTCGTGGAGATCGTAGGAAGATGGAACTGGATAACAGAGATTTGGGTTCATCCTTCGGAGTACAAGACAGAGATGATAACGATGCTAATTGTTTTTATCTTACTTTTCACGATAATAGCATCTTTCTCTAGAAAGAAAATAATAAATTGATAATCTATAATTAATTTACATTATCCATTAACAAAAAAATCTCTGAAACGAAACGTTTCAGAGATTTTTTGTTGGGGTACTCGGATTCGAACCAAGAATGACAGGACCAGAATCTGTAGTGTTACCATTACACCATACCCCAAAATTTGCTTTTATATACTTAGGAGCACCCTCCCTCGCTTTTGCGGATGCAAAGGTACGATATTTTTTCTTTTTGCCAAAAGAAAAACTGTTTTTTTTATAAAAAAACTCAAATAAACGGTATTTTGGACGTAAAATTAGATAAATGGCACTATCTTTGCATAACATTATTATGTAAAAATGTTNTGTCCTGTANGAACNGGCGNTTATAAATATGATACAAGAGAATAAATTAGTAGAGACAATTACAGAGGGAATTAAGGAGAAGAAAGGTAGTAACATCGTTGTTGCAGATCTGCAGAACATAGAAAGTGCGATATGCAGGTATTTNATTATCTGCGAGGGTAATAGCCCTACACAGGTTGAGGCTATTACGGAGTCTATTGGTGATATGGTACGAGAGAAAATGGGNGAGAAACCTATGTCGGTGGTAGGACTGGGAACAAGTCAGTGGGTAGCTATGGACTATAGNGACGTGTTGGTGCATGTCTTCCTGCCTGAGACACGTAGTTACTACGACCTGGAGCACCTATGGGAAGATGCCAAATTGACATATATGACAGAAAACTAAAACATAGAGAATATAATTGATATGAGTGAGAATACAAACCAGCAGAACAATAAACCCAAGATGAATATGCCTAAGTTCAATATGAACTGGGTGTATATCGTGATACTTGCTATACTGGCAATGTTGTTCTTTACAAACGAAAAATCAGGCAACTCTGCAAGTACAGAGGCTTCGTATAACAGCTTTAAGAACTATGTGGCCATGGGGTATGCCGACAAGATTGTCGCCAACCGTGACGAGATGGTTTTGCACATGTATGTGAAACCGGAACATATACGTGATGTCTTTGGAAAGGGTGCCGACAAGGTAGGACAACATCCTTATATCACCGTAGAGATAGGGTCGGTGGATAAGTTGGAGGATTTCGTAAACCAAGCAAAAGAGAATAAGCAGTTTACGGGCGATTTCAGTTATGAGAATCAACGCGGCAGCGATATCGTCAACCTGTTGATCAACTTCTCTCCGCTGATATTGCTTATCTTCCTATGGATGTTCTTCATGCGTCGCATGGGTGGCGGCGGTGCCAACGGTGTTGGCGGCGGAGGTATATTCAGTGTAGGAAAGAGTAAGGCCAAGATGTACGAGAAAGGCGGAGAACTGAATATCACTTTCAAGGATGTCGCAGGACAGGAGGGTGCAAAACAGGAGATACAGGAGATAGTGGATTTCCTTAAGAACCCCAAGAAATATACCGTTTTAGGTGGTAAGATACCTAAAGGCGCACTGCTTATCGGTCCTCCGGGAACGGGTAAGACACTGTTGGCTAAGGCNGTGGCAGGAGAGGCTGGTGTACCTTTCTTCTCGATGTCGGGATCAGATTTCGTGGAGATGTTTGTCGGTGTGGGAGCCTCGCGTGTGCGCGACCTGTTCCGTCAGGCGAAAGAGAAAGCACCGTGTATCATCTTCATCGACGAGATAGATGCTATCGGTAGAGCACGTTCNAAGAATCCTTCCATGGGAGGTAACGACGAGCGTGAGAATACCCTTAATGCACTACTTACCGAGATGGACGGTTTTGGTACCAACAGCGGTGTTATCATACTTGCAGCAACCAACCGTGCCGATATGCTCGANAGTGCGCTANTGCGTGCAGGACGATTTGACAGACAGATACACGTTGACCTGCCTGACCTTCATGAACGTAAGGAGATCTTCCAGGTTCACCTGCGTCCTGTGAGGATAGACGAGACGGTGGATGTTGACTTCCTCGCCCGTCAGACACCAGGTTTCTCGGGTGCGGATATCGCCAACGTATGTAATGAGGCNGCGCTGATAGCGGCTCGTCATAACAAACAGACAGTAGGCAAGCAGGATTTCCTCGATGCCGTGGATCGTATCGTGGGCGGTCTGGAGAAGAANACNAAGGTGATGACGCAGGAGGAGAAACGTTCCATCGCCCTGCATGAGGCAGGACATGCTACGGTATCGTGGTTCTGTGAACATGCCAATCCTTTGGTGAAAGTGACTATAGTACCACGTGGACAGGCTCTCGGCGCGGCNTGGTATATGCCTGAAGAGCGACAGATAACCACTAAGGAGGCTATGCTCGATGAGATGTGTGCCACTCTAGGTGGTAGNGCTGCCGAAGAACTGTTTATCGGACATATCTCTACAGGAGCGATGAACGANCTGGAGAAGGTTACCAAGAGTGCGTACGGCATGATAGCATACGCCGGTATGAGCGATAGANTGCCTAATATCTGTTATTACAATAATCAGGAGTATAACTTCCAGAAACCGTATTCCGAAACCACTGCAAAAGTGATGGATGACGAGGTGCTCAAGATGATTGCAGAACAGTATGACAGGGCNAAAGAGATTCTAAAAGAGCATAAAGANGGTCATAACCAGTTGGCACAGTTGCTNATCGACAAAGAGGTGATATTCGCTGAAGATGTGGAGAAGATCTTCGGAAAACGTCCGTGGATAAGCAGATCGGAAGAGCTAATGTCGCAGAACGAGCCTAAGGCAGTGGAAGGAACCATCGTCTTCGACAGTAAGGATGATGTAGAGAATAAGGAACAAACAGATAACGAGGAGGGTAAGGATGAAAAATCTGATAACTAGAACGATAACAGGCGTTATCTTCGTCGCTGCCATAGTGGTATGCTTCCTTAACGTGAGAGCCATGGCTTTTCTCTTTGCTTTGGTTACGGGACTTACTATATGGGAATATGCGGGATTGGTAAACGAGAACGTGAAGGATGTTAAGGTAAACCAACTGATAAGCACGGTGTCGGGAGTATTCCTTTTCCTGGCAGTGACGTGTTTCTGTAGCGGCATAACCAACTCCTCGATATTTATACCTTATCTGTTGTCTGTCATCTACCTTATGATAAGCGAGCTGTATCTGAAAAATCCCAACCCTTTGAACTGTTGGGCTTACACGATGTTGTCGCAGATGTACATAGCTCTGCCGCTNTCNATGGTAAGCGTCTTGGCTTTCAGAACGNTTCCGGGAACAGGTGAAGTGGTATATATGTATATCATACCTCTTTCGGTATTTATTTTGCTGTGGTGCAACGATACAGGTGCATATTGTAGNGGTTCGCTTTTCGGTAAACATAAACTTTTTCCGAGAATCTCTCCGGGTAAGAGTTGGGAGGGTAGCATCGGNGGTGCNGTGTTTGCCATGATNGCAGCAGGTGTTATAGGTTATCTNACNAAGGGTACCGTCAATGACGCAGGACTNTCTATCCCNGANTGGATAGGACTGGCNGTNGTAGTNGTNGTATTCGGTACNTGGGGNGATCTTGTGGAGTCGTTGATGAAGCGCACCTTGGGTGTTAAGGACAGTGGTAACATCCTTCCNGGTCACGGTGGTATGCTCGACAGATTCGATTCTTCGTTGATGGCTATTCCCGCGACTGTACTGTATCTATATACACTTACGATGATATAACCTATTGCTCGTAGATGAAATACTATCTTATAGTCGGTGAGGCAAGCGGAGACCTTCATGCCGCTAATCTGATGAAAGCTATTCAGTATTGTGATGCACAGGCTGAATTTCGCTTTATCGGTGGTGATATGATGTCGGCAGTGGGTGGCACGTGTCTTCGACATTATAAGGAGATGGCATATATGGGTTTTGTTCCCGTACTGCTGCATCTGCGTACCATATTTACTAATATGGATCTGTGTAAGAAAGATATCGTGCAGTGGAATCCTGATGTATTGATACTCGTCGACTACCCCGGTTTTAATCTCAGCATAGCGAAATATATAAAGAAAAATACCAAGATACCTGTACATTACTATATATCTCCGAAGATATGGGCATGGAAGGAATATCGTATCAAAAACATAAAACGTGATGTAGACCAGTTGTATTCTATTCTTCCCTTCGAGAAGGATTTCTATGAGAAGAAACATGGTTACAAGATAACCTACGTGGGAAATCCTACCGCGATGGAAGTCAAGGAATTCAAGCAAGACTACAAGGAGAGCAGGGAAGAATTTCTGCAACGTAACAACCTGGAACAAGGAAAACCGATAATCGCCCTTCTTGCGGGTAGCAGGAAACAGGAGATAAAGGATAATCTGCCGATGATGCTTAAGGCAACTAAGGATTTTGCCGACTATCAGATGGTGGTAGCAGGGTCACCGGGGATATTGAGAGATTATTACGACAGTTTTATGCAGGGACAAAACGCAAAGATCGTGTATAACGAGACCTACCCGTTGTTATATCATAGTACCGCGGCATTGGTTACAAGCGGTACGGCGACATTGGAGACGGCAATGTTTGGCGTACCTCAGGTGGTATGCTACAAGACGCCGCTACCAAAGATTATAGGGTGGGCGAAACGTCATATTCTTAAGGTTAAATATATCTCTTTGGTAAACCTTATCGCTGATGATAAGGTCGTAGAGGAACTGGTAGCCGATACGTTCCAGTTTGACATGATTCGCGGCAGTCTGTATAACATCCTACCGAGCAAACCGCTCCGTCAACCGATGCTCGATGGTTATAAGATCGTACAGGAACGACTCGGATACCACGATGCACCGCTTAATGCTGCCAGATTGATTTACGCAAGCGCTTTAAATAATTGATAATGGATAATGGATAATTGATAGTTCTTTGCTACGCAAAGAATTATTTTGCATTGAATCTATCTCCAGCATGGCGGATGTACTCACGTGCAAAAGAGTCATCCATACCCGGACGTTCCACAGGTGCTCCTAAACCGTCTTTAGTCCTCTTGAATACACCGCTGTCATCGGGTTTTGTTGCCATATCGTTGTATTTCACGATAACAAAGTATGCCAACTGTTTCCATCTGTCTAACATCTGCTGAGCTTTCTCTATACTGTAGTCGTTGAGAAATTTTACAGCCTTGCTTGGATTCTCCTTATACAAGGAATTAGCTTTAGCTTCTATATCTTTTTGTGCTTTTTGATAGCTGTTGTCCAGACTGTCTCTCACTGTCTCGAGTGAAGAGAACATCTGTGAATAACGAGGATAAATCATGTTGCTCACCCAGTTGCACACCCAAAAAGCACTCTTGTCGGAGAACGTGACGTCGTCAGCCTCTTTGCAGGAATAACATTCTGGCATAGTTGTACTGCAACAGTACACGGGTGTATATGCAACCATGTTGGCATCGTCATTTCCAAACCACAGGATACCTCCAATCTCTCGTGGCAACCAAGAACGGAGCTGTGCCACGAAGGTAAAGGCCGTCTGCTGCGTTGATGTAGGACGTTCGTTGATATATTTCTTTCCATCGAGAGTAAACTCCAGTGGAGTAGGGCGATAGGGCATCGTCCAAATACCACCACCTATCGTGGTACTGTCAAGAGCCAAGGGTGTTCCTTCATAATGGTCGCGCATATCGTTCTCCAGATCATGCAGACTTACTTTCTTGTCTGGCACAATCCATAGTGGCATATCCTCGGCATCCTCGTCTATACCGAGAGCCCATGGCAGATAACGGTCGAAACCATTTTTATGGTGACGGAAGAACGACCATACACGGGCATCACAGAAACGTCTGCCACTGAAATCGGGAGCTGCGTAGGTGTTCTTCCATGAGAAATCAGCATCCTTACCTGTGAACCACCCTTTTTCGCGTGCGAACTTAACCACATTTTTGCTGTATAGCACGTTCTTCTTATCTTTCATATTAAACGTACCGATTCTGCTTTGGTTGGCATGAGCGCATATCGCATTATCGGGAATACGTAGGGCTACCCAAACCACACCTTTGGAACCAGCTCCCGTTCCCATCATCTCCATTATCCATGCCTCATTAGGATCACAGATAGAGAATGTCTCACCTTCGCTGCAGTATCCGTATTTCTCGGCAAGAGACGTCATGACGGAAATTGCTTCACGGGCGGTCTTCGACCGTTGAAGGGCGATATATATGAGTGAGCCATAGTCGATAAGTCCCGTACTGTCAACCATCTCTTCCTTGCCTCCATACGTCGTCTCACCTATAGCCACCTGATATTCATTGATGTTTCCCACCACGTTATATGTCTCTTCCGCTTCGGGAATCTCGCCAAGATATTTGTTGCTGTCCCAGTCGAAGATCTTTCTTGTCTCTCCCTTTGCATGTTTTGCAGCTGGAAAATGTGCCAGTTTGCCGAATAGTCCGTAGCTGTCAGCATTATACGTTACCATCACGCTGCCATCGGTGCTGGCACCTTTTGATACAATGAAGTTAGTACATGCGTTAGACTTTAATACTGTTGCACTTATCAGTGCTGCCGTGAGAAATATCTTTTTTATCATGTCGTAATTTTTTTGTGAATGCAAAGTTACTTTTTAAAAGCTGAAATCCCAAATATTTTGATATTTATTCGTTTTTCAGTCATCCAGATAGTTTTATTTCGTAAAAAAATATTACCTTTGCACTCCGAAACTCGCAGGTTGCTGTTTCGTTTATTGGAAAGATGCTCGAGTGGCTGAAGAGGCACGCCTGGAAAGCGTGTATACGTCAAAAGCGTATCGGGGGTTCGAATCCCCCTCTTTCCGCAATATCACTTGATTTTTAGTAAGTTATACAGTTTACGCCCAATTTTACGCCCCAAAATGCAAGGTTGGGTGTTCTTGTTTTTAGACCTAATACTTTGAAAATATTTTGTAAAAAAGAATGGATTTCAGATGATAGAATATATGACTTGCAAGGTCGCAGATTGGATATAATGCCTGAGAATGGTACATTATATATCAGGGAAGGTAAGAAATACTTAGGGAATTGATAATTAGAAAAATCTCCGCAGCATCTTCTAGCTTTTGATCATTGACTATGGATCATTGATACTGTCGCGAAGCGACCAACTATCCATTATCCATTATCAATTATCAATTAAAAACATGGTTTTTACTGTTTCGTTTGTCTGTCTGCATATCTCATCGTACTCCACGTTGTATGCTTCTGCTAGTTTGCGTATGATTTCAGGAATGAAAGAGGGCTCATTACGTTTTCCACGATGCGGTACGGGTGCCATATAAGGAGAGTCTGTTTCCAGTACGATGCGGTTTAATGGTACCACAGCAGGCAGCACTTCAGGGAGATGACTGCTTTTAAATGTAGATACTCCACCTATACCCAACACGAAGTTTTCGAAGGAAAGCAGTTCCTCGGCCTCTTTTTCGTTTCCCGTAAAACAGTGGAAGACGCCACCTCTTGTAAGGTTTTTCTCATAACGACGTAATATCTTCACCATCTCATTCTGTGCCTTACGACAGTGAATCATTAACGGTCGGTTGACCTCTATAGCCCACTGTACCTGTCTCTCAAAACAGTCGAGTTGCTCTTTCTCAAACTCACGACTCCAGTAGAAATCCAGCCCTATCTCACCTATGGCGATGAAATCCCCGTTCCACATCGTTTTTATACTGTCGAGAGTTTGTATGTAGTCACTGTTTACATCCTCAGGATGCAGACCGATCATCGGGTAACATATCCCTTTATACGTCTTACATATCTCTATGATTCGCGGCAGTCCCTCTAGGTTGATGGCAGGAACAAACATTTTCTCTGCTCCCGCTTCTTTTGCGCGTTCTATGACCTCTGCGAGATCTTCTTGGAATTCCTCTCCATCGAGATGACAGTGTGTGTCAATAAATGTGCTCATCTCTCACGGTTTACCATGTAACTAGCGTACTCACGAAGATTCTTCTTTCGTTCATCAGAAACATTCACCTTATCGAGGTACATGCTAGCCTCGTTGAAATAGTATGATATCTTATCCTTGCACAACTCTTTGATACCGATAGCATCGTATATTGCGGTAACGGCAGTCACTTTCTCGTCTCTGTCAGGATTCTCCATATTTATCCATTTCTCCAGTTCAGTACGCTGCTGACTGTTAGCTCTGTTATAGGCATTGATAAGCATATACGTCTTTTTGTTGCACATTATGTCGCCACCGATTTTCTTGCCGAATTTCTTTGGATCACCGTAAACATCGAGGAGGTCGTCCTGCAACTGGAACGCCAGTCCGAACTGTTCTCCGAATTTGTACAAATTACTACAGTCTTCTTTCGGTGCATTGGCAAGGATGGCACCGATATTTGTGGCGCAGGCGAGGAGAACACTCGTCTTGAGTCTTATCATCTCGATATATTCCTCTTCCGTCACATCGCTGCGATTCTCAAAATCCATGTCATACTGTTGTCCTTCACCTATCTCCAATGCTGTCTCGGTAAACAGTGACAGTACATCGTACATCTTGTCTTTGTCACATTGCATCATCCTCTCGTATGCCATGACCAACATAGAATCACCGGAGAGAATGGCCGTGTTGGCATCCCATTTTTTATGTACGGTCTGTTTTCCGCGGCGCATGTCGGCATTGTCCATAAGGTCATCATGCAACAAAGTGTAGTTGTGGTATGTCTCCAATGCTACTGCAGGCATGAGTATTGACTTGGGATCATCTTTAAAAAGGTTGTATGCCATAAGCATCAGCACAGGACGGATCCTTTTACCTCCTAATGCCAGTACATACTCTATCGGTTCATAAAGTGAGTGCGGTTTTCTGTCGTATTTCAACGATTTCAGAAAATCTTCCACCATGCGTAATATCTCTTCGTGGTTCATATAGTATATTTTTGTCGTTTATATTCTTGTTCTGTCGTATCTCCTATAGCTTGAATACTACAGGAATTACGAACTTTGATTTCACCGGTTTCTTATGTTGCGTACCGGGTTTCCATTTGGGCATCATCCTAATCACTCTTAGCACCTCTCGGTCGCACGACGGATATAAACCCTTTATGACACTAGCATCGGCGATAGTGCCGTCGGGGAGAATAAAGAACTGTACCGTCACCTGTCCTTGTATTTTTTTCTTTTGAGCATCAACGGGGTATCTGAGATTTTTTGTGAGCCACTTCATAAAGGCCGTCATACCACCGGGGTATTCGGGCAACTCTTCTACTATCTGGAAATTGAGCGGATTCTCAGGGTTGGGTAGAGGTTTCACTTCCTCTTTCGTATCTGGTATATCGTCTGATTCTGGTTCCATCTCGTCACCCATGTTGTCGGCCTCCTTCGATGGAGCAATCTCATCGGGAGATGCGTTACGAGAATCGTCAACGATATTTATCTTAGCATTCTCTTTTTTCGGTTTTATCTCTTGCGGTGGTGGAGGCAGCAACTGAATATCTTCACGTTTGAAATAAGGAATCATGTCTTCTTTATCCTCCTTATCGATAAGAGCCTCGAGGTCCTCCACATCACCGTCACCTAATTCTGACGAGTTGAATTCCAATGCCACGAAGAGGAGGGCAACGCCCAATATAAGACCGAGCAGGAAGAACAGGGGTCTCCTACTTTCAAGGTCTGCATTCTTTGATTTCTTCTCTTCTAACACTTTAACTAGTTGATAATTGAGAATTGATAATTGATAATTCTTTGCTTCGCAAAGTTCTCTCTTTTTTTATCTCATTGAGAATTAAATCGGTGCAAAATTACGCTTTTTTTCTCAATGAGCGTACCGATGTATAGTTAAGATAAATGAATTTTTGGTCTTTCTGTCTTTTACAGAGCACTTAAAGGAATTCGAGTAACCTTTATATCTTCTTTATTGTCGGAATATGACACATACAGAAAATCGCTGTCAATAAAGGATTTGGGATAATGATATCCCATCCTTTTGGCCTTACCTGCGAAACGTGGGGGCGTTATCTCATCACGTCCTCTCAAAAGCCATGCTTCATCGAAGGTATCACCACCGTCGTTGGATATCATGATTACAAGAGGAATACGTTGTTTATTGGTTACAGGACAGCATATCATAAACGGTCTACCATCGGGTAGGTTGCCGGCACTCTGTTTTGTACGTGCGTCGGGGATATTCGTCATTGTTACCTCGCTCCACGTCTTACCTCTGTCGGAACTTATCGAAGCTAGTTTGTGGTAACTGCTGCTTTGGTCACGGAACAGCATCACGATATCTCCGTTACTTTTTATGAAAGAACTAGGTTCCAGTTCTCTAGATTGTTGGCCCCTGTCGGTATAAGTAAACTGTCCCTTCTGCCAACCGCTGTGTCCCGTAGTGTCGTCAGTATAGACGGGACAGACATGTAGTCCCGGTTGGAAGTGGCAGGCATTGATAATTCTTCCTCCCGAAATAACATGTGGATCTTGTTCTAAGACACCTTGAAGCGGTGTACCGTCATTTTTTGTTACGATCTGTAGTCTGCTCCAGTTTTGTCCATCCTTACTTGTCGTATAATAAGTCTGACCACCGTCTTTTAGGTCATTTGTCCATTTATTTACGAAAGCTGTAAGCGTATCATTGTAAACCATCCATCCACCCGATGTATAGTATCCACTGTCTTGTGGCACAGTAAGAGACAGTACTTTGCTCCATGTCTTTCCGTTATCACCGCTTTTACTGTATGCTACCCATGTGTCAAGAGCGTCTTCGTCTTTCCTACTGCTCTGCCACATACAATATAAAGTATCTTTAAGCGCCGTTATTACAGCACCGCTGTTGAAACAGCATTCATTGCTGTCTTTTGGAGAAAACACTGTGAATGTCTCCATCCCCTTCAATCTCCCGAGGCCTAAGGAAATAGAATCTTCGGCGTTTAGGAGACCATCTTTTATGCAGGGCACTTTTTGAGCCGTTGTAAAAAGGGGTAGGGTAACGAATAACGTTATTACGAGATTTTTCATTGAAATCATATATTTCTCGCGAAGGTAGCGAGTTTTTCTGAAAAAAACAATGCGCTTTCGGAAAAAATATCTATCTTTGCAACAGTTGATGGAATATTATCGGAAGGATTATGAAATATTCATTAAAAATACCAAGGAAACAAACAGCATTTAGATTTCCAGAAAAACTTTTGGAAATACTAAGGTCTAATGCCCGCCGAGAAAACAAGAGCTTGAACAATTATGTTGAAAGCATATTAATTCAGGAAGTATATAAAACACCCAACGAAGATACAGAAGAAGCAATAAAGGAAGCCCAAGCGGGTAAATCTGCAGGAACACTCAACGTATCCTCGTATGAGTCTTTTATGGAATCCCTTAATAATATAAAATGAAAGAAATTCACCTAACATCTAAAGCCAAGAAAGACCTAAAACGCTATAGACATAAAAAAGAATTAATGAAAGAACTTTTTGTTATCCTGCGATATCTGTCTAATTGAGATGAAGTTCCTTCTAAATATTTTATGCATCCTTTACGAGGTGATTATAGCGGTTGTTATGAATGTCATATAGAAGGAGATTTCCTTCTAATATGGATTGATTCTAGAAATATCGAAATTATACGTATTGGTTCTCATTCTGAATTATACGGTAAAGGTAGAAGTAGATAATTTCTCTGATTATATATAATGTGTACGGCCACAGGGATGTAGTTTTTGTAAAGAATTCGGAAAACTTTGCGATATTTTTGAAAAAAGTTCT
>Ga0065708_1000438_pt1 | contig 61326 bp, 52 predicted proteins | sample Hoacrofraction12_2_FD_59095 | JGI IMG/M metagenome (GOLD analysis project Ga0065708, IMG submission 59095) | Hoatzin crop microbial communities from Cojedes, Venezuela, sample from fiber fraction 12 v1 | ecosystem: Host-associated > Birds > Digestive system > Esophagus > Crop | place: Venezuela... | reverse complement strand
TTTTCTATGAGTTATGCAAATTTCAAAGCTTTTTTTATTCTTATATTATGTTAATTTATGCAATGTGATTGACACTTGCGAAACTTGAGTCAATTAAAAATTAAACACTATGCTTACTCCAGACAGTCCTAATCCCATGGTAGATGACATGATTATTCAATTTACTAAGAAGTTAATAGAAATAGAAAAAAATGTTCGTGAAAAAATTTCACGAATAAGTAATAAATTTAATAAAAAATAAAACGCCTATGGAAAGAGAAACATTTAAGTTTGTGAAGTTAGTTGCCGAATTGGGACTTTACTTTGCTAAAGTGGACAACGATTACGATGAAAGGGAACAAGCCTTTCTGACAAATTACGTTGCTGAATTAAAAAAAAGTAATCCCCTCGAGTATGCAGAGGAAGAATTATTGAAAGATTATATCGATAAAAAATTTACTCTTGAAGACATCATCAATGACACAGAAGATTTACTTGATGAATATGTTGAGAGTGAGCGCTATCCTCTGCTGAATACTTTGGCCACGTTAATCATTCAGGTAATTAATGCGGATGGCAAGGTAACTGTAGAGGAACAGGAGGCTTTTGATAATTGGAAAAAACATTTTGGAATTAAATAAAATAAAAAGTTATGGCAGAAAATCAAAAAAAACAAGTAGATTGGAAAAAAATAGGTGAAATAGCTGTTGCTGTAATTCCAATCATTGTTGGTGGTATCTTCAAAGCAGGAAAGTAAAAATAGGTTGGCGCAGATATAAGTCTGCGCCAACCTTTTAACTAAAACAAATGGGAAAAAATACGGGAAAGGAGAAAAAGAGACTAAAAGCATACGAAGTCTTTATAAATGTCTTGCTTCTGCTTAATCTTATCGCGGCAATATTAATGACAATGCCGCAAGTAATGGAGAAGTGGGAGCATGAGCTTGATTTGTTTTGCGATATAAGTATTGTCATTTTTACAATAGAAATCATTGTACGAATGATTGTAGCATGGAAAAAGACGGGAAATCTTTGGCATTTTTTTTACAAAGGAAAAGATAATGATGGACTTTCAGAATGGAATTCATGGAATATTTTTGATTTTGTTGTAACACTTCTTTCATTGTTACTACTATTCCAGTTTACTGCAGACATTGTAGGTATACGAGCTGCACGAGTATTGAAGGCTATAAATGTATTACGAATTATAGATCGCAATGATAGGATGAAAATTATCACGGAATCTCTTTTTAAATCGGTTCCGTATATCGCAGGAATGTGTGTTTACTTCCTAATGCTATATCTTGTCTATGCAATATTGGGAATTAATCTCTATCGAGATACCAATCCTGAGTACTTTCAAGATATAGGTACAGCCTTCTATACATTATTTAAAACCATGACACTTGATAGTTGGACAGACATCTCTGATACACTGATGGAGAATAATCCACATTGTTGGATATATTTAGTGTCGTTTATCATAATAGCAGCATACTTGCTGCTAAATATCGTTGTAGGAATTCTTCTTGATTCAATGCAAGAAATTAGAAAGAAAAGACATAGGAAAGAACGGGATGATAGAAATAGAAAAATTGACGAGATACAAATCCAGTTAGACGAAATAAAATCTCTCCTACAAGAGAAAGAGGGAAGAATTAGTTAAAGTTCTGTAAGTAAGAGGGTCATATTAAGTGCAAGTCAGAAGAATAGACAGAGACTTTTCTCATTTACGAGCAATACTTTATCTTCTAGTTCGTTATACATTAAATGAGTACTAAAAATATTACGATAATACTTCTTGCGTTGTTGCTAACCACTTCTTGCGATGAGGAATCATTCCGCAAGGCACAAAACACAATGAACGTTGTAGAGAAGGTATTACAATTGATTGATGAATTTCTAGATAAAAATGAAGAAGATGAGAATAACAACATAAATAGTAAAAAACGAATAGAATCAGAACAAAATAACAACATTATGAAATATTCACCAATTATAGAAAGAAATCTTACCGCAGAAGAGCGATATGACATTGCTCACTCAATGTTTCCACAGGGCAGTTGGAGTGGAGAGAAGGGCGAGTCTATGTTTATGCCGAATGACCTTGATGCAACACCGAAGCGTGGTGCATATAGTAACATGCGCAACTTAACGTGGCGCGAAATTCTCAAAGAAAATGAATGCGAGAACGGTGTCCCTTATAAAAACGGAGAGATTGACTATGAAGCAATAAACCGAGTTTATGCAAAGGTAGTGTTCGACGGGGATAAGGGCATCGGAGAATATCTACGACCTAAAAATGGCAACTATGACAGGGTATACCTTCACGAAGAGGCATATCGCAGATTGGCGGAACAAAAGGGTGTATCAATAGATGAGATTAAGATCTATAAAGGGGACTCCGAGCCTGTGGAAAGACTCATGTCTCAGTGGAACAGCTTAGAACAAGATGTTTGGAAGCGTTGTGGAAATCCTGACAAACGTATACGCGTATTCCACGAATGTACAGATGGTCGCACTGTGATACTTGTTCCTCGTGAATTACATGACCACCTATCGCACTGTGGTGGTGTGGAAATGTATGACCGAGCGTTGGAAAAGGAACAGAAAGGATAGGGCTATCCGCTAATATTATTGTCGTAAAGAGCAAAAGTCGAATATGTATAGCATTGAATAAGCTAGCAATAAGATCAGTACCCACATTTTCCTAATTTTCCTTGCGCGTTTCAAAAAGAATATCTATATTTGCATCGGTAACGTTGCGGTAGCGCAACATAGTATTAACCATTTTAATTTATTACACATGGGAGCACATGTTTTTATCAATCCTTTTACGGATTGGGCATTCAAAAGAATTTTCGGACAGGAAATAAATAAAGAGATGCTAATAGATTTCCTGAACGACCTACTCGAGGGAGAGAGGAATATAGACGACATCCAATACATCAACACAGAAATGCCGCCGATTGAAGAACAGGAACGAGGAGTTCGCTTTGACATACAATGCCGCACACCTACGGGTGATATCTTTATCATTGAAATGCAGCTTGCCAAACAAAGAACTTTTGTGGATCGCGCCATATATTACACGTCAAGAGCCATCGTGGCACAGGGAGAGATCGGAAAAATGTTCAGATATAGACTTGTCCCGGTATACGGGGTCTTCTTTATGAACTTTACGCTCTATGATTTGCCTCCAAAAGTTAAGGCAGACTGTTTCTTTGCGGAGTCAGAGACCAAACAAAAAGTGTCAGACAAGGTTCGAATGATCTTCATCCAGTTGCCACTGTTCGATAAGAAGATATATGAATGCGAGACTGGTTTTGAGAAATGGATATACGTATTAAAAAACATGGAGATACTAAGTAAACTGCCTTTTATGGAACAGAAACATATCTTTCAAAAATTAGGGGAATTATGTAGCTACGCTTCTCTTAGTCCTGAGGAGCAAAAGGCGTATGACGTCAGCCTAAAGAACTATATCGACCAACAAGTGGTAAAAGAAACCGCTCATGAGGATGGTTATAATGAAGGGCGTGCAGAAGGTGAAGCAATTGGCTTACAAAAAGGTGAAGCTATCGGCTATCGTAATTCTGCTAAGGTATTGAAATCAATGGGTATGGCTCCAGATCTGATATCAAAAGTAACAGGTCTCTCTGAAGAGGAAATAGACAAGTTAGGCGACTAACTATCCATCATCAATTAATATCGTTAATAGTTAGCTACATAATAGCCTAAAAAATTTACACCCTCGGCAATTATTCCGCCGAGGGTGTCTTTATTTTTGCACCATAAACATAAAGCTATAAGATATGAAGGCGAAAAAGGAAATGGACTGGAGCATCCTTCGTGATAAGACAGTGGAGACACTGGAACGACTGATGGACAGGTATCAATTTGCGGCTGATGAGGATAAAGAAGACAGCGACTGGATTGCCCAGGCAAGACGAAATTATATCAATGATGCGATTATAAATGACCAAGAGCTGTGGATTCCTTATCTTGTAGACTTCGACAATGCTGCAAAAGCGGCGATGCACGAACTATTTGAACGCGGGAAACGCGTGTATGAGAAGATGTCGGCAAAATATAAAGGATGGACGGTGGATGTGGAAGCCACCCTACTTCCGAGCAAGCGTTATCCTACATTGCATCCCATTCAAGACCGATTCCACGAAATGTTATGGGAGCATGCTCTGCGATCAAAGGCTATGAACAAATACTTCAAATGGTTCGCTTCTAGTATAGATTGGTCCAGCGACGATACGCATCATCTGGAGAAGTTGGAGGATGATGTCATTTATGACCCTGATGACAACTGGAACGAAGGATTGGATCGTGAACTGACAAAGGATCTGCATCTATCTCATTACTTTCATCGTATATGGGAGTGTTCTTCGTTCGCGTACACTGATTTTATCTTCGTCCGTGAGTTCGACACGCGGATTAAGGTTTCGATAACGAAAGATGATACATTAAAATAAGATACTACAATGGAAATACTTGATATATTGAAAAGCCCCAGAATACGAGCACTTGAAGACATGATTATCGGCTATATGGAATATGGCAAAATATCTAGTGATACAATAGAAGAACTGGGAATCGCTAAGATGCGAAAATATCTCATCGATAAAAAACTTGTTGAGAATTGTAAGGAGGAACTGCGTGAATACATTCTCTATTTCGACAAACTGCTCAAAAAGGAAGTAAAGAAGATTGAGAAAAAGTGCAAGGAGACGTGGAAGGATATTGTAAACGACGATGTGTTTCTCGGCGAAAAAGACCTTGACGTTCGAGGAAAGATAAGTCTCGGATGCGAATACCCGACATTGCATCCGTTGCAGGATGACGACAGACAGTCGCTTTGGGATATGCTTGTGGATGAATCATTCAGTAACAATCACGCATACGTAGAGGCGTACAATTCAACGAATAACTACTATAATAAAATTAGGCGTAAGAGACAGGAGCCCGATCCCTTGTGGAAAGAATATATGGAGATTTCGCCCGAAGACGAGTTTATCGAAAGTCTTAACTTGTCTGGTAGCTTCTTCATTCTATACAAAAACAGCTTCTTGGCGATTACAGACCTTATCTATGTCCGTACTTTTGAGACAGAAATAAAAATCATAGAAGAACCAAATATCGGTTCACCCTATATAACGATATGACAAAATACAAGAAACCCAATGGGAAAAAGAACAAGACGGAATGGACGTGGCCCTTCCCTATTGAGGAGGCATGGAATGTAAATCATTACATTGCCAAATATGCTCTGCCACGTATTCAGGCACTCATACATTCGGTTTATCGATTACAGTCCAGAGGTGTCAAATCGGATGGTTTGTTCATTGAGCTGTTGACGTTTCAAGAATATCGTCATGTAGATGGGTAGATACACAACTTTACCTTTTGTACGAATGTTGTCTTGGCATAGTACAAACGCTTGCGGGATATCATAGTCTGCATTGGAGAGTACGTTGGTAAGAGCATTGTGTCGTGCATAATCTTTCCCTGATTTCACTTCTATCGGGAGTACATGATTTTCGTATTCGATTACAAAGTCCAATTCTCCCTGTTTCTTGCTGTTGAAATAGTACAGAGAATGATTGGCAGCAAGTCCGTGAGCGCAAAGTTCCTGCGCCACGAAATTCTCATAGATGGCACCGTTGTTGATATTGATGTCACCACTGAATAAACGCATTTGTATTTGATTTCCGTACATAGCTGACAAAAGACCGACGTCACTTAAGAATAGTTTTAGAAGATTACGTTGTTTGCCGAGTAGTAATGGAAGAGCGGGTTCTTCAACGTTATATACAGGAATGGCAACACCCGCATCCTTCAACCACAAAAAATCATTCTCGTACCGGTGAAAACGTGCTTTTTCGTTAAGCTCTTTCAGAATAAACCGTTTATTCTTGGCATTCAATTCTGACGGAATTAGTTCGTAAATCTCATCGATTTGTCGTTTTTTCTCCTCTGCATATTTGGAGATGTCGAGCTTGTAAGCATTGATGATATCTTGTTGTGCCGCAACAATATTCTTTACATTGTTTGTATCGACGTATGTCTGAACGACGTTAGGCATACCTCCTACCAAGAGATAATGGCGCATCAGTTCCAACATACGTTGGTGTACGAAATCATCAACAGGTTTAGTCTGTTGAAAGCATTCTTGAAGATGTGAGATGACATTATCCCCGATACCTACGGCGTATGCAAATTCTTCAAAGTCGAGCGGGTACATTTCTAGCACGCTCATGTAACCGACGGGGACGCTACGAATATCTCTCAACTCGATTCCGAGCAGAGAACCACTCATCACATAACGGTAACTACCTTCGTCAACAAGGAATTTGATGGCCGTAACAATATCTTTGCACTCCTGAACCTCGTCAAAGAAGATTATGGTTTTGCCTGGAACCATGGGCTCCTTGGAGATAGCAGATAAGCGAAGCAGAATTTCCTGCGCATCTCTAGGATTTGTGAAAAGATCCTTTGCTTCGGGATTTTCAATAAAATTCACTTCCACGACATGTTCAAAAATCTCCTTTGCAACTCGACGAATAGAAAACGTCTTGCCAGTCTGTCGTGCACCGGTCACTAACAACGCTCGCTTCTCATTGAGCAGGAAATCACGTATAATGATCTCATTCTTACGTCGTAACATGGAATACTATAATAATGTTTCGGTTGCAAAAATAGTAAAAATTACATTTTCCAACAAGATTTTATGCTAAAAACAACACTTTTCCAACAAAAAAAAACACTAAAACCTTACATTTTCCAACTTTTGCTTGTAAATTTTGTACTGCTTGCAAAAAGTAGACTGTACTGCTTGCAAAAAGTAGACACAAAGAAAAAATTTCGCCCTTTATCTTTACTTTAAAATTAAATCACTATATTTGCAACAAATATTTAGCGTATGGATTTAATCTTAATGTGTATTTTAATCGGCGGTGCAGCTTTCTTAGGTTGTTTTTTTCTGCTGAAATAAGTTTCGGTTACAAAAATAAATTGTATCTTTGCATTCCATGAAGGAAGAATAAAAGGAAGTATACAGATAAAAGAAAATTAAGTAATATGGAAAATAACGTTATAGCACCAGGAATTCTTTATATAGGTGCTGATGATAGAGAATTAGACCTTTTTGAAGGACAGTATGAAGTACCCGAGGGTATATCATATAACTCTCACATTATCTTAGACGATAAGGTTGCAGTACTCGACACCATCGATTCTCGTAAGGCTGATGAATGGAGAGCAAACCTCGAAAAGGCTCTTAACGGTCGTAAACCGGATTTCTTGGTTGTCAGTCACATGGAACCGGATCATTCAGCTCTCGTAAAAGAGATGATAGACAAATACCCGGATATGAAGGTTGTTTGTTCTGCACTCGCAGTAAAGATGATGACTCGTTTCTTTGGGGAAGCGGTACCTGCAGAGCGTATCATTACAGTGAAAGACGGTAGTACCCTAGAGTTGGGAGAACATACACTGGAATTCTTTACGGCAGGTATGGTTCACTGGCCGGAAGTGATAGTGGAATACGAACAGAAAGAGAAGATTCTGTTCTCTGCCGATGCTTTCGGTAAATTCGGTGCGCTGAGTTTCGATGACCCCGAAGGATGGGCATGCGAGGCAAGAAGATATTATTTCAATATCGTCGGCAAGTACGGTCCACAGGTACAGGCTTTACTAAAGAAATTATCAGGACTGGAGATAAAGAAGATCTGTCCGCTACACGGTCCTGTTCTTGATGAAAATCTGGAGTATTACATCAACACATATAATACCTGGAGTTCTTACCAACCTGAGAACGAGGGTATATTTATCGCATACTGCTCTCTGCATGGTAACACGGAAGAGGCTGCAAAGAAATTAGCAGAGATTCTACGTAGCGAAAGTGATGTAAAAGTTAGTATCAGTGATCTCCGTAGGGATGATATGCACGAAGCTGTAGAAGATGCTTTCCGTTACGACCGTCTTGTACTGGCAGCACCTACATACGATGCAGGAGTGATGCCCGTAATGGAAGATTTTATACATCATCTGGCAATAAAGAACTACCAAAACCGTAAGGTGGCGATAATAGAAAACGGTTCATGGGCTCCCGCTGCCGGAAAGAAGATGAGAGAAGCTATGGAGGCTATGAAAGATATAACAATCATAGAACCGATAGTTACCGTTGAATCTACAGTGAAAGCGGATACGATCGAGAAACTTAAGACATTGGCAAAAGCATTACTATAATGCTTTTGCCAATAATATAATCACAAATTTATTGAAGTGATATACTGACACAGAATCTCTATACCTTTGAGATTCTCACCTCCTTGTGGTATTATGATATCAGCATAACGCTTCGTCGGTTCGATAAACTGCTCATGCATCGGTTTAAGAACCTTAAGATATCTGTCTACGACCATATCCACGGTACGTCCACGTTCCTTCGTATCTCTTTGTATATTACGAATCAGACGCTCATCGGAATCGGTATCCACAAAGATTTTAAGATCCATCAAGTCACGCAACTTCTTATTTAGAAGTGCCATAATACCCTCGATGATTATTACGGGTTTCGGTTCCACGTGGATAGTCTCCTTCAAACGGTTACACAGGATATAGGAATAGGTCGGTTGCTCCACAGCCCTACCCTCTCGCAATTCACTGATATGCTTATGCAGTAATTTCCAGTCAAAAGCATCGGGGTGGTCGAAATTGATACGCTTACGGTCTTCTTCGGTCATATCCGAAGTGTCGTTATAGTATGAGTCTAAGGGGACTACCGCTACATAATGCGGGGGTAACGCACCTGCTATCTTCTTTACTACCGTCGTCTTCCCTGAACCTGTTCCACCTGCTATTCCTATTATTTTCATATCCGTATCTTTAAATCAAAATTATATTGTAACCGTTAGTGTACGGCATCGTACACTTTTATTATTCTTGTCAACATGCCCTCAAAATCAGCCAACCGTACCATGTTAGGTCCGTCAGAGAGAGCCTCATCGGGGTTGGGATGTACCTCAAAAAACAGTGCATCGGCACCTGCTGCCACGGCTGCCTTTGCTAAAGGCTCTACATAATCTCTGTTGCCGCTTGTCACTGATCCTCCTGGTTTCTGAACACTATGTGTGGCATCAAAGACTACAGGATAACCGAGTCTTTTCATTTCCACTATACCCGTCATATCTACCACTAGTGATTCGAGCCCAAAACAACTGCCTCGTTCGCACAACATGATATTTTTGTTGCCCGACTCAACAATCTTGTTTACCACATACTGCATCGACTTTGCCGGCAGGAACTGCGCTTTTTTCACGTTGATTATCTTACCTGTCTTTGCTGCAGCTACAAGCAGATCGGTCTGTCTACAAAGGAAAGCGGGTATCTGCAACATATCCACTACTTCCGCTGCCTTTGCTGCCTGCCACGGTTCGTGTATATCGGTAACAAGTTTCAGACCGAAGCGATCCTTTACCTTTTTGAGAATCTCAAGTCCTTTATCTATTCCCGGACCGCGATACGATGACAGACTGGTACGATTAGCCTTGTCAAACGAGGCTTTAAAATAGTAATCCAAATCCAGACGTTCGGCAATACCTTTCACTGTCTCTGCTACCTGCATCACACAGTCCTCATCCTCTATGACACACGGACCTGCTATAAGTATAAATTTGCTCATTATCTTTTACTTTAATCATATATTACTGTCCTCGCACATCTTCAGCGCAAGGTCATAGTCTTTCTTTTCATCTATATCGATAGCCTCAGCTCCCGACACCTCCTGTATATACGGTTTAAAACCTATCCTACGGTGATAGAGCGTAAAGATCTCTTTTTTGAAGATATAAAAAGCACTCGTCTCCACCCATATAGGTTCCATATCCTGAGTACGAGGCACATCGTTGATATCGTAATTTACAGGTGTTCCTTTGTACCAAGCAAAGGTCTGTATCCTTTCAGCTGAGAAAGCTGAGTCGTTACTACCTGAAAGAACGTGTGTCAGCGCATTCTCCACTGATTCCGATTTTATAAACGGCGAGGTGGTATGTGCCAGGACATACACGTCTGCATCTACCGCTCGTATGAAACTTTCATATATATCGAAACCCTTAACCTCATCACGATCCAGACTCTTATCCCTCTGCAGATACTTAACCTCTGCAGGAATATATTTCTTCACTTCCTCGTCGCTGCAATATACATAGACCTCATCTATTCCTTTGACATTCAACAACGTATCACAGATATGCCAACACAACGGATGTCCCGCCAAAGGCAGGATATTCTTATGTGGCAGTCGTTGTGAATTGAGCTTTATAGGTATAAGGGCGACAACTCTCATATCACGATATAATCTTAGCAACACAAAGGTAAGAAAAATATTCAGCATTTTATCACTTTTGATATGTTTTTTATGTTATATTGTAAAAAAAATACGATTTTTCTTTGCAGATTGAATTTTTCTACTTACATTTGCAACCGTAAAAACAAGAAAATATGAGAAATGTATTGTTTAACGGTAATTGGTGGCGCTGCTCATGGACAAAATTCGTGAGTCGGTAAGCTGTTGTCGTAAAACAGTACTAAAGAAATAGGAATCCTACCGTACCCACGGTAGGATTTTTTTATTTTAGAACAAATAAAATTCAAAGATATGGAAAAGAAAACTTTTTTAGTTGACAAAGACGGTTTTTATGGTGAGTTCGGAGGAGCATACGTTCCAGAGATACTCTACGCACAGGTGGAGAACCTAAAGAATCATTATCTGGAGATAATGGAATCCAAAGAGTTTCAGGATGAGTTTCGTTCACTTCTGAAAGACTATGCGGGTAGACCGTCACCTCTCTATTATGCTAAGAGGATGAGTGAACATTATGGCTGTAAACTGTATCTGAAAAGAGAGGATCTCAATCATACGGGTGCACACAAAATAAACAATGCCATAGGACAGATTCTGTTGGCAAAGAAGATGGGTAAAACGAGAATTATAGCTGAGACGGGAGCAGGACAACATGGTGTTGCCACAGCTACGGTGTGTGCGCTGATGAACATGCCTTGCGTCGTTTATATGGGTGCTCTTGACGTGGAAAGACAGCATCTCAACGTAGAAAGGATGAAGATGTTGGGTGCTGAGGTAAGACCCGTATACAGCGGTAACCATACGTTGAAGGACGCCACCAACGAGGCTATTCGTGACTGGTGCTGTCACCCACAGGACACGTTCTATATCATCGGTTCTACCGTAGGACCTCACCCATACCCTGATATCGTAGCACGTACACAGAGTGTTATATCGGAGGAAATAAAGTGGCAGATAAAGGAGAAAGAAGGAAGAGATTATCCCGACTACCTGATAGCATGTGTAGGTGGTGGTAGTAACGCTGCGGGAACGATATATCATTATATCGATGACGAGCGAGTAAACATCATACTTGCAGAGGCTGGAGGAAAGGGATGGCAAAGCGGTCATACGGCTGCGACCATACATGCGGGAAAACTCGGAATACTACACGGCAGTAGGTCTTTGGTTATGCAAACACCAGATGGACAGATTATGGAGGCAGAGAGTATCAGCGCCGGTCTCGACTACCCTGGCATCGGACCTATGCACGCCAACATAGCATCACAACACAGAGCTACCGTCTATTCCATCAATGACGACGAGGCGGTATATGCTGCATACGAGATGACACGCATGGAGGGTATAATACCGGCATTAGAGAGTGCACATGGTATTGCGGCACTGAAGAAGATGACATTCAAGAAAGATGATGTGGTAGTACTGACCGTCAGCGGAAGAGGTGATAAAGATATAGAGACTTACCTCAACAATAAGGAGATGGCGGGAGAATACGGTAAATTCTAAAGATACAGGAAATAATATGGAAAAGACTTATAAATATACTACGCATAGTAAACAGATCTTAGGGGATTTGTACACTCCCGTAGGAGTATATATGCAACTGAGAGACGAGTTTCCACAGAGTGCGCTCATGGAATGTTCGGATTATCACAGCAACGATAACAGTCGCTCGTTTATCGGTTACCAACCGCTTGCATCGGTGGCTATCAGTCATGGTACCGCGATATGTAAATATCCTGACGGAAGTGAAATGAGAAAGGATCTGTGTGCGGGTTTTGATTCTGCCGATGCGCTAAACACGTTCATAAAACATTTTGATGTAAAGGGAGAGGATGCTGATATCTGCGGTCTGTACGGGTATACATCGTTCAATGCTGTAAGATACTTCGAGGACATACCGGTGAAAGATTCTGTGATGGAAGAGAACGATGCTCCTGATATGTTGTACATAATATACAAGAATCTCATCGTCTTCGATCATTTCAACGCAACGATACGTCTTGTAACTATTACTGAAGACGGAGAGAATGCGGATGAAGTGATAAATGGTATGCAGAAACTGATCAACAAACAGAATGTCATGCCATACGAATTTCATCCCATTGGTGAAACGACATCTACGTTGACCGACGAGCAACATAAAGAGAATATCCGTAAGTGCGTAAAAAACTGTCTTCGCGGCGATGTTTTCCAGATAGTGGTATCACGACGATTCATTCAGAAATATGAGGGTGATGACTTTAAACTCTATAGAGCCTTGAGAAGTATCAACCCCTCACCCTACCTCTTCTACTTCGACTTTGGCGGTTTCAGAATCTTCGGAAGTTCTCCGGAAACCCACTGTAGGATAGCAGGCAGAAAAGCTTTCATCGACCCTATTGCAGGTACCACAAAACGTACAGGTGATGCAGAGGCAGACAGACAGGGAGCTGAATTCCTGCGTAATGACCCTAAAGAGAATGCGGAACATGTGATGTTGGTTGACCTCGCCCGCAACGACCTAAGCAGAAACTGTCACAACGTAAAGGTTGACTTCTACAAAGACCTACAGTACTACTCGCATGTCATACATCTAGTGTCGAGAGTAAGCGGAACATTAGATGATGATGCCGACCCGATAAGAACCTTCATCGACACATTCCCTGCAGGTACGTTGTCGGGGGCACCAAAGGTGAGAGCGATGCAGCTTATCAGTGAATATGAACCACACAACAGAGGTGCATACGGAGGATGTATAGGTTTTATCGGTCTCAACGGCGACCTGAACCAAGCCATTGTCATAAGAACGTTTATCTCTAGAAACGGAGAACTGTGGTTCCAGGCAGGAAGTGGTGTGGTTGCCAAGAGCAACGATGAATATGAGTTACAGGAGGTTAATTCTAAGTTGGGTGCATTGGCTAAGGCTATACAACTGGCAGAGAAAATGTAAAACGACATAAGATAACAGAATATGAAAATAGTTATTATAGACAATTACGATTCCTTTACATACAATCTTAGTCATCTGATAAAAGAGTTGGGTGCCGACGTGACGGTATTCCGTAACGACAAGTTCGAGATGTCACAATTGGAGGATTTCGATAAGATAGTATTAAGTCCTGGTCCTGGCATCCCTTCGGAAGCGGGTCTGCTGTTGGATGTGATTCGTACATACGCAGGTAAGAAACCGATATTCGGTGTATGTCTCGGTCATCAGGCTATCGGAGAGGCTTTTGGTGCAAGTCTAACGAACCTCAGTGAGGTGTTTCACGGTGTGGCAACAGAGGGAACGCAACTGGGCAACGACTATATCTTTGACGGACTGCCTGCAAGAATACAGATGGGAAGGTATCATTCATGGGTAGTGAGCAACGATAATCTTCCATCGTGCTTAGAGGTTACTGCAGAAAGTGACGAGCATCAGATCATGGCGCTCAAGCATAAAGAATATGACATACATGGTATTCAGTTCCATCCCGAATCTGTACTCACACCTGATGGAAGAGTTATAATAGAGAATTTTCTAAAAAAATAAGATATGGCAATAGTTATGAAAGACGTCCTCGCCCGTCTGTTGAGTCAACAGGAGTTGACACGCGAGGAGACAAAAGAGATTTTGCTTGGTATAACAAGAGAAGAATATCCTACAGAACAGATTACAGCTCTATTGACGTGCATACAGATGCGTGGCATCACTGTGGATGAGTTATTAGGTTTCCGCGACGGTATCTTAGAGACAGGTGTTCCTGCTCCGTTGAAAGCAGACAAATATATTGATATCGTAGGTACGGGAGGTGACCAGAAGAATACGTTTAATATCTCTACCTGTGCTTGTTTCGTTGTAGCAGGAGCGGGATACAAGGTTGTAAAACACGGAAACTTCGCTGCAACATCGGTTAGCGGTGCATCAAACGTTATCGAGCAACATGGAGTGAAATTCACCAACGATATTGACAAACTGCAGAAATCTCTTGACGAGGCAAACATCGTATATCTACATGCTCCGCTATTCGCCAAGGCGATGAAATTCGTAGCTCCGATACGTAAGGCACTGCCTTTCCCAACTTGTTTCAACCTGCTCGGTCCTATCGTCAACCCATCCAAACCGAAATGTCAGTTACTGGGTGTCGCAAACCTCAATCAGATGCGTTTGTATAACGCCGTGTACCAGAAGATGGGTATCGACTACTGCATAGAAACGAGTATCGACGGATATGATGAGATCTCGTTGACGGGAGACTTTAAGATCACCACCAACAACTACGAAAAGATTTTCAAACCGTCTGATATCGGTCTTAACATCGCTGATGCTAAAGATCTAGAGGGCGGTAAGACGAAAGAGGAAGCTGCAGAAATATTCGACCGCGTTTTGGAGAACAAATCGAAGATAGACCATAAGGAAGTGGTTATTGCCAACGCTGCGTTCGCTATTCAGACACTCGATCAAAAGAAGTCTATCGAAGAATGCGTGGCCATGGCAAAAGAAAGTATCGAAAGCGGTAAGGCTAAAGCTGCACTGGATAAATTTATACAATTAAACAGCTGATATGGATATTCTCGAAGAAATAGTAGCACATAAACGTGTCGAGGTAGAACAGTTTAAGCAGGCATTACCCGAACGACTCATCCATCAACAGGTAGAGACCTTAATGGCTCAAAATGAAGGAACCGTCGGGGGATCGATGAGTAAGGCTCTGCTCAACTCATCTACGGGCATCATCAGCGAGTTTAAAAGGAAGAGCCCGTCTAAAGGATGGATACATGAAGACGGTAGAGCTGACATCATACCTAAGACGTATCAAGACAACGGAGCTACGGCTATCAGTATTCTTACTGACAAAGAGTATTTCGGAGGACAGGATGATTTCATCGTGACAGCCAGAGAAACGGGTGTTACAATACCTATTCTGTACAAGAACTTTGTTGTAGACGAATACCAACTGTTTCAGGCAAGATTGTGTGGCGCTTCTGCGGTGCTGTTGATCGCTGCAGACCTCAAGCTAAACGAATGTAAGAGTCTGCTGAATACCGCACACCAACTAGGTCTCGAGGTACTGCTTGAGATGCATGAAGAATCAGAACTGGATTATGCTGCCCTCGAACCTGATATGTATGGTATTAACAACCGTAACCTCGGTACTTTCGTTACCGATGTCAACAACTCCTTCCGGATGGCTTCACAACTGCCAAAAGATGTTTGTAAAGTCAGCGAGAGTGGCATTTCCAATCCTGAGACGGTAAAGAGTCTCAAACTGGCAGGATTCAACGGATTCCTCATAGGCGAATGTTTTATGAAGACGGAAAATCCCGGAGAGGCATTGGCTACATTTATAAAAGAAATCAGTTAAGAGAAAGTGATGAGATACGAGATTATTAAGGTCTGCGGGATGAAATATCCGGAAAACATCAAGGATGTTGCCAACCTAGATATCAACTGGATGGGGATGATTTTCTACGACAAATCACCACGTTGCGTAGGAGATGATGCTATAGTAGCACTACCCTACACAAAAAAGGTAAAGAAGGTAGGCGTTTTCGTTGACGATACTGCACAAAACATCATCACTGCCGTTGTAAGGTATGGTTTGGATATTATTCAGATGCATGGTGACGAGAGCAGTATATTCATCCGTAACATGCGCAACACACTGTATCCTGAGATAAAAATCATAAAGGCCATAAGTGTACGTACTGCGGATGATATCGCTAGATGTAAGGATTATGAAGACTGCGTAGATTATTTCCTCTTCGATACGAAATGCGACAGTAAAGGAGGTAGCGGAAAGACCTTCGATTGGGAGATACTAAAGACCTACGACGGTGATGTACCTTTCCTTATAAGCGGAGGGATAGGCGCTGAACAGCTAGAAGCCCTCACCGACTTCTATCATCCCCAATGTATCGGTATAGACCTTAACTCACGTTTCGAGATCTCACCAGGAATGAAAGATGTGTCAAGACTTCGAGAATTTATAGCAAATATTAGAATGATTAATACGAATAAAAATATCTGATTATGAACAAGATAAATAAACTATTCCAAGAGAATACAGACAAGAAACTGCTGTCCTTGTATTTCTGTGCTGGTGCTCCTACATTGGAAGGAACGGCAGACGTTATACTTGCCATGCAGAGAAAAGGTATTGCAATGATAGAGGTGGGATTTCCTTTCAGTGACCCTATGGCTGACGGACCGGTAATACAGGATGCCGCTACCAAGGCGTTGAAGAACGGTATGAACCTCAATGTACTTTTCAAACAATTGAAGGATATCAAGAACGAGGTTGAGATACCACTTATCCTCATGGGATATCTGAATGTCGTGATGCAATATGGTCTGGAAAAATTTTTCCAGAGTTGCGTTGACAGCGGTGTATCAGGTGTCATCATGCCCGACCTTCCTTTCGCCGATTATCTGGATAAGGTTAAGCCGTTGGCAGACAAGTATGATATCCGTGTTATCATGCTTATCACCCCAGAGACCAGCGAAGAACGTATACGTTTCATCGATGACAACACCGACGGTTTCATCTATATGGTTTCTTCTGCTGCCCTTACGGGAGCACAACAGAGTTTCGATGAGGCTAAACAGGCTTATTTCAAACGTATCAATGCCATGAATCTGAAACATCCCCGTATGATAGGATTCGGTATCAGCAATAAACAGACGCTTGAGAGTGCACAGAATAACGCAGCGGGAGCCATCATCGGTTCCAAGTTCGTTACCCTGCTCGATGAAATGAAAGGTGATGCGAACAAAGCCCTTGATCTGTTGTTCGAGGCTTTGAAAAAATAATATTTGACAGTTATGGTTTCACGAGATGCGATAGAGTCGGCATATAGCTTTTTCCACCAAAAGGAAAGAGTATATGCTCACTCTACGTTGTCATGGCAGAAAGATGATATCGAATATGCCATAAGCGAGTATATAGACAGCATGAATCAAGAATTATATCAACTATTGTCAGGCGACAGAACCGATTTCCTGAAAGACCACACACGGTTCCCCGCTGATATGAGACATGCGCTGGAAATGTTGGATGATATGCTCACGCAAAACAGCTAAATAAACTTATTGTGTTCAGGACTAAAACGATAGCCATACTTCATCATATACTCCTCTAACTCAGACCTATCCACATTAAAGTGGTAACATATCTGATCTAGGTTATCAAACTCCTCATCTCTCAATAAGAAATTAATAGCCGAGTAAAGCATATCGGGATCTTTAGGTAATCTATCCATTTTTGTATTATTCAGTCGTGAACGACGACAAAGGTAATAAAAAAATCTTTGCGACGAAAAAAATACAAATTATCAACGCAAGATAAACGATATTTCCAAAAAAGACATTAACTTTGCATTTATTGTTGAACATAACAAGAAAAACGATTAATAAGTAACAAACAATTATATGACAATGAGAAAAAACATTATCTTAACAGCACTGACGATGACAATGATATCGTCTGTGACATTAACTGCATGTACTAAGGCTGAGGCTAAAGATGGAGAAACGAAGGCGGAAACGAAAGTGGAGACACTGGCGGCTGACACGACAAGCTGGGATGGAACGACACTACCACTCTACCCTACGGGTGACCCTACAAAACTGACTATCTTAAAATATATCATACCAGCTCATACTAGTCTGGCAACTCATTTTCATCCAATAATGAGTTTCGGCTATATGATACAGGGTGAACTGACTGTGGTGGATGATAAAGGCAACAGTAAAACATTTCACGAAGGAGAAACGGTCGTGGAGACAGTGAAGACATGGCATCACGGAGAAAACAACGGTGATAAAGATGTCATCCTTGTCGTATCATACGCTGGTACAACGAAGACTCCTCTCGTCGTCAAAGAGGGAGAAGGTGTACCAGAGGATTACTAATAGCCAGTATTCGTGAACTATAGATACTCGGGCTCATGCACAAAAATCTGTGGATGAGCCCTTATCTTTTATCTGCGTGTAATAAAAAACATTAAAAATATCGTCTTTTTTTGGGCATTCCCTCATAAAAATGTATTTTTGCACTGAATATTCCCTCATAAAAATGTATTTTTGCACTGAATATTCCCTCATAAAAGTGTAACATTACACCGGATATTCCCTCATAAAAGTGTAATAATATGAAACGAAACAGTTCCTATTGAAGTAAAATCGGAAGTAAATGTGAAGTCAAAATCACTGTCCACATATATAAACAGTGAATACAAAGATATAAAACTAAAAGGTGTAAGATTTTCTATGTTACCATTTGTAGATCAAGGCTGGATGGAAAATGTACCATTATATGGTATCTGCACATTCTTACGCAATAAAGCCACACTATGATAAAAATAAAACCCCTGAGAGGAAACTCCCAGGGGCTATTTTTTATTAAAATGTATCTAATTTAAAGACCTAAGCCTTTCTTTACACTAGAAGCAGCATTGTCAACAGCGTCGCTGGCTTTCTGCTTAGCAGCGTCCTTTGCATTCTCTAATTTCTCTTTTCCTTCGTTAACTTTCTCATTAACTGCATCCTTAGCGTCATTTACAACCTCATTAGCAGCGTCCTTAACAGCTGTTTTTGCTGAATCAACAGCCATCTTTGCCAATTCCTCTGATGATGTAGGTATGCTAGCTACTGAGTTAACAGCCTCTGACAATGTAGCAGAACCTGCAGCGATCTTGCTGATAGCCTCAGACTTTGTATTTACGAACTCAGCGATCTGATCACGGAACTTTGCAGCCAATTCTTCTTTTCCATTAGCAGCAAACTCAGAAATCTTAGCCTTAATAGCGTCAAGAGCAGAAACAATCTGAGCTGTATCTGCAGACTCGATAGCCTGGTTGAACTCAGACTCAACAGCCTCAACAGCCTCAGCCAACTCGATAGAATCCTGTGCCAAAGAATCAGCCTCAGCTGAATTAGCACCCTTCTGACCACCACATGCTGTAAATGAAAGTGCAGCTACAGCTACTGCGCAAAATAATAACTTTCTCATAACAATATAAAATTTAATGTTAGTAAACGGCTGCAAATTTAGAGTAAAATTTAACTTATTGTTCTAATTCGTTGATTTTTTTTATTTTTTTTACATACGTAAAAGTATTTTTACTCTAAGATGTTAGATACTTTGAATATTTTGTGTACTTTTGCACAACCGAGTATCTTTATCTAAGAAATATGGAGATTTACAAGCAAATATTCGAGAAACTACCATATTACGTCTTCATAGTAAACAAGGACGTTAAGGTTTTATATACCAACTACTATATTCTCAACCCTGATTTTCCACGGTCTGAGATAAATCTCTTGGGAAATGTGTTAGGATGTAAAAACGCATGTGATGCCACGGAATGCGGTCTGCACGACCGTTGTAATTTCTGTCTCATCAGGGCCAGCATCGTAAAAAGCTACTTGGAGTTAAGAGAATTCAATAACGTGGAGACTCACATGCAGATATATATAGCACCGCATCTGCCTATAGATATCGACGTGTCGGTAAGTGCCCGTTTCATAGAACATGAAGGGGAACAACTCTTGATGGTGACAATGGAGGATATCACGACGTATAAACAGGTACAAAGACATCTGCTTTCTAAAGAGTACCAACGCAACGTGATTCTCAACAGAGCGGGAGTAATAAGGAAATTCTTAAGTCAAAATGAAGATTTCCCATTAAGAGAGGAGATGAAAAAGATATTCAACTATGAGACACAGATGAGCAGCATGTCTAACGACATGGTGGGCATACTGAATACTCAAGACAGAGACTCTCGTTCATTACTGCACGGTATACAGATAGTATGCAGAGACAATAACCTATTTAAATTCTTGTTCGATGTACTGCACGAGAAATATAGGATATATCAAACTCTGACATTGGACGAAGACCTATCCACCTTTATATATAACGAGATAAATGCGATGATCATTACCCCCGACATCAGTTATGATGAGGCAGGAAGACTTGTAGACACGATATGGAGTATAAGAAAGAATACTCCAGTACTGAGAATCATTAACCCCGGTGATATAATGGCGGGTAACTATACCCAGCTCCTTTTCACCCCTGTTACTCCTACTGTCCTTACAGATGTGCTGAAGCAGTTGGAGATAGAGGGAAATATGAGACTCAAGTAAACATTAAAAAATCATATATTTATATGTAAAATTGAAAATATTGCACATAATTTTTGGTTTTGTGCAGAATACATATTACCTTTGCACAAAATTTTCAGAATTGTGCAGTATGGATATGCAGATTCCCAGTTTTAATAGTTTTATAGAGAACAGCATAAAAGAGAATTGGTCAAAAAACGCGTTGACCGATTATAAAGGTAAAACATACCAATATCACGACGTAGCAAGAAAAATAGAAAAACTACATATTCTGTTTGAATATAGTGGCGTACAGCAAGGCGATAAGATTGCTTTGTGCGGTCGTAACAGTGCCAACTGGGCCATAGCATACCTTGCCACGCTTACATACGGTGCCGTGGCTGTACCGATTCAACATGAATATCGTAATCAGCATATATATAATATCGTTAATCACTCAGATGCAAAACTGTTGTTCGTGGGTGATATCGTGGCTACACAGATTGATGAGAATGAAATGCCCAACATCGAAGGTATTATATATATTCCCGACTACTCGCTGACTCTTTCCAGATCGGAAAAGCTGACGTATGCAAGAGAGAATCTAAACCGTATCTTCGGCGAGAAATACCCTAAGTTCTTTCACGCCGAAAACGTGAAATATCACATAGAGAAAAGTCCTGACGAGTTAGCTATGATAAACTATACCAGTGGAACGACAGGACACTCTAAGGGTGTTATGATACCTTATAGGGCTCTGTATGGCAACCTCGCTATTACACTAGAAGAGATGGGCAGCCATGTTCCCGAGAACAGTAAGATGCTATCTATACTCCCCATGGCACACATGTATGGACTGGCTATGGAGTTTATTTTCAGTTTCTGTCATGGATGTCATCTGTATTTCCTGACTCGAGTTCCATCACCCACAATCATTGCGGAGGCTTTTAAGGAGATTAGACCTGCCATCGTTGTCAGCGTACCGCTCGTTGTGGAGAAGATAATAAGAAAAACGGTATTGCCGCAGGTTCAAACCAACGCATTCAAAGTGTTGATGAAGATGCCGATGGTGAAGAATAAGGTGAAAGAACGTGTAAGAAAGATTGTAGACGAGGCTTTCGGAGGCAATGCATACGAGGTCATCGTGGGTGGTGCATCCCTTAACAAAGATGTAGAAAGTTTCTTGTACAGCATAGATTTTCCTATCACTGTAGGATACGGTACAACGGAAACGGCACCACTTATCACGTTCTCTGATTATCACGACTTTATTCCTGGTTCATGCGGTACATCCGTAAAAGGTATGACGACAAAGATACTCAGTAGCGACCCTGAAAATATCGAGGGAGAGATAGTTACCAAGGGCATAAATGTAATGCTGGGCTACTATAAGGACGAAATGACTACAGATCAGGTTATTGACGAGGATGGTTGGTACCACACGGGCGATCTCGGTACGATGAGTGCAGACGGACATGTATTTATTAGAGGAAGAAAGAAAAACATGCTGCTCGGATCTAACGGACAGAACATATACCCGGAGGAAATAGAAGACAAGCTCGGAAGTATGGCTATGGTGAGCGAATGTCTAGTGATACAGAAAGACGAGCAACTTATCGGCCTTGTGCATCCTGACATGGATGAGGTGCAGAACATGGGATTCACAGACAAGGAACTAGAGGATGTCATGGAGCACAACAGACAGGAACTCAACGATCAACTTCCTACATTCTGTAAGATAGCAGCTATTCAGATTTATAAAGAGGAGTTTGAGAAAACCCCAAAGAAGAGTATCAAGAGATATAAATATCAGAACTGATATAGTCTTTTAGTACACAAAAAATATCCTATTTGTAATAAATTAGTGAGATAAATACGTTTTTTGCACATTTTTTTTGGAATTGTGCAAGAAACATATTAACTTTGCACAGAATTTTCAAAATTGTGCAATGGAAAAATTACCAAGTTTCAATTCGCTTATTGAAAAAAGTATTGTTGACCATTGGGATTGTGATGCCCTGACAGATTATAAGGGAGCAACATTACAATACCACGACGTAGCAAGAAAGATTGAGAAACTACATATTCTTTTTGAAAATAGCGGAGTTAAGATAGGAGACAGAATTGCGCTGTGTGGCAGAAATAGTAGTAATTGGGCCGTAGCATACTTGGCCACACTGACATACGGAGCGGTAGCTGTACCTATATTACATGAATTTACATCTGAACAGATACATCACTTAGTTAATCATTCCGAGGCAAAACTGCTTTTTGTAGGAGATATAGTGGCAACACAGATAGATGCCACAAAAATGCCGGATTTGGAAGGTATCATATATATACCAGACTATTCTTTGGTTATATCTCGTACAGATAAACTGACGTATGCAAGAGAGAACCTCAACCGTATCTTCGGAGAGAAATACCCCAAGTACTTCAGAAAGGAGCATGTGCATTATTTCGTAGAGAAGAGTCCTGACGATATGGCAATGATTAACTACACGAGTGGTACCACGGGATATTCCAAGGGTGTGATGATTCCTTATCGTGCACTGTGGAGTAATATGTATTTCGCAGAACAAGTGATGGGTAAGCATCTAAAAGCCGGTGACTCTACGATAAGTATTCTGCCTATGGCACACATGTACGGTATGTCGTTTGAGTTTAACTACGAATTTATTGCGGGATGCCATATCTACTATCTCACACGTGTCCCCTCGCCTGCCGTCATAGCACAGGCGCTTGATGATGTTAAACCGGCAATTATCATTGCGGTGCCTTTGGTTATAGAGAAGATAATAAGAAAGAAGGTCTTTCCTAAGATACAGAACAATCGCATGAAACTCCTTCTTAATATGCCTGTGATAAACAAAAAGGTAAAAGAGGAGATATGTAAACAGGTGTATAACGCTTTCGGTGGACGATTATACGAGATAATATTAGGAGGGGCGGGAGTAAATCAGGAAATAGAAAAATTCCTTAGAGATATCAATTTCCCTTATACCGTTGGTTACGGAACGACAGAATGTGCTCCAATTATCGCATACGACGACTGGCATACCACAAAGATGGGTTCATGCGGTAAAGAGGTCGTAAACATGCAGGTGAAGATTGACAGTACAGACCCGGAAAATGTCCCTGGAGAGATTCTTTGTAAGGGTACCAACGTGATGCTAGGATACTACAAGAACGAAGAAGCTACAAAAAAGACGATAGATGAGAATGGCTGGTATCACACAGGAGACCTGGGAACGATGGACAGCGACGGATATATCTTCATCAAAGGACGCAGTAAGAATATGTTGCTGAGCAGTAATGGACAGAATATATATCCAGAAGAGATAGAAGACAGGATAAATTCTATGACATTAGTTGTGGAAAGTGTGGTGGTACAAAGAGAAGAGAAGCTCGTGGCTCTCATATACCCAGACTATGACGCAGCATACGATATGGGACTTACTGACAATGACATAGCACAGGTTATGGAGCAGAACAGAGTACAGCTCAATGAGCAGTTGCCACACTATGAGAATATCTCAAAAGTAGAAATACAGAAAGAGGAATTTGAGAAAACTCCGAAAAAGAGCATAAAACGATTCCTCTATGAGTAATCTAATTGATAATTGATAATGGATAATGGATAATTATTACCAATAAACATTTAATTATCAACTATCAATTATCAACTATCAATTATCAACTATCAATTATCAACTAATAAAAAATAAGGGGTGTCCTTTCGGACACCCTCTTATTTTTTATTCTTCTACTGCTGCTTGCGCTGCCGCCAATCTCGCTATTGGTACGCGGAATGGAGAACAGCTAGCGTAGTTAAGACCGATCTTAGCACAGAACTTCACTGAACTTGGTTCACCACCATGCTCACCGCAGATACCCGTGCGCAGGTTTGGTCTTACACTGCGACCTTTCTCTACAGCCATCTTTATCAACTGACCGACACCATTCTGATCGAGAACCTGGAATGGATCCACTTTCAGAATCTTCTTCTCCAGATATACCGGTAAGAAGCTAGCGATATCATCGCGACTATAACCGAACGTCATCTGTGTTAAGTCGTTGGTACCGAAAGAGAAATACTCTGCCTCTGTGGCAATCTTATCAGCTGTAAGAGCAGCACGAGGAATCTCTATCATCGTACCTATCTCGAAATCGATAGTGATGCCATACTCTGCAAATACCTCGTCTGCAGTGGTCTTGATAATCTCTTTCTGCTGTTTCAACTCATATAGAATACCTATCAGAGGAACCATTATCTCTGGCATAGGATTCTTACCCTCTTTCTTCAACTCACATGCTGCACTGAGGATAGCTCTCGTCTGCATCGCTGTTATCTCAGGGAATGTGATACCGAGACGACAACCACGGTGTCCGAGCATAGGATTGTTCTCTGCAAGAGAGTCTACACGACGCTGTATTGTCTCAAGAGATACGCCCATCTCCTTTGCCATCGTCTCCTGACCTGCAAGATCGTGAGGAACGAACTCATGGAGAGGAGGATCCAAAAGACGGATATTAACAGGGCAACCGTCCATAGCTTCCAAAATACCCTTAAAATCAGCTTTCTGATAAGGAAGAAGTTTATCAAGAGCTTTTCTTCTGCCTTCTGCGTCTTCTGCCAAAATCATCTCACGCATAGCGACAATCTTCTTATCATCGAAGAACATGTGCTCTGTACGTGTAAGACCGATACCCTTAGCACCGAAAGCGCGTGCGATACGTGCGTCGTGAGGTGTATCGGCATTAGTACGTACCTGCAGCTTGGTATATTTGTCACACAAAGACATCAGCTCCTTAAAGTCATCACCCATCTCAGCTGCCTTTGTAGGAATCTTACCTGCATAAACCTTACCTGTAGAACCGTTTAGAGAGATGAAGTCACCTTCTTTATATGTTACACCGTCTATCTCTACTGTCTTAGCATGGTAGTTGACGTTTATAGCACCGGCACCACTGACACAGCACTTACCCATACCACGTGCCACGACGGCAGCGTGTGATGTCATACCACCGCGAGCGGTAAGGATACCTTCTGCTGCAGACATACCTGCAAGGTCTTCTGGAGATGTCTCGATACGAACCATGATAACATCATGACCGTCTGCATTCCACTGCTGAGCATCATCAGCATGGAAAACGATCTGACCGCATGCTGCTCCAGGAGAAGCAGGAAGACCCTGTGTTATCTCCTTAGCTTTCTGTAATGCGATCTTATCGAATACAGGGTGCAACAGTTCATCGAGCTTCTGCGGTTCACAACGCATGATAGCCGTCTTCTCGTCTATCATACCCTCATGAAGCAGATCGATAGCTATCTTAACCATCGCTGTACCCGTACGTTTTCCGTTACGAGTCTGCAGGAACCACAACTTACCCTCTTGCACGGTAAACTCCATATCCTGCATGTCACGATAGTGATGTTCCAACTTGTCCTGTATTTCATTAAGCTGCTGGTATATCTCCGGCATAGCCTCTTCCATTGAAGGGAATTTAACGGCACGTTCGCCTTCGCTGATACCAGCTCTCTCAGCCCAACGCTGAGAACCTATCTTTGTTATCTGCTGCGGAGTACGGATACCTGCAACGACATCCTCACCCTGAGCATTAACAAGATACTCACCATTGAATATATTCTCACCTGTTGCGGCATCTCTACTGAAGCAAACACCGGTAGCCGAGGTATCACCCATATTACCGAATACCATAGCCATAACAGATACGGCAGTACCCCACTCGTCTGGAATACCCTCCATCTTACGATATAGTATGGCACGTTCGTTCATCCAACTGCGGAACACGGCACAAATAGCACCCCACAACTGCTCCACTGGATCATCAGGGAAGTCCTTACCTGTACGTTTCTTTATGGCATCCTTAAACAGAACAACCAATTCCTTGAGTTCCTCTACAGAAAGGTCTTTGTCCAACTTAACCCCTCTCTTCTCCTTTACTTTCTCGATGATTTCCTCGAAAGGATCGATATCCTCTTTGTTCTGGGGTTTCATCTCGAGTACCACATCACCGTACATCTGTACGAAACGGCGATAGGAGTCATATACGAAATGAGGGTTATTGGTCTTCTTCACCATACCTTCTGCCACAGCATCGTTAAGACCTAGGTTGAGGATGGTATCCATCATACCAGGCATAGAAGCACGTGCACCAGAACGAACGCTCACGAGGAGTGGGTTCTCAGTATCACCAAACTTACTGTTCATCAAGGTCTCGATGTGCTTTACAGCTGCTGTAACATCATCGTTAAGCACTTTTTTAATCTCCTCTTGACCAACTTTGTAATACTCATTACAGGTATCTGTAGTAATAGTAAAACCAGGAGGTACAGGCACTCCGATGAGATTCATCTCAGCAAGATTGGCACCTTTACCACCAAGTTGTTCTCGCATAGAGGCATCACCCTCTGCTTTTCCGTTACCAAAAAGGTAAACTCTTTTTTCACTCATAATCTATATTATTTTTTAGATATTAATTCTTTCGATTTTACTGTGTAGATGCAAAGATAATGGATTTTTTCTGTATTAACAAGAAAAGATGCAATTTTTTTTCGTTATTTCATCCACCTGTGATATATCTTGTTAATACACGCTTTTTTAAATCTATTATTGTTTAAAAGTATAATCCTTAACTCCTACACCAAACTCCTTTTTAAAACATTTTGAAAAATACTTAGGAGTGTTGAATCCCACCCTTAGCGCAAGTTCGTTGATTGTTATATTCGGTTCAGCTTCAAGAATTCTACATGCTTCCCGTAGTCTTATGTGATTCATAAATGCAGAAACATTTTTTCCCGTTATGCTTCTTAACTTGTTGTACAATGTCGAAGGACTAACAAACATATCCCGAGCAAAAGAGTCTCTGTCATAGTTTGCATCGGCAAGATGTTTGATTACACATTCCGTGGCATTGAGAATAAAGTTTGCGTCAGGATCGCTTGTATGTTTCGTTTCTACTTTCAATGACAGTTGTTTCAGTATCCTCGTGTGTACAATACGTCTATTCCTTATAAGATTATCAATTCTAAGAATAAGATCCTCCATCTCAAATGGTTTTGTCATGCATTCGTCAGCACCCGCAGCTAATGCATCTTTCTTGTCCTTTTCAGAGATTTTTGATGTAAGCAATAGTACAGGCAACTGAGCATAATCAGAATTTGATTTCAGATTTCTCGTCAACTCTATACCATTCATCATGGGTAACATAACTTCAGATACGACAATGTCAAGTTTTTCTTTCCAGACAATTTTCATCGCCTGTTCACCATTTTTCGACTTAAAAACGTTATAATGTCTTCCTACTATATTGCCCATTACTTCCAGTAGTTCCTTGTCATCTTCTACGATTAACACAGAAGATCCTGCCGTAGACGGTTTGGATTGATCCTTGGCACTATTTTCTACAGAATTTTCTGTATTGAATAATTTAACAATGCTATCTCTACCTATCTTGTATTCTATAAATTTATTTTCATATAGCATCTGTCGCAGTAGAAGTGTCACCCTATTGATATTATTTTGTGCCATGAAATAACTAGATGCATATTGTGGAACTTTCTCCTTTATATCGTCTAAAGCTGCAGATACCGTAGTAAGCGGTGTCAGCAGTTCATGTATGATATTTGTAAATATTTCCGCCATCTTGAGCTTATTTTCCGTGTCGAGATGTCTTCGATACGCAACAATACCAATGAATAACATTACTGTAAATAATATAAGGTATAAAGAATATGCCCACCATGATTTGTACCACGGTGGTAATATCCTGATTTTAATATTATATCCGAGTCCTATCCATTTACCATTGTGGTCTGATGCCTTTATTTCGAGATAGTAAGTTCCTGCCGGTAAGTTCTGAAAAGAAGCAATATGTCTATCCGCATCTTGATAATGCCATTCATCATCATAACCAGTAAGTTTATATGAATATCTGCATTTATCTTGATTACCGTATGACAGTATAGCATACTCAACGGCAAATTTCTCTATGTCAGAAGGTATTGTCAATTCTTTGGTATATGACGGTGCCAATTTGCTGACTTCTTCCTTTACCTTGCCTTCTAAATCTTCCCACGCTTGATCATTGAAATATATTTCTGTAACAAGTAGACTAGATGTCTCCTTCTCTGTGTTTTTTAATATTTCAGATGGATAAAAAGAAAAGAAGCCTTCTTTTGTTCCAAACATCAATTCGTTACCGTATTTGAAGGTAGCGTTCGGTTGGAAAAGAATATCACCGATCCCATCATAGCTATTATAACTTGCCAGGGTAGCATTATCTTTGTCATCTATAAATAATCGTTTCAGAGAATTATCACAGGCAAGCCACAGATTACCGAATTCATCTTCGTTTATTGCATAAACCTTCGCACAGGCGATATTGTAAAGGTCTCTTACTGAGATGAATGCATCTTTTTCCTCATCATACTTAAAAAGTCCATCATTCATGGATATCGCCCACAACCGTTGTCTAGAATCTTCAAAACAGGCCGTAACACTAGTCAAATTATAGTTTCTTTGAACATCACCCTTGCTATATATATGAAATTTTAATTTCTCTGGTTTAAAAATGGATCCTGTAACCTTTATAATACCGTCGTTTCTCGTGGAAATCCATACGTTTCCTTTACTATCATCGGTGATATGGGTTACATCTATGTTTGATAAATTTCGATCTTTATCTTTTACATTTAGAACCAAACCCTTCTCATTGGGATATACTATAGTTATATTACTACCGCATCCTAGCCACATCACGTTGTTTCGGTCTTGGAATATTGTTTTTACATGATGATCTTTCATGAAAGGGTAGAAATTTTCGTCTCTTAACTGAGTAGTTTTGTCGGGTTTTATAACAACTACTCCATAAAAATTATCTGCAAACCATATCTCTCCATTGTAGCGTCTTTCGATAGAAGTGAAGGTTGAGGTCTTGGACAGTGAAGGAACTCCTGTAAACATAGGCATATTTTGCACAAAACGAGCATCTTTTGTCTGCTTATTGTACGAAGCCAATCCGAAAGGTCTGGTTCCAATCCATATATCCTTGCCGTTGTCAGTATAAAGTGCACTTACACTGTTAATCTTCATGGGCATGTCATTGACAGAAATTTTCCAGTTTTGAAACAAGTTCCTTTCTGCATTTATTTGAATCAAACCATCATATATCGTCGCAATCCATATCTTTCCATTTCTGTCTTTTGCAATATCTATGCCAAATCCCAGTGAGACTTTTTCTTTTTCACCTGCCATAGTATAATTAGATGGCTGTTTATTAGGTTCATTTAGATCAACGATGGAGACACCATCTCTGGAACATGCCCATAATGTGTTTGTTATGGTGTCTTCAGTCATTCTGTAGTAATTATCAAACCATGGCTCATTATGATAGTAGTTATATATTTGAGGATTTTCCGGATTACCAGGATTATCCATTCTTATCAGTCCAAATCTCCATGTCCCAATCCACAAACGTTCCTTATTGTCTAGAAACAAAGAGAAGGCTATATTACGTTCATTTATCTGTTGATATCCATACATGGTATGTTCCTTCCTGTTAAACTTCAGGAGTCCATGTCCCCACGTTCCCACGTAAATATTACCATGCTTATCCTCAACGATACTTTTTACCGCATAACTACCACCGATTTTTCGTTTCTTTTTACCGTATTCTTTTACCCACGTATTCTGCTCGCCGCAAAGTACAAATTTATTCTTTTTCTCATCGTAGAAACATAACCCCGCATCAGTTCCGATCCACACCGTTCCATCTGAAGACGTAAAAAGGGCATAAATGACCTTCTTATCATCATTATTTAAGATATACTTTTCTGTCATTCCCGTACGCGAATCAATCCTCACCAATCCGTTCATTGTTCCTACCCATAATCTGTGCTTTTTATCCTCAGTAATGCATGTAACGTGGTTATCTGGAAGGATATCAGAATTACCGATATTAGAACGGATATACGATTGTTTATATCCGTCGTATGATTTGAGTCCTGTTCCTGTACCTATAAACATCATCCCATTATGATCGAAAAAAAGGCACGTTAATTCATCTGACGCAGAGATGGGAATAGGCTCATGAACACTCATCTTTAGTGTCTGACCACAAATTTCAACAACAGATAAAAGTACAAAAACAACTGATAGTAATATTCTCATTAAAAGGCTTTGTTCTAGGGTTTTATCTATGCAAAATTATCTTTTTTTCGTCAGAGAATCAAATTTTTAGTTATATTTTAAGATAACTCACAGCTTTTTATTGATTTATTTCATTAAATTATATTTTGATAACAGAAATAACGATAATTCCCCTTCAAATAATGATAATTACCCCCGTCGAACATTATCTTTACTTAAATTTGCAAAAAGTTATAACAAAAATAGTTTAAGAACCAATTAACTAATTTAAATTATGAAACAATCTAAATTCGTAAGGTCGTACGGCGGAGCATTGCTATTTGCCGCTATGACAAGCGGAATGGTCATGCTGCCACAGATTACCTCTGCGGAATCGGTGGTTCAGTCAGTAGATCAGTCCACTAAGGCTAAAGGAGTTGTGGTCGATGTTAATGGTGAACCAATGATTGGTGTTACCGTTAAGGTTAAAGGATCAAGCTCTGGTACAGTAACAGATTTTGATGGTAATTTCTCTATTGATGCACCTGAAGGTACTATCCTAGAGGTATCTTATGTTGGATGCAAAACCGTTGAGGTAAAGGCATCTAAACAAATGAAGATCACTCTTGAAGATGATGCAGCTCAATTGAATGAAGTTGTAGTTGTAGGTTACGGTTCCATGCGTAAGAAAGACTTGACCGGTTCTGTTGTTCAAATAAACCCTGACAAGATAGCGGATCAACATCCCGTTACCGTTCAGGATCTTTTGAAAGGAACAGCGGGATTGCAGGTTGGATACGATGCGTCTGCTAAAGGTTCAGCATCAATACAGTTACGTGGTCAGAACTCATTGTATACAAGCAACAGTCATAACTCACCGTTGCTTATTCTCGATGGAATGCCTTTCTACGGTGAGTTGTCAGAGATCAATCCTGAAGACATCGCACAGATTGACGTATTGAAAGATGCTTCATCTGCTGCTATATATGGTGCAAAAGCAGCTAGTGGTGTTATCATTATTACTACAAAGAAAGGTAAAGAAGGAAAACCTGTTATCAACATCAGTGCAAATATCGCTGCTAATACAAAATCTGCATACAGAGATGTTTATGATGCAGAAGGATACATGAAATATCGTGAAGATTGGTATAAGGCAACGACATACGGTTATGACGACAACGGGAACTGGGGGTATTATAGTACATCTAGCGGTACACCTATAGGATATTATGACAGCCCTAACAACCTTAGTCAATATGGAATATCCCAAGACACCTGGGCCAATAATGGTTCGTTGGTACTTGAATCAGGAGAGTCTATATGGCGACTATACGCGAGAAGATTGCGTCTTAATGAAGCACCTCTGGTATTGCAGAATTATCTAGACGGCAAGACTTTCGATTGGTATGATGCAACGTTCCGCACAGGTTTCAACCAAGACTACAATGCTAGCATTTCCGGTGCTACAGAGCGTGCTAGTTACTATGCATCGTTCGGTTATCTGAGTAACCAAGGTGTTGTTGTAGGTAATGATTACAAGGCATACAGAGCCAACATGAAGATTAACACGAAGATTACGGATTGGTTGGAGATTGGTGCAAATGTAAACTTCCAGGATCGAAGCGACGGTGATATACAAGTACCACTGGGTTCTAACTACTGGGATAACAACCAGTTGAGAAATTCTCCTTACGCACTGCCTACGGATGATGACGGTAATTACTTACAGTATCCATTCTCTGGTAATGCTACCAACGGAGGTTATAACTATTGGTTTGAGCGTCAGTACCTTGATTTAGAGAAAGGTTACACCGTTCTTAATACAATATTCAACGCTACTGTGAAATTACCGTTCGGATTCAAGTATCAGTTTAATATCTCTCCTAGATATCAATGGTATCACAATAGATATTACATGTCTTCATCACTTCCTAACTCTGACGCGTCTAGCAGAGGTGTCGACCGTGATGAGGCAAAGTACTTCGATTGGTCTTTGAACAACACCTTAACTTGGGATAAAGTCTTCAACAATCATCATTTCACTGTAACTCTCGTTCAGGAGGCAGAGGAAAGACGATATTGGTCTACAGACATTGCAGCACGTAACATCACTCCGTCAGACGTGCTTGGATTCCACTATATAGATGGAGCAAACAAGTCACAAAGTAGTTTCAGCAGTTATGATTCTCACTCTACTGCAGCAGCTTATTTAGGACGTTTGTTCTATAGTTTCAAGGATCGTTACATGTTTACGGGAACATTACGTCGTGATGGTTATTCTGCTTTTGGTACGAATAATCCATGGGCAACATTCTGGTCAGTGGGTGCCAGCTGGTTATTCTCTGAGGAGAGTTTCATCAATGCTGATTGGCTCGACATGGGTAAGTTCCGTATGTCGTATGGTACGAACGGTAACCGCTCATTGGCTGATACATACCTGAGTCTTTCAAACCTCACCAACCAAGGTACTATGGTATATTATAACGGTAGTTCTGAGGAAGCGATGGAAACTCTTGCAATGTCTCGTCTTGGTAACCCTAACCTAGAGTGGGAAAAGACCTCTGCATGGAACTTTGGTCTTGATTTCTCTTTGTTCAGGAGTAGACTTAGTGGTAGTTTTGAACTTTATTTCAAAAAGACACACGACATGATCATGGCGCAGCGTCTGCCTAATTTCTCTGGTTTCAGTAGCATTACAACAAACTTGGGAGAGGTAAGAAACTCTGGTTTTGAAATCACCTTGAACTCCACGAACATCGATAGACAGAACTTCTTGTGGAATACTTCGTTGGGATTCTCTTACAACAGAAACAGAATCAAACACTTGTACTATAATTACGACGAAAATGGTAAGGAATTAGATGATACTTCCAATGGTTGGTACATAGACCATCCTATTGGCGAGATATGGTATTGGGAGACCGACGGTATATGGCAGGCAGACGAGGCTGAGCAAGCTGCGCTCGTAAACCAGAAACCTGGTGATCCTAAAGTAGTGAACCATTACACCGATGATGATGAGATATTGGCAGACGGAACACGTGTTCCCGTTTACAACGACAATGATAAGGTATATCTTGGTACGACAAATCCTCCTATATACTGGAGTTTAAAGAATGACTTTACATTTTTCAAGGATTTCACTTTATCTTTCACTTTCTATTCATATATGGGACATAAGTCTCTTGAGACTTATTACTTGAACCAAGATAACGGTGGTTCTTTAATTACCAATACCTGCAACGTATATAAGAAAGAGTATTGGACGCCAGAGAATCCGTCAAATGAATATGCGCGCCTCGATGCTGTAGGACCTACTGGTTGTACAAGTGTGGCAAAATTGCATAACCGCAGTTTCGTGAGACTTGACAATATAACCTTAGGATACACTATTCCACAGAAATGGACCCGTAAGTTCTCTGTTGACCGTATACGCGTCACAGCAAGCGTTAAAAACGTTTGTACTATCGACAGTTGGGAATATGGAGATCCTGAGACTGGAGGTTTAGCTACTCGTACTTATAACTTCGGCATAAACGTAACATTATAATTCTGAACAGATATGAAAACAATAGATATATTATATAAGGGAAGTGCAGCATTGCTAGTATCGGCAATGTTGACAGGATGTACAAAATCCTTCCTTGAGCAAGATCCACTATCGTTTTATGAGCCTACCACGACTTATAGTACGGAAGATGGTTTGGAATCAGCTTTAGCCATGTGCGACATGCATCTTAAGACAATAATAATGGATGGCAACTGGAATGTGATTCCAATGACCTCCAATTATCTCATGACAGACGTCGGTCTCTATGCAAAGACCGATATGGGAGGTGGTTTTATGGACGATTTCAGTAGTAAGATCACTCCTACTTCAGGTATGTCAACAGGAGGTGACGCCAACGCTATGCAGAGATTCTGGAATGAGGGATATACAGGAGTAAAATATGCTAATACGGTGTTGTCTTACATCGACCAAGTTGAAGGACTAGATGAGGAGACAAAGAATGAGTATAAAGGTAGGGCTTACTTCCACAGAGCACTAAGATACTACTATCTCACCCTGCAGTTTGGTGATATTCCTCTTGTTACAAAAATTATCACTGGTCCTAAGCAGAATTATCTAAGTACTTCTAAGGAAGCTATATTCGAAATGCTCGTACATGACCTTGAATTTTCTGTAAACTATGTTCCTTCTAAATCAGAAATATCAAGAGTTGGAACTGTTAACAAGGAGGCTTGTATGCTTCTTCTGGCAAAATGCTACCTTGTAACGGGACAGTATGAAAAGGCCGAGCAGGTTTGTTCTAATCTGATAACTAATCAGGGACTAGCCTTGATGGAAGCACCTTTCGGAGAGTTTTATTGCGGTGAACCAGAGACATGGGCTGTAGAAGATAACGTCATGTGGGATCTCTTCCGAGGAGAGAACGTATGTAACTCTGCAAATACAGAGATGATAATGCCTATCCTGAATTTCAGTTCTGAGAATCTTACGAGTTACAACATTATGCGTGCTATTGGTGTACACTGGAGTAATGGCGTAATACGAGATCCTTCAGGCCTTTCGTCACCTACTTCTAACTATGCACGTAACAACAGCAACTACAATTCAACGTTAGACTGGGTAAGAGTTATGGGACGAGGCATCGGTTGCTTCCGCACATCGCACTATTATAACGAGACGATATGGAACTATAACGGTGAAGTAGATTCTCAGGATTTGCGTCACAACCGTAGCGTAGGAAACTGGATTGAGATGGAAGATATAAAATACAACAATCCTAATTCTCCTTTCTATGGTAAACCTATGCAGAAATATGCAACTGAGGATTATGTAGATCCTAGTACCGGTACAGTGACAGTACATGCGGGCGATCTTCTTTGCGGTGATACTATCCGTAGCTGGTATCCAACACCATTGTACAAAATATATATACTGGATCAGAACGCAGAGAATAATGAAGGTGCGAACCAGTTTAACGGAACATCATCTGGTTCTAATGGTAACCTTTATCTATTCCGCTTGGCAGAGGCATATCTAGTACGTGCTGAGGCTCGTTTCTATCAAGGAAACACATCTGGAGCAGCTTCTGACGTGAATGTGATAAGAAAGAGGGCAAATGCCAAGAAGATGTTCACCACCGTTACCATCGGTGATATCATGGATGAGCGTGCACGCGAGTTCTACATGGAAGAGTGGCGTCAGGCAGAGATGGTACGCGTATCATGGTGCCTTGCGAAGAGCGGTAAACCAGACGAATGGGGAAACACCTACGATATCAACACATGGGATAAACAAGATGGTACTGATCTTAGTGGCGGTAGCTATTGGTATAGACGCTGTACAAACTACAGTCTCTTTAACCACGGTGCTATAATTTCAAATAGTACGAGCCTTAATTATCAAGTCAATAAACATAACCTATTCTGGCCAATACCGAATTCAGCAATAACAGCTAATATCGGAGCTGATCTTCGTCAGAACTACGGTTATGACGGATACGACAATTCCATCGCGATGTGGGACAATTGGGAAGATGCTGTGGCAGATGAAGAGTAGAAACTCTTATTTGATTAATTTTTAGTTAATAAATTTATGAAAAAGAGGGTGTGTTCCAAATGACACATTCTCTTTTTTTTATTGAGAATTGATAGTTGAAAATTGATATTTATCACCAATAAACATTTAACTATCAACTATCCATTATCAACTATCAACTAAATAAGGTAGTGTTTTTTCGTTTCCAGATAATGCAGTGCGAAAGTCTCTGCTTGTCCTGGAGATGCAGGCTTGATGTATTTTGCGGGAATACCGCCCCAGATTTCGTGGGCTCCGACCTTAGTGCCTTGTAGCACTACGGCACCCGCAGCGATAACGGCACCCTCCCCTATCTCAGCTTTATCCAGCACGATAGCGCCCATGCCTATTAAGGCACCGTTATGGATAGTACAACCGTGAACAACAGCGTTATGACCTATTGACACATCATCACCTATCACCGTCGGTCCCGTACCTCCCGTAACATGTACGCAGGCATTATCCTGTACGTTCGTTCTGTTGCCGATAGTAATACTGTTGACATCACCTCTGATAACAGCATTAAACCATATCGAACACTCGTCACCGATAGTGACATCCCCAACCACCGTTGCCGTTTCCGCCAAAAAACAGTTCTCACCTATCTGCGGAACAGCATCTCTATACTTTATAATATGCATGTTCGCTCGTTTATATCTGCAAAATTACGAAAGAAATCGATATCTCAAAATTTATCTTGCAAAAATACGATAAAATGGGATTAGCCAAAGACTATCTTGATACCGAAATTGCGTCCCATATTATAAACACCCATACGACCGGTTACCGTGTTGACATCACAGTATTTGAGTCTGCTTAGGTGATTTTGATATGCCTTATCAGTTAAATTCTCGCAAGTAAGGTATATGGAACAGAAACGACTGCCTTTTCTCATTATATCTCCACCTATCTGCACATTCCACAACGTATATGCAGGAGTTGCAGTTTCAGTATTATTGGCAGCGTAATAATGATTCTGTTCAAAATTCAAGTCCATGCCAACCTTTACGAAAAGATTATCCAACCATCCTTTAGAATTCTTGATAATATAATATTTTGCCTCTGAAACCCATCGAGGTGCTGGTGTAAGAGGTAGATATTTCGACTCTTCTGGTTGGTCAAGTAATTGTGCGTTAACGTAGGACAAGGTATTCTCAAAATGCAGTTTCTTTAATGGATGCAGGTCTAATAAGATTTCACCCCCTAAAAGACGGGCATCACCAGACATAAAACCGTATGTACTCAATCCTTCTGTGAGTATTTCCGAACCATCGGAATTGGCTAACTTTGCGGAATAGATATAATCATTCACGAAATTTGCGAATAGCGCAAGTTCTGCTGAAAATATTGCTGATGAGTAATCGAGTCCTAAATCAAACTGCCAACTTTTCTCCGGTTTAAGATCCTTATTTCCAATCTCATAGCGCAACGTTCCCTCATGTTCACCGTTACTGCCCAACTCGCTTATATTCGGAGCCCTGAATCCTCTGGAAATATTCAGTTTCAGATCCAGTTCCTTAGCCAGTTCGTAGGTTATACCAACACTACCCGTCAAGCCATTAAAATTTCTAGAGAAATCAGTGAAACGTTCTTCTCCGTCTTCGTAAAGACTGTAACTATGTAGATGACGGACATCAAAACGCAGACCTCCGCTAAAATTCAGACGACCGAAGGATTTAGTTGTCGTGGCGAACATACCAGCGTCAAAGAGATTGTAAGCAGGTACGAGATATTCCGAACCGAGATTTTCTGATTTTTGATACATTCCGTTTACGCCTGTAGATATCTTCCAACCAGACATATCGGGAGAGAGATAGCGAACATCGTAGTTTACCGTATGTAAACGGAAATACAGACCGTAGTCAACGTAATCTTCCTCATACTCCTTTCTTCGGTTCTGTTGGTAGCCCAACAATACCTTCATGCTACCGTCACCGATATAAAAGGTGTTATCCGATACTGCTTTATAATGATATACCTGTTGATATGGTAAAAAGATGGAATAGCTACAACCGTCTTCTCCAAGGAGTTCTCCTGTCGTCTCGTCCCTTTCTCCCTCTATGATACCCGGTTTCAGATGATAGTAGCTTAGTGTGAGATGCGAGAAACCCCATCTTTTGTTTATTCCCGTCATTCCCGACAACGCCTGTTCCCAATAACTAGAACCGAACACATAACCATCATATTTGTTCTTATAGGCATGGGCACCTTTACCGCTATATCGCCAGTTCCATACAAATCCCTTTTGGTTACCCTTAAAATTCAGGGAATAGGCATATAGTCCGTTATTCGTCTGATATTCAAGTAATCCTCCCACTTTCATCGTTCCCATAGACATGATTGGAGCCGGTTTAAATACGATAACGCCAGCTAAGGCATCGGAACCGTACATCAAACTTGCTGGGCCCTTAAGAATCTCAACAGAACCTACAGTAGATCCATCTATCTCCACTCCGTGTTCATCACCCCACTGTTGACCTTCCTGTCTAATTCCGTCGTTGACTACCAATACTCTATTATATCCCATACCTCTTATCACAGGTTTGGAGATACCATTACCTGTAGTAACTTGCGATACACCTGGCTGAGTGGTTATGGCGTCAATTATATTCGTAGATGTTACACTTTCCAATTCTTTCGGTGTGATAACAGATATAGCAGACGGCGTGTTTTTTAGCAACGACTGTCCTGTAACTCCTGTTACCACTACCTCATTAAGGTGCATCGCACCCTCTAGTGCATGACCATGCACTGTGTCATTTTCTGTCGATTCTACGGCAGAAACGGTTGTTGTACCTAACAGTAGCAACAACATTAAGAAAATTTTATTCATTATTATATTGTTTATAAATTACAAAAAATTCACAATCTCTGCCACCAACAGGTGGAGCGCGAGATTTCTTGCAATTATAAACACACGAATATGTTGTATCTGAATAATCGTGATACCATCTTTTGTAAACCGTGCGGAACACACAAAGTCCCAACATCAATGGTATCATATATGGAAGACTTAAGAATTGGCATAATACACAATTGTCAACACCAGAGTTATACTGTGACAAATGAGCGTGGTGCACTACATGATGAACACATTCATAACATTCTTCTTGATGAGAATAATGATGAATGTGCACAGATTTGAGTACCAACATCGATATAAATATCGACAACAGTAACCAAGCACTTGTCTTCCTAAGATTCAACATCGGGGTGCAAAGGTACTGCAAAAATCCGACTTTGGAGATAGAATCGCAAAAAAAGCACAAAAACGGGCAGAAATTTCCGGTTGTGCCAAAATTTTGCTACTTTTGTATTTTCATAACAATAAACAATATGGCAAAAGGAACCACCAACTCTGCAGATCTGCTTTATGCGGTAAACGACCGTCCGGTACTTAAGGACGCTATAGTTGCAGCCATACAGCATCTGTTTGCCGTCCTCGTTGCTATTGTTACACCAGCGCTGATTGTGTCTTCGGCTCTAAACCTCGATATTCAGCAGAAGAACACTCTCGTCGCCACATCTCTGATAATGTCGGGCGTAGCCACGTTTGTACAGTGTAAACGGTTCGGACGTATCGGTTGCGGTCTGCTCTGCGTACAGGGAACCAGTTTTTCGTTTATCGGTCCTATCATCGCCATCGGACAGATAGGTGGTCTCCCGGCTGTGTTCGGAGCCATCATCGCAGGTGCACCAGTAGAGATGTTGGTAAGCGTTTCTTTCCGCTATCTCCGAAAAATCATCACTCCTCTCGTAAGTGGCGTTGTAATTACATTAATAGGTCTATGTCTTATCAAAGTAGGCATACTCTCGTGCGGTGGCGGTTCTATGAGTGACGCGAATTTCGCCTCTATGCAAAACCTTGGCGTGGCATTCCTCGTATTCGTATGCGTGATTATATTCAATTCGAGTCACAACAGGTATTTACGCATGTGCTCTATCTTAATGGGCATCGTAATTGGTTATGTCGTGGCGTTCCTGCTTGGTATGGTCGATGTGAGTGCACTATCTACGACAGGTTCCTATCATTTCACCGTACCTATACCATTCCGTGAAGGGGTACAGTTCAGTTTCTCCTCATTCCTTGCCATCGCTATAGTGTTTCTCGTTACAGCGATTGAAGCCACCGGCGACGTCACGGCCAATTCTATGTTGTCTGGGTTACCTATCGAGGGTGATGACTACATGAAACGTGTGTCGGGCGGAGTTATGGCCGACGGTTTCTGTTCTATGATATCTGGAATGTTCGGAGGTTTTCCAAACTCCATCTTCGCCCAAAACAATGGCATCATACAACTCACAGGAGTGGCTAGCCGTTATGTTGGTTATTTCATAGCCTTGATGCTCGTGCTACTCGGTTTCTTCCCGGGGATAAGCATGATTTTCACGTTGATGCCTTCGCCTGTGCTTGGCGGAGCCACACTGCTCATGTTTGGTTCTGTTGCCGCTGCAGGAATCCGCATACTCTCGTCGCAAGAGCTCGACCGTTCGGCCATACTCATCATAGCTGCCAGTCTCTCGCTCGGTATCGGAGTAGAGATGGTTCCCGACATACTCTCAAAAATGCCGGAAAGCGTAAGGACGGTCTTCGGTAGCGGTATCACCACAGGTGGTATAACGGCTATATTGTCAAACATACTTTTTCAGGCGGTGAAGGCCCTTAAACAGAAAAAATAGAATAAAAGATATGGAAAAACTAAAAGAAAGAATCCTACAAGACGGCAAATGCTATGCCGACGGTATCCTCAAGGTGGATAGTTTCATCAACCACATGATCGACCCCACACTAATGATGGACGTTGCCAAGGAGTTTGTGAGAATATTTGGAGATCTACCAATCAACAAGATCGTAACAGTAGAGGCTAGTGGCATAGCTCCAGCGATTTTCGTAAGCTACATCATGCAGAAACCGTTAGTGTTTGTAAAGAAAAAGAAGCCAGTAACAATGGATGACTCATACGTTAGCGTGGTACACTCGTTTACGAAAAATCGTGACTATACCATGATCATGAGTAAGAAATTCCTTACTCCCGATGACCACATTCTCTTTATTGACGACTTCCTTGCCAACGGAAATGCCTCAAAAGGTATCATCGACCTCTGTCAACAGGCGGGTGCCACAATAGAGGCAATGGGATTCATAATTGAGAAAGCTTTCCAAGATGGAGGTAATTTCCTTCGCTCACAGGGAATAAGATATGAGACACTAGCCACTGTCACTAGCTTGGACAACTGCAAAATAGAGTTGCTTTGAGAAACATAAAGATGTAAGGTGCATCTAGGGATGAAAAGGAATGAATAAAGATTATCTGAATATGGTAAAAACTTTTATAGCTGCAGTAATGACTGCCATAACAGTGCCAATGTCGGCACAATCATTTGATGATTATTTCACTGATAACACGTTACGACTCGACTACATCTTCGCAGGTGACTCTAAAAAACAGGAGATATCACTCGATGAACTTTCAGAGATGCCAAGATGGTATGGAAGAAGAACGAGATTGGCAGAACTACCGTTAGAAGGAGACGGTCAGTTGACCGTGAAAGACAAGTACGGCAAAACTATTTATCGTCATTCGTTTAACACGTTATTTCAGGAATGGGTTACATATCCTGAAGCTAAAAATACGCGTAAATCTTTCGAGAACTCATTCCTTATACCATTTCCTAAAGACACTGTTAACGTGACCGTAACATTGAATAACTCACGCAGAAAGGTTGCATCAGAATTCACGCATCAGGTAGTACCTTCAGATATACTAATAAGAAAAATAGGATATACCAAACGTACTCCGTCTGTGGTTGTCCACCAACCTAAAGACACTGCCCACTGCATACATCTAGCCTTAGTGGCTGAAGGATATACCGACAAAGAGATGGATATTTTCGTAAATGATGCCCGTAAAACTGCTGAATATATTCTCAGTTATGAACCGTTTAAGAGTATGCAAGACAGATTCATGATAACTGCAGTAAAATCTGTATCAAAAGAAAGCGGAACTAGCGTACCACTGAAAAATGTATGGAAAAATACAGCTCTGAGTTCCAACTACAGCACTTTCTACATGGATAGATATTTAACAACATCCAGGATAAAGAGATTGCACGACATTTTGGCAGGAATACCTTACGAGCATATAATGATACTTGTAAACACAGAGGAATATGGTGGCGGTGGTATCTTCAACAGTTATCATATTGCATCTGCACATCATCCAACAGTAAAACCCGTTACGGTACATGAGTTCGGACACTCCTTTGCAGGACTAGCAGACGAATATGCATACGAAAGCGAAGAATTAGAGATGTATCACAGTGGTGTGGAACCTTGGGAAAAGAATATCACCACATTAACCGATTTTGACAGCAAATGGAAGAAATACATTGATAAGGATACACCCATCCCCACTCCTTCGTCAACAGACGAGAATACACAGTTTTCTCGCATCGGTGTATTCGAGGGTGCCGGATACAGGACAAAAGGTGTTTACCGCTCAACGGAACGCTGTCGCATGCGCGACAATACGACACCCGACTTCTGTCCTACCTGTCAACGAAGCATCAAAGAGTTGATCGATTTCTACACCTTACCCTAATACAAAGACACTATCGAAAGAAGTTCTTCTGGGAATCTTATATAGCTTTGTATTTGCTATTGAACTCTGCGTAATAGGACTTTTTTCTATGTTGACGTAAAAAAAATGTCATTTTATTTGCGTGGTAAAAAAAAATAGTGTACCTTTGCACCCGCAATCGAGGATATAACCTCATGGTTTTAGGATTCAGTATCCTTTGGAAGGATGGGTGAGTGGCTGAAACCAGCAGTTTGCTAAACTGCCGTACGGGTAACCGTACCGGGGGTTCGAATCCCCCTCCTTCCGCTCCGAGGGGATATTTAGATTGCAACCGTTGGTCGATTCATCTAATGGTTAGGATACAAGATTCTCAATCTTGGCATAGGGGTTCGATTCCCCTATCGACTACGACCAAAAATCTCAGATTGCCCATAAACAGGCGGTTTGAGATTTTTTTGTTGTCAAATTTTTCCACATTTTTCCCACCTATTGCCGACATTTTGCCGACATCTCAAGATACATTAAAGATGTACTCACGAAGGAAGAGTCCGTCGGGTTTTCAAAATATCTTTTATAACTTTCAAATAGATTTTCAAAATGTCAATTTGAATATTGCACTACTTAAAAAAGTGTACACATATTTATTCTGAATAGCTCCAGCCAAATGAGGAAGTAAATTTCAGCCAAATGGGGAGGTAATTTTCAGCCAAACGGGGAGGTAAAATTCAGCCAAACGAGAAATAAGTGTCTCAAAAATTTGGATAATTCAAAATATATTTTATAACTTTGCGGTATATTTTCAAAATTGTAATTTGAATTATGGTAGACAAATTGATATTGAAACAGGTGCTAGCATCCAATCTACACGATGTGGAAGCCTTCAGGGTTTTTCCTCGAAAAGTACTAGATATAGGATTTAGTCGCTGTATATTAGTAGGCGCAAGAAGGGCAGGCAAGTCGTTCATGATATTCCAACGCATTCAGCAGATGCTTAGTAAGGGACATTCATGGAAAGAGATTGTCTATGTGAACTTCGAGGACGACCGTCTAATAGGATTCGACGTCTCCGATTTCGATAAAATTTTGGAATGTCATGCAGAGATGTCGGACAAACGCCCCACACTGTTTCTCGATGAGATACAGAACATTGATGGTTGGGAAAAGTTCGCGCGACGTGTGGCCGACCAGAAATACGATGTATGGATAACGGGCAGTAATGCGAAAATGCTCTCTTCCGAGATGATGTCAACACTCGGAGGACGGTATATGACAATAGAAGTATATCCCTACAGTTTCGCAGAATTTCTCGACGTGCAGCAGGTTGCTCGCGACAAGCATGCGCTGTTGGCGACGGGAAGCAGAGGACAGGTGATGCGCCAATGGAATGAGTATCTACAATGGGGCGGCATGCCAGAGGCGGTAGGCATTGAAGTGAAACGCGGTTATCTAAGCAGTACTTTCCAAAAAATATATCTTGGCGATATATGTAGCCGCAACAAGATTTCCAACCCCAACCTGCTGCGTCTGATGTTGAAGAAGTTAGCCGAGAGTGTCTGTCGCCCAGTGTCGTACAACCGTCTTGCTAACGTTCTTTCGTCGATCAACGGTAAAATAACCATGCCCACGGTGAGCAAATACATAGAGTGTTGCGAGGATGCGTGGCTTTTGCTGCGGCTGAGAAACCTCTCAGCTCCTTTTGCCGACAAGGAGACACTCTGCAAATATTATTTCATAGATAATGGGATTTTAAACCTCTTCCTATTTGACGGTAATACGGCTTTACTTGAGAATGCTGTAGCACTGCAACTGTTCCGCCTTTATGGACACGACAAGGACAACGAACGTGTCTTCTTCTATAACGACAAGGTGGAGGTAGACTTCTACGTACCAGAAGAAGAGATGGCCATACAAGTATCTTTCAGTATCTCTCAATCTCCCGATACCTATACTCGTGAAGTTGACGCACTTAGAAAACTTCCGAAGGCTGTGCCCTGTTCAAAACGGCTCATACTGACCAACGATGAGTCAGCCACCATAGAAGACGATTATGGCGTCATTCAGGTGATGCCGGCATGGAAGTGGCTTCTGAGTTTCGACAGATAGTCAAGCTAAATTTTATTCCACTAGAAAAAATCTCCGCAGCATATCGCGACGGAGATTTTTTTGTTTAGTATTGAGAATTAAAACCTTTCAGCAACTATCCCATTATCAACGACCGACGAGCCAAATGAGCAGACCAAGCTTGCTTGATGTCTGCCATGGCGAGGACGTCGCACTTTGCGAAGCAAAGAACTATCAACTTGATCAGTGTCTCTGTCTCCTTACCGAAACCCTTGCCTCCGTAGCAACGCCTGAAGAAGATGACGATGAAGACTTCGATGCAGAAGATCTGCGAGAACGCTTTGATGCTTTCTTCTTCGAAACATTTTTAGATGCTACGGCAACGCTATCCAATGAGTCTTTACGTGCCTTATCACCCCAAAGATTCTCCTCGAAAGCCTTCAATTCAGCCTCTATACGAGCCTGTTCCTTCGCCATGGCAGAATCAGAAGGACAGTACTGTGCAAGGGTCTGACCAAGCATATTGTTTGTCTTGTATATCTTACCCTTGTACTTATTCATCGTAAAATAGTCATCCAGACTCATGGTTGCTGCATTGTTCAGACTGCTCGTCATCACCGTCTGACGAGACAGGTATGGAGCCAAGTCCTCATATTTTACCCANAANAGAGGATATTTAGATGCAGCATCACCAAAATCATCATCNCNCATCATTATAGGACAGAGTGCCAATACNTGAGTATGGAATTCNCTACTGCTNTGNTCAAAGTAACTGGTTTCCTTAATGTAGTAAGCCTTAACCTCAGGAGAAGGTATGTCNCTGTTGTCTATACGAATCTTACCGTTCTTNGTCTCGTAGAACACATGATAGTTGTCCAAGAAACTCTTGAATTTCATCTTCGACTTACTGTCAAAAGATTCGTTACCATCGATATTATATTCGTAAAGATCGATATATCCAGCCTGAGCAAGCTTAAAGATATATGTAAACAGGTTCATCTGTCTACCTTGCGGTGTCACGGGGTAATANAATCCCGCGTTCTCATCCTGTGTAAGATCGAGNTCCCTGTATATATCACGTTTCCACACCACATCCTCCGGCATAGCATCGGANGCGGGGAAATTGAGCAATGCTCTCTGTGTNAACTTATTTGCNGAGCCCGTAGGACGCGTTGCTGTGCTTTTTGTACCCGTCTCCTCCGTCTTCTGTTGACGGGTTTTCTTAGGTTGAGCATCAACAGTCGTAGCTACGAACAGTGATAATATCACAATAAAAAACGCTTTTTTCATCTTATCTCGTTTTATTTTTATCTTACTATAACCTCCATCGCTGTGTTAAGCGTACGTGCGATACCATCAGGACCGGTNGCATGTACACGTGATATGTAGAAGCGACGGTTTCTAGGCAATTTTCTAAACATCTCCATCTGTCGAGAAGAGAAGTTGGCACCATCCGATGCTTGAGGCACGGCATTACCCATATTGTCAAAGAACACCGTCTCAAAACCTGTAACACGGAATGGGATATCCAATAATCCATCATCTATAGCAGCNTGNAATGACGTTACCGACATCAACTGCTGTTTAGAAAGAGCGCCACCCTTGTATCTTGTAGTACCAAAACTCAGATATGGTGTCGGATCTGGCAATTTTCTTACACGGAAAGTAAACTCACCCATCTTTTGCGGTCTGCCACTCGCATTAGATATGACAGATATCTTCACGTCCTGTCCCACTTTCGATGGACGGGCAATATACTTACCCGGTCCTTTCTGTTGCAGAGAACCTCCCGACATCGTAGCACTGACCTTGTTTAGAGGTACTCCCGGTACGCTGACNCTTATAGGGTTGTTGTAACCAGCATAAAGCATGTTCATAAGGTCTGCAGAAACCGTTGCACTCGGAGCTACGACGGTATATTTCTGTGAGAAATCNCTNCGAACCTCCTCACCGTCACCGTTTACCATTGTCATATAACCAGAGAACGTGAAATCTCCAGTCCTACCNGTNGTAAATGAATAGTTACCATCTTTCAGTTTAACTTCCTTACCACCTATAAATACCTTCGGTTGCTGTGTTGTATCAAGNGCAGCCATCACGATACGAGCTTGGAAAGGAGCACCNCTGATGACCGTCTGAGAAGTAGGAATAACATACGCGTTAAGTTGGTTAACACGTATATCCTTCATATCNATATTATTCGATAAGCTNTGCAACACCTCTCCCTCCGCATAACGGACGTCGCTCTGCAACTTCGAGAGCAGTGTCACGGCAGCGGCAACAGGCATATCCTCAAACATATATTCCTGCCAGTTCTTACCCATCGTCATGGCNTCACTAGGAATATTTGTGGAGAGATTGTTGTTTATTATCTTCTTNTGCTTCTGATCCGTGATCATAGCCACTATACGCGTTCTGAAAGAGTTTATCGCATCATATAGTTCCTTNCCTCTGCCTCTTCCNGGAGCCAACATCACNTGATTAGCGGCCTCTAGATCCTCACGGTTTACAATATTCTTNACATCCCCGTCNCTACCATCAGCCTCTTTCACTATAGCCTCCTTAAGATCCATGGCAAGATTGTAAAGAGAGTCACTCATGTGCTTCACNTCCATCGCCTTGTCATACCATGGCTTTACCTTTGTGTGGTTAGCTTTCAGTTGAGCATCGAAAGCCTCATATATTGCCTCATTCTCTTTCGATGTATTGGTAGTGGTACGTCTCAGGCTCTCCTCCACCAAAGAGAAACCATTGAGTACCTCTGTTGACACGTTNAGTGCCAACATCGCCATAAGGACGACGTACATAAGGTTAATCATCTTCTGGCGGGGTGATACCGGTCTTTTCTTTATTGCCATTATTACTCCTCGTTTGTTGGAATGTTAGCACCTGGAGCCGCAGCACGCATNTTGACGGTCATCGCCTCAATCATGCGAGCGTAGATCTTATTAAGTTGCTCTATCTGACCAGCCATCTTACGNGTCTGCTCATTTATCTGATCTATAGTACCAACCTGTGCACTGGCACCCTTAAGTTGCATTTCATAAATCTTACATATACCTGTAAGCGTACGGTTGAGATTCTCCATCTCCTCTGAGTCTCTCGTAAGACGCTGACTCTGCTCTGATACGCGGGTCAAGGTCTCTGTAAGTTTCTTCAGTTCTTCAACGTAATTACCTGTAGCCTCAGCCATCTCAGGNGTNATCTCCTGNTGTTGACCTAACCATGCTACATTGCCAACNACAGCAGTACCCTCTGTAGGAGTACCGACATTCTGTCCATCGGCAAACGCAGCGACACGACCNTCTGAAGAAGAGCTGCNGGAACCGCCACCAATGATAATCGTACTACCACCGCCTGTACTGCCTAAAGATTTAGACTCTGCCTCCTGCTCTTCTCTCTCAATCTCCTCCTCTACCTTGTCGAGACTGGTAGGAAGATCCATNCCAATAGCCGTNTTGTCGAAAGGACGGTCAAAAGCAGACAAGAAGAACACGATAACCTCGGTACCCATACCTAAATAGAGCATGAAGTTTGCTCCGGGAAGGTGAGTCAGTTTAAACAATGTACCGAGAATTACGATNGATGCACCCCAACTATATGCATAGTTTAGAAANGTCTGGCCAGGTACACTGTCCATCCATTTCTGCATCTTATATACNAAATTATATTTACTATACTGTGTCATAATATATCTTTCCTCCTTATTTTACTGTTTTTGCTTTCTTCGCCTTTTTAACCTTAGCCTTAACGCTTACCGTATTNGCAAGACTTCTCACNCAACGGAATCCGATATATGAGCGCGGTTGATTCTGATATTCGTAAGAACGCCATGCACTACGTATAAACGATTCTGGATCCTTCCANGAACCNCCACGNACACTCTTCTTCTTAAGACGATAAGGATCTTCTAAGGCTGCATTATACGACAGTTCAGGATTGATATCGTTCATAGCGTCGACACCCGACTCNACATATACGGTACTCGTCCACTCTGCCACGTTACCTGCCATATCGTACAGACCATTACTATTCGCACTATATAGTCCNACCTTACTTGTGATAAGGTTACCATCCTCGGTATAGTCACCGCGGTCAGGTTTGAAGTTTGCATAATAGCAACCTTTACCCGTCTTCATGTTCTCATCTTCCCATGGAAATTCCGTACCGTTCTTACCACGTGCAGCATATTCCCATTCAGCCTCTGTCGGTAGACGATAGCGNTGTATATAACGTGCAGCACCTCTTAATCCTTTCAGAAGGAAATCGGTACGCCATGCACAGAANGCATTTGCCTGTTCCCATGTTACACCTACTACAGGGTAGTCGTTGTAAGCAGGGTTACTGAAATACTGACGCATATAGGTCTCATTATCAGCATTCTTAAAGTCGTTTACCCAACATGTAGTATCGGGATAGATATTTACTATATAGGTGTTAAGGAAGTCCCACGGACCTGATAGCGGTCTGTTGATAGTCTCTCTAACGATTCTGCCTTCCTCGTCAAAATAAGCTGTATCCTTTGANATTATCACCTGNTCCTCATAGTCTACTGCCACATCGGTGTTAAGATTACGCTCCTCTGGATTAAGTCTGTGTTTACGCAAAGCGGCTGCGGTATAGTCATAGATTTCATAGCGATAGTTCATCTGACTGGCATCCAACATCTTTTCACCTGTAACAGGGTTATACGTGTACAGACTCTCGAAAGCACGCTGTTCNTCCTCATTNGGTTTACGAGGNANNGCTTTCTTCCAGTTGAGATNAGGCNTTATAGGNTCACCGTTTCTATCTTCCGTAATCTTATAGGTATCATCACCGCCATACGCAGGATCAGCAAGACGTTCACGAAGGATAGAGTCNCGTACCCAGTTTACGAACTGACGATATTCAGAATTGGTAATCTCNGTNTCATCCATCCAGAAACCGTCTACAGAAATATCCTTTATAGGAGTCTCCTTACCCATCAAACTGTCTTTCTTCTCTATACCCATCTTCAGGTGACCACGTTTTACCAANACCATACCGTATGGAGTTGGTTCTGTAAAGGATTTATTTCCTGTACCTGTAAGCTCTCCTCCGCTAGACACAGAAGAACGNCCACCGAAACATCCCGTCAGTGACACTGTTACTATTGCAACAAGAAATACCTTAATAAATATTCTCATCATATTTTATTTTTTATAATATTCTCACACTCTTATGTTTATTTCTGCCTTTCTTACCAAAATCCATATCCATTTGGTACGACACCATCAACTCATGACTACCATTGGCAGCACTGATNTTTGATGTATAAAATTCATAACTNTACCCTAAATGTACCCCATGAAAACTTCCGCCGATATAGGCGGTAACGGAGTTTGTAGGACTATATCCCACACCACCGTAGAGCATTCTTTTTTCGTTGGTATACACCAGTCTTGCAGTTAGATCGCCCCTATAGGCCACACCATCCGTACGTCCCATAACAGAGGTATGTATTTTTATAAACGGATTTCTTAGTTTAATATTGTATCCACCCAACAAATAATACGTTCTGTCGATAGTATATTCATTCTTGTCACCGATATCTATGGTCGGTGCAAAAGCATGCAGGACAGACACACCTGCAAACCAATTATTATGTTTATAATATAATCCTGCACCAAAATCAAAACCGCTACCCGTNATNGANGAACCNCCGGAGAAAACAGGGTCGGAAGAATCGTCCACCTCNGCTTTGCTCAGATCGAGTGTCTCACTTATCATTGACACTACAATACCTCCCGACANCATTCCNCCAAACANNTGATGTCTATATGCATACTGTATATTAAAACGGGTNTGAGAAAACAGNCCTATCTGGTCGTTAACGAACGAAGCTCCGACACCATGATAGTTTTTCAGTGCATAAAACGGTACATCGGCACTGGCATACATCGTCTTAGGATTATTCTCAAAACCGGTAAAACTGTTATTATATGCCGCAACGATATTCAATTTATTGTCTCGTCCCACAGAAGCGGGGTTATAATATGTCTCTGCCTTCCAGTAATGACTGAAAGACACATCATCCTGTGCCAGCATCCTCACAGATGCCAACGAAATCATACATATTATAGTTAGANCTTTGCGCACGAAAGAATAACGCACCAAAATATCATTTATTGTATACAAAAACGGGTTGTCTCTCTTTTTTTACCGATGTTTCTTGGATGTANGGTATATTTAGAAATCCAAATATACTCAGGAAAGAAAAGAAACAATCTTAAGAGAACAGCCCGTGGGTAATGTTTTCCTAAATATATATTTATATATAACGTATAATCTGTCCAGCCTTCAGACGTGCATTCTTACCGAGGTGGTTGAGGTCACACAACTGCTTAACGGTAAGTCCACGTTTACGTGCTATAGAATATAATGTCTCGCCCTTGCTAACCTTGTGGTATTTAGCCACTGTTGTAGGAATAGAGTTACGCTTAGCCGGTGCAGAGTTACCTCTAACCATTTCTGGNGTATATCCACCGTTTCCNCGTACACCGCGATANCGGTTNACCTCTCTACCCTCNCGCTCGTAAGTGCTACGACGGAACATATAGTAGTCATCTACAACATCCTGATTGTAGAAGTCGAACATCAACGCAGGGTTCAGGGCTACGCCACAGAGACGTGTCTCAAAATGCAGGTGTGAACCTGTACTTCTACCCGTATTACCGCCAAGACCTATCACGTCACCAGCCTGTACCATCTGNTTTTCCTGTACCAGTTGCTTTGACAAGTGACCATATATCGTCTCCAGTCCATTATCATGACGGATAACGATGTATTTACCATAACCTCTNGCTTCATATCTTACGATACGTACCTTACCTGAGAAAGCCGCACGGATAGTATCACCGATATACACTTTGATATCCAAGCCTCTGTGCTGACGNCTCCAACGAGGACCGTAATTAGAAGTTATCACCCTACTNGGTGTTGGCATACAGAAATCTCTCAAATCTATTCTAAAAGAGTCAGGCAAAGCTTCAGCTCTGTGAGCATATACGTTCTCCCATTCTGCATACAGTTCTGATGCCGGGATTCCCGAATATTCCTGCTCTAATAATTTCTGAAGTTGCAATGCATCTACAGCCTTCATCCTCTTATCCAACGGAGCCTGACGCGCAACGAGATCCTGCGCAAACAAAGGTGTCACGGTAACGAAAGATAAAAACATTATAGCTGTAGTAAAGATTCTTTTAGTATTCATCATAATTAGTAATCCAATTTTATAGAGATGCCAAGCGGCACCTGACGTTCAAAACAAAATACGGTTGCAAAGATAATAAAAAATTTGCAACAGTGGCCCCTTATTAACGTTTTTGGTGTATTTTTAACAATTTAAGATATCGCAGACCAGTTGACTAAATTTTTCTTAAGAGCCTTCAGCGTCTGCCATAACACATGGTATTCCGGTTTACTTTGACTTGGATCATCGTCGAGAACCATACGAGCCTCATTACGAGCGAGTTGTACGATTTGTCCGTCACGCGCGATATTCGAAATCTTCAGGTCGAAAGCGAGACCGCTCTGTTGGGTACCTTCAAGATCGCCCGGACCGCGCAACTGTAGGTCTGCCTCTGCTATCTGGAAACCATCATTGGTATCNCACATGATGTCTATNCGTTTTCTCGTCTCGTTGCTCAACTTATACGACGTAACGAGAATACAATAGCTTTGGTCTGCTCCTCNACCTACCCTGCCACGTAGTTGGTGCAACTGTGACAAACCNTAACGTTCTGCATCGAGTATCACCATAACAGACGCATTAGGNACATTAACACCNACCTCTATCACCGTTGTNGCNACAAGAATCTGAGTCTCTCCACTGACGAAGGCCTGCATCTCNGCATCCTTTTCCTTCGATTTCATCTTACCGTGNATCTTACTCAGTCTGTACCCTGCAAANATCTGTTTCANCGACTCGTAGCCATCTTCAAGATTTTTTAAATCCATTTTTTCACTCTCTTTGATGAGAGGGAAGACGATATATATCTGTCTGCCACTGTCAATCTGTTTCCGTAGACCCTCATACAGTCGCGAGAGGTCTTTATCGTACACATGACTTGTCATCACGGGCTTTCTNCCCGGNGGNAACTCGTCTATTATGCTCACGTCAAGATCGCCATATATCGTCATCGCTAAAGTACGTGGAATCGGCGTCGCCGTCATCACAAGCACATGAGGAGGACAGTCACTCTTCTTCCACAGTTTNGCCCTCTGNGCNACACCGAAACGATGCTGTTCATCGATAACCACCATACCNANNTTACGNAACTGCACCGCATCTTCGATTACGGCATGCGTTCCGACAAGAATATCCACCTTACCCGCCTGTAGGTCACTGAGAATCTCTTCACGTTTCTTCCCCTTCACCATACCCGTCAACAGTTCTACTCTGAGGTCCATATCTCCGATAAAATTGGAGATCGTCTCCAGATGTTGTTCTGCCAATATNTCCGTTGGAGCCATTATACACGCCTGNAATCCATTGTCGATAGCNATAAGCATNGACATCAANGCNACCAAGGTCTTACCACAGCCTACATCACCCTGAAGTAGTCTGTTCATCTGTCTACCGCTCCTCACATCAGCCCGTATCTCCTTTATCACCCTTTTCTGAGCTCCGGTCAACTCAAACGGCAGATAATCGTGATAAAAGGTGTTGAAAGCATTACCTACGGTCTTAAAGACATATCCCCTATACTTATTCTTTTGGTTTGAGGCATAACGCAGGATACTCACCTGCAACAAAAACAGCTCTTCGAATTTCAGTCTNAGTCGTGCCTGTTCCAACTGTTGCGGTGTCTTCGGGTAGTGAATCCATCTCAGCGCCTCATCTCTCGACACAAGATGCAAACGTTTTACGATAANATCCGGAAGGGTCTCGTCTATAGGAGTGGTCAACTTATCCAACAACGTCTTTACNAGTCTTTCCATACTACGNCTGGTAAGTCCCATCTTCTTCATTTTCTCCGTAGTACCGTAGTATGGTTGCATGCCCATATTGTTNAGATCCAGTTTNTCAAGAGTCTCGATCTCAGGATGTGCGATATTAACCCTACCGTTAAACATGGTGGGTCGCCCGAATATTATGTATTCCTTGTTGATATAGACATTTTTCAGTAACGATTTTGTNTTGTTAAACCACACGAGATCTGCGATGCCCGTACCGTCAGAGAAATGTCCTACCACCCTCTTACGATGCGGTCCCATATCAAAAGTCTCAAAACTGAGTATCTTTCCTTTCAGTTGCACGAAAGGCATATCCACGTCTATCTCATTGACCGTGTATACCTTAGAGCGATCGATATGTTTATACGGGTAATATTCGAGTAGGTCACCATACGTACTCATACCAAGTTGTTCACTTAGTATTTTCTTNCGTTGTGGACCTACGCCGGGCAGGTACATCAAATCTTGTCCAAGAATATTACTCACGTCTATCCTTCGTATCAATTTGCGCCGAGAACCGCGTTTGCTATCGCCATGTCTATAGGAGTCGTTATCTTTATATTCTCCCTGTCTCCTTCCACTAAAGTAATCACCTCACCGTATGNCTCCACCACGGACGCATCGTCGGTAAACGAATCCTGATATGGTTGTTCGTATGCCTTTCTGAAAAGGTCGAGACTGAACACCTGCGGTGTCTGTACCAAGCGATACTCATCGCGAGGCACGGTACGACTGTCTTCCTTCAGTCCCACTATCTGTCTTATCGTCTCAAAAACGGGTACCACGGGAACCACCGCCTTTTTCTCTCTTGCCGTGGCATAACAGTTTGCTATCACCGACACCGGTACCAACGGACGCACCCCGTCGTGTACACCGACTACGCCCTCTGCGTCTTTCGGTATGAGGGCAAGACCGTTACGTACAGAATGGAAACGNGTCTCCCCACCCTCGCAGGTCATACAGTTCACAGAAAAATGATATTCTTCACATAATTTCTGCCAATAGTCATGCATGCCCGGTGGTAACACGAGAATTATTCCGAGATNGTNGGAATACTCACGAAACCGNTCCACCGTACGCATCACGATAGGTCGTCCTGCCACAGNNAGAAACTGTTTGGGTGTCTCACTGCCCATACGCAGTCCCTTACCACTGGCNACTATAATAGCATAATCCCTTTTCACGACAAAACGGTCTTATCTTTCGTCCATAAGGTGTCTGAACATCATTCCCTGTTCTATCTCGGCAGTACGTTCCTTGCCGATAAACAGAGACAGCAGATGGTATGCGTAAGGGAAAGTGGCTGCAGGACCTTCACCCGTGATAACATTTCCGTCCTGNGTAAAGAGTTCTGCCGTATATTCTGCACCGTCGAGATATTTCTCAAAACCGGGATAACATGTAGCCTTTTTACCTTTCACTATACCTATCTTACCGAATACCATCGGAGCGGCACATATAGCAGCCACATAACCGTCTTTGTTAAACTGTTTCAGTAAGGCCTCGCAAACACCTTCATGATCNCGAAGATTCGTTGCACCGGGCAGACCGCCGGGAATCATCAGTAGGTCGGCNTCNCTNAAGTCAGAATCCTCAAACATCATATCCGTCTTTATCGTTACGCCATGAGATGACTCCACATACTCTGTACCGTTCACACTTACCGTCTTAACCTCGAGTCCGCCTCTACGAAAAATATCTACCGGTGCAAGAGCCTCAACCTCTTCAAAACCGTCTGCTAAAAACTCATAAACTTTTGCCATGTTATTATATTTTTATGTTGTTATTTCACGAAAAAGATAGTTTTTATATGATTTTTTACTATTTTTGCAACAAATCCACGTTATGTCTCTGCAAAAGTAGTAAAAAAAAGCAAGAAATAAAAGAATTTGACAAAAAGAAAGATATTATGCCNACAAAGAAACTAAGGTTCGTCATCTACGGTAATGTCTATCAGACAAAGAAATCCATGGCAATNCAGAANATATTGTCATATCTCTCCACGAAAGGAGCAGAAATAGTTATTGAGGAGGATTTTTATAAGTTCATCACTCAACAGCAGCATATCTCTGTAGACAATGCCACGGTACTTACCAGTGATGATTATAAGTCTGATTTTGTCATNTCCATGGGTGGTGACGGAACATTCCTTAAGGCAGCGGCNCGGGTNGGTNNTAAGAATATCCCTATCATCGGTGTCAACATGGGCAGACTCGGTTTTCTTGCAGACGTCAGTCCCAGTGATATAGAGCAGTCTATCGACAGCATATACAGTGGTGAATATCAGATAGAGAAACGAGCCGTGATAAACATAGAAGCAGAGGGCATTAACGAGTATCCTTACGCTCTGAACGATATCTCTATCCTAAAACGAGACAATGCCTCGATGATCTCTATCCGTACAGAGGTAAACGGCGAATACCTTACCACGTATCAGGCCGATGGACTTGTCATCTCTACGCCTACGGGAAGTACGGCATACAATCTCTCTAACGGTGGTCCTATNNTNGTTCCCAACAGCGATATCATTGTTATGACNCCNGTNGCTCCGCATAGTATCAANATCCGNCCCATNGTGTTACCCAACAANAGTACGATAANGTTGAGCGTATCAAGNAGGAATCATAATTTNCTCGTAGCTATGGACGGCAGGAGTTTCAAATGTCAGGAGGGAACGACCATAACCTTACGAAAAGCNCCGTATGATATTTTAGTCGTAAAAAGAAGCGGTACCAGTTATTTCCACACATTAAGGGAGAAACTGATGTGGGGCGCTGATATCAGAAATTAAGTTCTCTATGAGACATTTCGGTCCACCATCTGAAAACACGATAAACGAACGTACTCACAAATATACCACTTCAACTATCATCAAGTGGTTATGGAAGGTATGGAAAGGTAACCGTCTACAAGCTTTCATCAATGTCTTTCTAGGGATATTGGAAGTGTTNGTATCCTTAGCCTCGGTGTGGGCTACGCAAAGAGCTATGGATATTGCAGCGGGCATGGTAGGCGTATGTGGTAGCATNCACGAACAGCACTACACCCTCAACGCNCTTTATTGGGCCGTAGCCATNATGGGCGGATTCATGATTGGCGGTTTCTTTATAAGGATATTTGAGATATGGGTCAAGGCGGTGTTAGGCATCAAGGCACAGAACAGGATGCAACAGGCACTGTTGGACCANCTGTTGAAAGCGCAATGGAAAGGAAAAGAGTCGCTACATAGCGGAGACGTGATAAACAGGCTCGAGATGGATGTGAAGACGGTGGTACNGTTTCTTACGGAGACGATACCCAACACCGTGTCTGTCAGTGCCATGTTCATCGGTTCGTTTGTCTATCTCTTTTCGATGGATAAAATTCTTGCCGTCATTACNGTGGGTATATTACCCGTTTTTATTATCTTCAGTAAACTATATGTCAAGAAGATGCGTGCCCTCACACGAGATGTACGCAGTTCCGATTCCGAGGTACAGAGTCTTCTGCAGGAAACNATACAAAACAGGATGCTCATTAAGACCATGGAGAGCAACGATGCTGTGTTAGACAAACTGGAACGNACNCAAGGACTNCTCNGANGAAANGTAAAGAAACACACCTTTTTCTCGTTNCTCAGTCATTTTATCCTGGATTTCGGTTTNGCNATAGGATATATCATCGCTTTCCTGTGGGCAGCAGTGAGNATGTATCATGGCACNCTCACCTTTGGTGGTATGACAGCATTCCTGCAGTTGGTAAACAGGATACAGATGCCGGCACGCAACATCGCACAGATACTCCCAGCCTACGTGTCAGTACTTACTGCAGCAGAGCGTCTCCTCGAATTAGAGGNCAGTCCTACAGAAGAGTACGGTACACCCGTTAGNCTAGCAGCACCTATCGGCATAAAAATCGATAACATCACGTANGAGTACAGCAGTAAGGANGGACCGGTAATCAACAAGCTCAACTATAATTTCAGTCCAGGCAGTTGTACCGCNATATTAGGAGAGACGGGCAGTGGTAAGACGACCCTTATCAGACTGNTNTTGGCNTTACTGAAACCACAAAGTGGACATATCTATCTGTACAACGAAAAAGAGAAGGTGGAGCTAACATCCCTCGCNAGNTGCAATTTCGTTTATGTNCCACANGGTAACACNCTGATGAGNGGTAGCATAAGAGANAATCTACAGTTAGGAAGAATCGACGCCACCGATGAGGATATGTATGCAGCGCTACATACAGCATGTGCCGATTTCGTAAAAGACCTCCCCGACGGTCTNGACACCAGTTGCAACGAAAAAGGCGTGGGATTATCAGAAGGACAGTCACAGAGGATNACCATTGCGAGAGCACTGCTACGAGAACGTAGCATCATGCTTTTCGATGAGTCTACCAGTGCATTGGATCCCGAGACAGANGAACAGTTACTCAAAAATATCCTGTCCAAGAACGATAGAACAGTAATCTTCATCACCCACAGACCCGCTGTAGTGAAATACTGCGATCAGACGTTACATATAAGTCGATAAAACCTTCTCTACGATATCATCCATATCGTAGTACTTATATTCTGCGAGACGACCACCAAAGATAACATTGTTTTCTTTATCGGCCAGTGACTTATATCTGTTATACAGAGTAGAATTCTTATCATCGTTAACAGGATAGTACGGTTCCATCCCATCTTGCCACTCAGTAGAATATTCGCGTGATATCACGGTCTTGGGACAGTCATACACATCCTGTCCGAACATCTCAAAATGTTTATGTTCGATGATACGGGTATAAGGTATTTCCCTCTCNGTATAGTTTACCACCGCATTACCCTGATAGTTAGGAGTATCNTTNACTTCCGTTTCAAATCNNACAGTACGATATTCCAGTTTGCCGTANCAATAGTCGTAGTATTCATCTATCTTACCGGTGAATACCAGTTTATCGAAAGCNATCTTTTGTGTTCCGTTTCCGTCTTTCAGGTCTGTCTCAAATTCCCTCCCTTTTAATTGGAAGAAGTCCGTATCAGTAAGACAATCCACACCTTCAAGCAGACCGTCGATAAGCTTGTTATATCCACCAACAGGTATTCCCTGGTATTTATCGTTGAAATAATTGTTATCAAAGATTAGTCGTACAGGTAGACGACGAATTATAAACGCAGGCAGTTCCGTACACGGTCTACCCCACTGTTTCTCGGTATATCCCTTTATCAGCTTTTCGTATATATCTTTTCCTATCAGCAGTTGCGCCTGTTCCTCCAGGTTCCTCGGTTCACTGACGCCATCTGCCTTCATTTTCGCAAGCGCCTCCGCCTTCTGTTCATCTATCTTTGCCTGTGCNGCNTCCGGTGTTGTCACGCCCCACATACGATAGAAAGTGTTCATATTAAACGGAAGNTTGTATAGCTGTCCTTTGTAATTNGCAACAGGAGAGTTNGTNTAACGNTTNAACTCCACNATNCTATTCACGAAGTCCCACACCTTTTTNTTNGACGTATGAAAGATATGTGCGCCGTACTTATGTACGTTTATNCCCTCTATCTTATCACAGAACACATTACCGCCCAGATGCGGTCTTTTATCTATCACTAAACACCTCTTCCCTTCTTTCTTTGCGAGGTAAGCAAACGTTGCGCCATATAATCCCGCGCCAACTATCAAAAAATCGTAATGTTTCTGTTCCATACTATCTGTTTCTGTTGCAAAGATAACGTTTTTTTATCAATTATCCACTTCCCATCCCCATTTATCATTTTTTTTGAAACATCCTTGCACGTTTCAAAAAGAATCAATATGGCTAACAANATTACAGATTGTGCAGGCAACAGGTCTTACGGAAGAAGAAATAAACAAACTATGATAAAAACAAGAAATCCCGACTTTGTTGCAGAAACAAGTCGGGACTTTATTTNGTTTTANACGTAACCCAAGGACNCTTACGACATACCCTTATTTTGAAATCATAGTATGGAATATTATGTTCCCTACTTTTGTAGAACACAGGTATACCTTTGTTCGATAAAAATGTTATAGGTTTAATGAAGATATGATCTGAGTCTACTGTCAGATAATTATCAGTGCTTCCGATTTCGGCTGATAATTTTATTAACTGTTGAAATAACCATCCAGACCTATCCAAAGTCGAACCATCTTTGTTATTTATCGTCAAATTTATATCTTTTGGCGATATATTGAGAACCGATTTCTCGTCTATATACTTTAGATTATATTCTTTGCAAAACTGAATGATTTGATCATCCTTGGGAGCTACAATATAAATATCTTAAGTTTCGCAAGTGGCGACCACCTTGCAGAATTTAACAAAATATAAGAATAAAAAAGCTTTGAAAATTTGCTCAACTCACAAAAAATGAGTAACTTAGCAGTCGTCAAACACCTAAGTGCAAATTTCAAAGCTATGGGCAAATATACAACAATTATTTCAGATCTGAGAAGTTTTTTCTCAAAAAGTGAAGAAAATCGTGCATTATACTGCATTATGAGAGTGATGGAACATATAAATATACGCTCCAGGCAGATAGGAGTCGAGAAGAAGGACAACTGCAAGTTTACCAACGTGCAGATGCTCCAGTTGCTCATTCTGTTCCCATTCTTTATGGTCAAGAATGCACATCGGTATAAGGACTCTTCTCTACGCCGCATGTTTGAATGTGAAAAGGACATGTTTTATCGTTTTATGAATAACGGCAATATCAGATGGCGCGACTTGCTCTACGTGATGAACACGCAGTTGCTCCGAAAGATTCGCCGAAGCACTAATGCCAAGGGTGACAAGCCTGTTTGCCTGATTATCGATGACACCGATGCTCCCAAGACAGGGAAGAAAGCAGAACTTATCGGCAAGGTTCATTCTCATCTTCTGCATAAGAATATCCTCGGATATAAGTGCCTCACGCTGCTCCTCACAGATGGTCTCAGCCAGCTCATGCTCGACTTTTCTCTCCATGGAGAAGATGGCAAGAACCCAGACCGGAAGCAGGGACTCACAAATAAAGAGCGAAAAGCCCGTTTTACGGAGAGTCATGAGGGCGAGGCCGTGCAAGAGCGCATCAAAGAGTACGCACAGAAGAANACCGATAAGGCCATTGAGATGGTTAAAAACGCCATCAAGCACGGTATCCGCTTCGATTATCTCTTGTGCGACAGCTGGTTTACGAATGCCGACTTTGTCCGTCTTATCACCAGCCGCCACATCAAGTGCAATCTTCTGGGAATGATCAAACTCGGCAACACTAAATACCATACTGAATATGGAGATATGGATGCCAGGCAGATTATCAAGAAACTTCAAAAACTGGGGCTCTGCAAGCAGAACAAGACGCTTAAATGCACATACTGCACTATCGATGTGAAGTTTGCCGGTACCACGGTCCGCCTGTTCTTCTGCAAGAGAGGTNGNAAAGGNCAGTGGAACGGNCTTCTTACAACNGATNTGACNCTCAGTTTCCTGAAAGCATACAGGACTTACGCTATTAGATGGACCACGGAAGTAGCCTATCACGATTGCAAGACTCTGCTCAATCTGGGC
>Ga0065708_1006493_pt1 | contig 61878 bp, 48 predicted proteins | sample Hoacrofraction12_2_FD_59095 | JGI IMG/M metagenome (GOLD analysis project Ga0065708, IMG submission 59095) | Hoatzin crop microbial communities from Cojedes, Venezuela, sample from fiber fraction 12 v1 | ecosystem: Host-associated > Birds > Digestive system > Esophagus > Crop | place: Venezuela... | reverse complement strand
ACTCATTTTCTATGAGTTATGCAAATTTCAAAGCTTTTTTTATTCTTATATTATGTTAATTTATGCAATGTGATTGACACTTGCGAAACTTGAGTACATAATATAACTTTACTCTCATAACTCGTTAACTTTAAATTATGGTGCAAAATTATACGTATGGTCGGAAAAATAAATTCCGTAATAATATTTTTCCTACATAATCGGAAATATTTTTGCTGATGTAATAAAAAAATTGTACTTTCGCAAAAGAATGACTAAACCTGAAGTGATATGGCAAAGATTCCCCTAAAAAACTATCTATGGCTAATAGATAAACTGTCGAAGCGTCCGATGACCTTCGCTGAAATAAGTGAGAGTTATGAACGTTCCTCTCTTTTTGAACGTAATCATCCGTTACAAGCCAGGACGCTTTATAACTGGCGTGAGAAGATTGATGAACTGTTCGGTATCCAAATCAAATACAATAATGAAACGTATAGGATGGAGAACTATGAATATCTCGATGATAATTCTCCACAGAAATGGCTCATACAGTCTATCTCTGTAAACGATGTTGTAGCTAGGAGTCGTAATCTTCAGTCAAGAATTCTTCTGGAGGATATCCCTTCGGGTAATGAACTGTTAACAGATCTTATTGAAGCAATGGAGGATAGCAAGGTAGTGAAAATCTCCTATCAACGTTTCAGTGATGCAAATGCGAAGGAACCAATCAAAGTTGAACCGTATTGCGTCAAGGTTAACAACCGTCGTTGGTATGTGCTATGTCATGTACTTGACCAACCTACATCGAAAAAAACATCAAAGGAATACAAAAAATTCGGATGCCTTAAGATATATGCCCTTGACCGTATTCAGGAGTTAGAGATTACTGACGAGAAGTTTACTTTCCCTAAGAATTTCTATCCCGACGAATTCTTCGCAAACCATTTTGGCGTATGTATAGGATATGATATACCCGTGCAGAAAGTAAAGCTACGTGTCAGTGATGAACATCGAATGTATCTCCGTACACTCCCTTTGCATCATTCTCAAAAGGAGATTGAAACGAAGGATGACTATAGCGTATTTGAATATCGCCTACATCCGACAATAGATTTTATTCGCACCATCCTTGCACTTGGCGCCGATACCGAGGTCTTAGAACCTCTGGAACTAAGGGAGGCTATCGCCGAGGAGGTTAAGACAATGAATAAATACTATAAGCCAAAGAAGAAAAAAGAATAATCCTACTAACATAAGTTAAACAGGTATCCTCAGGGGTTAAGGTTCCGTAAATAAAAAAAACGCAATTTTTGAAGAAGTGGGAATGCAAAAATCTGTAACTTGCAATTTTGGGGGTGGGTTATAATTATATATTTATATATTTTAATTATTTCGCAATAATATAACTATAGTTATATTATTGCTCATAATATAATTATAAAGGCGAAACCTTACAGATTTTCTCTTTAAAGTTTGTAACTTGTTGATTCTGAAAAAGTTTGTTAAACACGATTTGCATTTAGACTTAAAATATTGTACTTTTGCACCCACGAACTTCTCAAGGAGGAAAAATGGACAAAAACATTCTATGTACACAATTAACCACACTATAACAAATGATATCTAAAACTTTTACGCATGAATTTCATTAACGAATTAAGAACGCAAACGAGTAAGACAATTATTGACTTTCTGATGAAGGTAAATGATGCTAATGAAGGAATCAAGTCTATCTCTGTTAGGAATCCTGCTTTCGGGTTTCTAAAAGACTGTCACCTCTTTATCTGTGACAATGACATTGTTCTTGTAGGTATTGACTCCTATAAGAAGGCTGCCGTCTGGGAGGAGGATCACGAAAAGCAGATAAGAGAACGAAATCTGCCTTACAGATATCTTTGGAGCGACAGCTCAAAATCATCGGGTACGTATGTCAGTGTTTCTTGGCGTCTGGGTCTTATGGCAGAACAGATTCGATATGTACTTAATGACATGGGGCTTGAACATGGTCCTTTCAACGTTTGTTCTGTTGTAATCACTGAGGATAACATCGATGAACAGAGAAGACAGGATAAACTATGGAAAGCAAACAACGTGTTCAATTTCTATGAGGTTGAGAATATAGATGCACTTCATTTTACTGACAGAAGGAAGAATTTAGGTTCGGATTGGATGGTTCTGAATGTCATAGAGAATAGGATAGTATTTGTAGAAAATACTTTTATGCATCCTTACTACGACAGGATTATCATCGAGCTTTATATCCTCAGAAAGTTTTATGATGATATTATCGATGAAGAAGACTTGAATAAGATACGTCGATACTTTATGTGTACAATTTCATCCGATTTCTTCGGTGACCATGCCGAGGAAAGAATACGTTCAAAACATATACTCAAGAGCGATGAGCTGATAATATCACTCTCTGATGATGTTAATGAGACGATAGAGGAGATAAGAAGCGAATTTCAGGACGAACTGATTGGAGATTATGATTATGTCATGGATGAAGCAATGGAAGAAAGAGTACTGTATGTTGATTGTATTGATGGAATAGATTTCTTGAATACAGAGGAATTGGACACAAGCGAGTGGTATGTGGAAAATTATGAAACTGTGGATATATCTGGAGTAAGACAGTTGGCNAAAAATATGAATGNCTCTGTGGAAATCCTGCCNAATATAGAGAATCCGCGCGANGAACTGAATAAACTNATCGGATGTACNGACATAAAGAAACAGATAGAGGCACTATGTCGGTTCAGTATATACAACCAGAAACTTGCTACCTTTACATCTGAGCACAAAAAACATAAATTGTCTCTGCATAGTATCTTTCAGGGTAATCCCGGTACAGGTAAGACGACAGTCTGTCGAATATATGGATCTCTTTTACATTATGCAGGCATACTGAGCAAGGGACACGTAGTAAAATGTGACAGAGCCACTTTTATCGGTGAACATTTCGGTACGGAGGAGAAAGCTGTGAAGAATGTTTTACAGTTGGCGAAAGGCGGTGTCCTCATGATAGATGAAGCATATCAACTTAAATCTAATCATCCAGAAGATCCAGGTAATATGGTCTTGCAGATTATGATGGCGGAACTGGCAGACGAAAATAACAGGGACTTTGCCGTTGTCCTCTGTGGTTATGAGAAACCTTTACAGGAACTTCTAGAGACGAATATCGGTCTAGAATCTCGTTTCCCGAATGTATTCAACTTCCCAGATTTTACCGTTGACGAACTGCTGGATATTACGAAAAATCGAATAAGTGAGTATGATTACACATTCACCGATGACGCTTGGGAGAAATATCGCGACATAGTTACCACTGCATATAACAACAGGGACAAGAATAAGTGGGGAAATGCAAGATTTATCGCAAATCTACTTGAAACTATCTACATGAAACACGGTGTCAGATGTTTTAATCTGCAGGAAAAAGAAGATCTGCAGACAATAACATCGGAGGATATCGCTCCGATACCACAAAGGCATACTAAAAATCATCAGCATCGTATTGGGTTTTAATGTATAAATTACAAGTGGCGAGGCACAATCAGAATAAAACTAAATTTACCAAATTTCCTACGGTCATCTTTTTCGTGAGATGACCGTTTTTTTATTCCATGAGCTCAGACAAAATTAAAGAATTGATATTACAGAAGCACTGTGACGAGGTGTATACCTCCAGCATTAATGCAAAAGATAATATTTAGGCAAATGCTCTTGACTCTCTCTCACCATGTGGATAAATCCAGCCAAGTCTTTAATTTCACTTTGGTATTCTGTTGGAAAGTCAGTAATGTATTTGTGAGGAACCACCAAGGTAAGGTGTGAATCTTTCATCTCCTTGAGTTGATTCTTCGATATTCCTTGTTGCAGAGTGAAAAGGTACTTCACTTCAACTCGGTCAGCTTCATTTAGAACTTGACGCCAACGGTCTTTGCAAGTAGTTTTTGCTCCAAGCACAATCAAATTCTCGGCAGGGAATTGCATATTGTGATAACATTCTGAATTGGGAAAAAGGAAGTCTGGCTTCTTCTTGTCCTCGGTAATTGCCTGCTCCTCGAATACGAGTTTGTTATGGGTGAAAATATTGGCAAGATGATGTTCCAATGACTTACCGGCACGCGATTTGCGGCGATTCAGCACTTCATTGGCAACCTGTACGAATGTGTCAACACTTTCAAAAGGGTGAGAAATCATGTCCGCATACACTTTTTCTTCCATGTACTTAAAAAGTCTATACTCTGTATCAACCCAATTAAGGAGTATTTTATCAGGGCTGGTTTTAAGCTCAGACTCCGTTACGTTGTAGGCTTTATTATAACAATCACGAGCTCCCTGCGCCATCTGTTTAGTCTCAGGAAAGTTGCTAAAATGACTTATGAACGTTTGAAGAAGATGCGCAATCTTTTCATCAGGTTTGATTGTTCCTGCGACATCTATCAATTGATTCGTTTCGTCAGGGGCGAGGTTGAAGTAAGCAAAAAACTCATCGATATCTTCGTCTGAACTCAGCACATAACCGACATAGTCTTCCTCAGTGAACTTTGCGATGATAAGTAAATCACCGACATTGTCATCTTGCAAAAAGGGGAAACCATGACCAAAACGCGTGATGCGGTACTCATTCCGAGTGCCTTGCCCGTAGTACTTCATGCAACTCTCGGTGGTGAAGTCGTTTTGCCATTTTATTTTCACGGTCTTTTCCTTATTCTCGCCCTTTTTCCCCGGTTTGTCAAACAATAACGTTGATGCGCATTTGGGTATATAGAAACCAGCTTGATGACTTCCTGTTGAACCTGTGTCATTTCCAGTTATAAAACGACACCATGCAGCTTTAGATTGTCGGACGCTATTAATTGCTAAACTAGATATTTCACTCATGATTTTCCTCCATTGCTTGAATTAAGTTATGTGATACTGCCGTTATCAGAGGTACTACAACTGAATTACCGCACTGACGATAGGCTTGCACATCTGAAACCTGATCTAGTCTATAGTCGTCAGGATAGCCCATCAGACGGGCACATTCTCTAGGAGTCAGTCTTCTGGGATTAACTCCTTTACCTTGCGGAATAAGAATCTCTGAACCATCTTTATAATATCTTGCACTGAGTGTTCTTGTTGTTCCATTAAGATCAGCAAGGCCATAACCAAAACCATTTCCTTTAGCTCTGTGCTTCTTAGCATATTTCTGCAAATAATCCCACAGATTGTCGGACAGCGTATATTTTGCAGGAACTTCGTCCAAAAGTATCTGTTTTACACTTTTATTATGCTCAGGGTCTGCTGGAAATTCAAAATGTTCATTTCCATGGTAACGGTGTTTGTCGAAACCGACAATCATTATTCGCTCGCGGTGTTGAGGAACGTATCCGTTTCCATCCATTACCTTGTAGTGGATAGAATAATCTAGCTCTTGGAGCGTTTCTGTTATCACGTGAAATGTGTTTCCTTTATCGTGCGAAACGAGATTCTTCACGTTTTCAAGATAAAAGGCACGAGGACGATGCTTCTGCAAAATGTCGGCTACATCGAAAAATAAAGTTCCTTGTGTCTTGTCTTTGAAACCTGTTTCTCTACCAAGGCTTTTCTTCTTTGAAACACCTGCTATTGAAAAAGGCTGGCACGGAAATCCCGCGCAGAGAACATCGAAATGTTTGGGAATATATTGTTTAATGTATTCCTTGGTGATATCGCCAAATGGCATTTCACCGAAGTTGGCAAAGTAAGTTTTCTGAGCGTATTCGTTCCATTCTGAGGAGTAGACGCATTTGCCGCCACAAGCTTGCATAGCAAGGCGAAAACCGCCCATTCCTGCGAAGAGATCTATAAAAGTAAAATGTGGATTCTCTGGAGTTGGGAATGGAACATCGAACATGTCGTTGAATAGATAAGTCTGAAATGCGTATGCTCCATCAGAAACAATATCACCGTCAATTTCTCTTGCAGCATTTTTATTCTGTCCTATCCAACGATACCAGCCGTTAAGTATGTCAACGGCTCGACTGTATGACTCTCGGTTATAAGCATCATCACGTAGCATAGCGTAATGGGTGATAAGAGCCACCTGATCTTTGAACGATAGTACTGTTCCGTCTTCGTTTAAATCCTCTGGCCCATAAATTTCTGCTATACTATCTGAAACATTCTTCTTCAGAAAGTCTGATATTCTAATTATATTTTTCGCCATTTATATACTGCTTTAATTGTTGTTTTCTTTTTCTTGAAAGCCAACTATGCAGTCAAGGTATTTGATTGATGAATTTTCTCCATATTTTACTTGCAAAGATAGACAATATCTTTCGTTTCAACAAACATTATGTGTGTTTTTCTATCATTAATTCACCCTAAAACGACATCCAAGACCATCATTAGCGCGAATCCTATGGAGAAACCGATGGTACTGATATTTGAATGTTCACCGGTGGAGGCTTCAGGTATAAGTTCTTCTACGACAACATATAGCATTGCTCCTGCGGCAAATGCTAATAAGTAGGGTAGCATAACCCCAAGTACTGATGATAACAGAATTATAGTAATACCACTGACGGGTTCTACAATACCGCTGAGTGTACCGATGGCGAAAGAACGTCTCCTGCTGTTTCCTGCAGCACGCATAGGTAGTGAGATTATCGCACCCTCAGGGATATTCTGTATCGCAATACCTAAAGAAACGGCTACGGCTCCCATCATGGATATGTCGGGAGCAGACTGCATGGCTCCTGCGAGAACAACACCAACAGCCATACCTTCAGGTATATTATGAATGGTAACGGCTAATGTCAGCATGGCGGTGCGAGAAAGCTTTGAACGTGGTCCCTCGGGGTTGTCGTCGCCAATATGTAGGTGTGGAATGATATTGTCTATAGCAAGCAAGAAAAACATACCGAACAGAAAGCCGACGGTTACAGGTACCACTTTCCACATTCCCATTTCCTCATTCATTTCCATCCCGGGTATGAGCAGTGACCATATCGACGCTGCTACCATGACTCCGGAAGCGAAACCTAACAATGCTCTCTGTAAAAGATTCGACATCGATTCTTGTATGAAAAATACGAATGCCGAACCAAGCATCGTGCCAAGGAAGGGAATGAGAAGTGCTACGGCGATATTCATACCATTCCCTTTATTTTCTTACTTTTTCCACTCCACTGCTCGATATCCAGTCGAATGATTTCTACACGATGGAAGGATTTTTCTGCGTATTTTTCACCTATCACCTTGTCGTTAGGAGATAGTTTATCTATCAGCAGACTAAGAGCATGATGCTTTTCGTCATCGCTCAATCCAGTATTCGCAGAACCTGATAGTATTATACTCTCGTACTCCGTTGTAAATTTTGAGGGGAGAAGATTGGTTCTGCCAACGACACAAAACGATATCTTATTGTTCTTTTCTAGGATTCTAAGTTTCTTTCCTTCCGGAGCACAGTGTATGTAAATCTTATTATCTCCGTCCCATACATAGTTCACAGGAATGCCGTATGGTTGTCCATCTTCATCAGATAAGGACAGAACACCATATTCCGCAGATTTTAGAATCTCTATGGCTCTTGTCTCGTCAAGCAGACGGTCTTGTCTGCGAATATCTTCTGTTATATATTTCAATGTTATAAAACTTTAATCGGTCTTCTATATTTTCTATTTGATAATATTTTTTGCAAATGTACAAATAAAATGATACAAATCTCAGATTAAAAGAATTTTTATTGTAAATTTGCAGTTGGTGATGAATGATCATATAATGTGCCTGGAGATAAAAACGATTTCTAAATAACAATTCCTATGAAAGAGAAAATTTTAACTGCAGTTATACTTGCTGCCAGTATCGTGGTGTTGGGATTATGTATTAAATCCGGTATGGACAACTTTTCTAATAAGGACAGAAAAGTGAGTGTAAAAGGACTCAGCGAACGAGAAGTAGAGGCTGATAAAGTTACGTGGCCCATCGTATCTAAAGAGATAGGTAACAACCTTCCCGAGTTGTATCAACAGATAGCGAAGAAGGAGCAGACGATAAAATCGTTTTTGATAAAGAACGGACTGAAAGAATCTGAGATAATGGTGAACGCGCCACAGGTTATTGATATGAATGCCAACCAGTATTCTGATCAAAAGAGCATATATCGATATAACATAACAAGCATCATAACAGTATCCTCGAAAAACGTAAAACTCGTAAGAAGTATTATCGCTAGACAGGGTGAACTATTGAAAGACGGTGTCGCGATAGTAGATGGAGGATACGAGAATCCGATAAAGTACGAGTATGTCAGCTTCAAGTCGATGAAACCTAAGATGATGCAGGAGGCGATAGAGAATGCTGAGAAAACAGCGCAGCAGTTTGCGGAAAACAGTCACAGCAAAATCAACAAGATTGTAAGTGCCGACCAGGGACAGTTTTCTATCGATGACCGCGACTCTAACACCCCTTACATCAAAAAAGTCAGGGTGGTAACAACGGTTACCTATTCATTGAAGGACTAGAATTATCAAATTAGTATTCCGTCTTATCTGTTTTCTTCAGCCATTTTTCGAAGACCTGTGCAGCCTCCTTGGGAAGTAGTTCCTCCATCTTTGTCTTACGATCCTCCGGACGTAGGTCTATCTCATCATAGATAAACTTATCATCAAAACCGGCTTGGGCTGCATCTTTCTGGTTACCGCCGTAATATATCTTACCTATATGCGACCAATATATGGCGCCCAGACACATCGGACAGGGTTCGCACGATGTGTATATNGTGCANCCGTCAAGCATAAAGGTACCTAGATTCTTACAAGCNTGTCNGATNGCATTAACCTCGGCATGTGCCGTAGGATCATTATCCTTTGTGACGCTGTTTGAAGCTTCACCAACAATTTTACCATCTTTTGTGATAACGGCTCCAAACGGACCNCCACCATTATCTATACTCTTCGAAGCGAGCTCTATAGCTCGTTCCATCATCGCCTTGTCAAAATTCTGTTTCTGTATTGATTCCATTTTCATTTCTTTTATACTGTCAGATCTCTCTCCAATATTTGTATCATCANTTACTGCGTAAAAATCGCTAGCCTGTACTTGTGTTGTGGTTGCANACGTTACAAGTAATAGCATTGTTAATGTCTTCGTAAAATTTTTCATATCATATATATTATTCGTTAGTATTTCTTTTGCAAATATACGAAAAAAATGATATAAATCTTAGGTTAAAAGAATTTTTATTGTAAATTTGTAGTTGATTATGAATGATGAGATAAAGTTAAGACAAGCAACGGTTGAGGATATAACGGCGATACACGAACTTGCATGGCAGGTGTTTCCTGAAACTTACAAAGATATTATATCTAAGGAACAGATAGAATACATGATGGAATGGATGTATTCTGAAAACAATCTTCGTAAGCAGATGCAGGAGGAACACCACACTTATATATTGGCGTTTAAGGGTGAGGTTCTTGTCGGATATGTTTCTGTACAACCAGAACAATGTGAGATAGAACCGTATGTATACCATCTGCAGAAAATATATGTTCATCCCCAAATGCAGGGTTATGGTGTAGGAAAGATTCTTTTTCAGGCTGCTATAGATCATGTTAAGAACATAAGTAAAAATGCACGATGTGAGATACATCTGAATGTAAACAGATATAACAAAGCACTACATTTTTATGAAAAGATGGGGATGACGAAGATTGATGAAGGTGACTTCGATATAGGTAACGGCTACCTCATGAATGATTATATAATGGGACTAAAGATAGAACCGACATCAAGTAATATACTATGAAAGGTAAGAAGGTTAAAATATTGACTACTTAATTAAAAGAAGGTTGTTCCTTAAAGAACAACCTTCTTATGTTGACGCCCAATAATGCTATTTGTTGCCAATCAAGTTTCACTTACTAGCAGTTTGACGCTTCTTGTTTTTCCGTTTTTCTTCTTATCATAGCCGTTATTTTTCCTCTTCTTTTGAATGTCTGGCGAAGAAGTGAGCTATCATAGCACCACTGAGATTATGCCAAATGGTGAACACGGCGCCTGGCAGTACTGCCAACGGGGATGATGCGAAGTGAAGAGCAGCTAAACTGCTGGCAAGTCCGGAGTTCTGCATTCCGACTTCAATGGATATAGCGATACATTTCTTACGCGACAATCTAAGCATCTTACCAGAGAAGTAGCCAAGACAGAGTCCACATAAATTATGCAATATTACAACGATAATTACTAAAAGGCCTGAATGCATTAATTTAGCTGCACTGTTGCTTACAACAATACCTACTATCATTATTATCGCAAGNGATGAGAGGGCGGGCATATAGTTTACGGCTTTTCGTGTAAAATTTGGAAATAATTTCTGTGTAGCAAAGCCTAGTATGATAGGAAGTATTACTACNTGTACAATAGATAAGAGCATACTTGCTGCATCTACATTTACATATTTACCCGCCAACCACAAGGTAAGAAGAGGTGTGAGTATTGGTGCAAGTAATGTCGATATAGAGGTAATCGCAACAGATAAGGCTAGATCTCCTTTGGCAAGAAAGGTCATTACGTTTGATGCCATTCCTCCNGGACANCAACCTACGAGGATTACTCCAATGGCNATGTCTGNTGGTAACGAGAATATTTCTGTNANNAGCCACGCNGTACCAGGCATGATNACAAACTGNGCAACNGTTCCGATGAGAATATCTTTGGGACGTGTGAATACNACNTTGAAATCTTGCGGGTTGAGCGTTAGTCCCATTCCAAACAGTGCGATGCCTAAAAGTGGAGCTAACCATGTTANGGGNGCCCAATTTAAGGTCTGNGGTACGAACAACGTTAGTGCTGCCATAAGTAGCACCAACACTCCCATATATTTTGTTATGAAATTACANANNCTCATCATGTATACTAATTTTTATGATACTTGAAGTTATAGGGCTAATTCTACTCCTNTTCCTACTGCATTGTTTGTGCGGGCGAAATTTTTTAATACGTGCTGCAAAGGTAAATATTTTTTAGCAATATGACCAGAAATCGACGATTTTTGTTGACAAATTTTAATAATGTCGCGTTTTTTCCGTCTTTTCTTACNNTCTATCNGTAAAAATGTTTAACTTCGCGNAGATTTTTATGATTATGAAAAGACTGTTNATTTTTTTGTTTTTATTGTGCGCTATCGTCGTGAGTTCAGAAGCTTTTACGACGTTGCCGTTGAAAGGGAGTGTTATAAAACCTACGGATAGTCATCTGCGCTATAGTGGAAGGATTAGTTTTAAGAATCCGCAGGCTCCCTCGTTTACATATCCTGGAGTACAGATATCCGCGAGATTTCAGGGNACATCAGTGAAGATGATAACGAAACCCAAAAGTGGTTATTTCATGGTGAAGATAGATGATGCGCAGCCGTTTAAGGTGTCATGTGTGTCAGANAAGGATTCTGTGACGACATTAGCTGTTGCATTGTCTGAAGGAGAACATGACCTGAAGATTGTCTATGCCATAGAGGGATATGAGTTCCGACCTGATTTCAGAGGACTGATATTGGATGAAGGCTGTAAGTTGGTGGATGTTAAGGATGTAAAAAGCAGAAATATCGAGTTTATTGGCAACTCTATCACCTGTGGTTATGGTAACGAGAGTATGAATGCCAATGATCCTTTTGACTATGCCACCGAGAACCATTACTATTCGTATGCAGCGATAACGGCAAGGACTCTTGAAGCTAATGAAATGGTGATTGCTCGAAGCGGTATAGGTGTGTATAGAAACTATGACGGACCGAAGACGGGGAGCGATGTGAATATGCGTCAGCAATATGAATACACCTTTTACAACGATAAGTCTGAAAAATGGGATTTCCGCCGTTGCTCTCCCGATGTGATATGTATCAATCTCGGCACTAATGACACTTCGACAAAGAACTATGACGCGAAACTCTTCTATCAGGCATACAAAGATTTTGTACGGATGGTGAGAAGTCATAATCCGAAATCGAAGATAGTGCTACTTTGCGGGAGTATGCTCAATGGTGAAGAGTTAGACTTTGTGAAGTCTACCCTTAACGATATTGCGAAGGAATACAATGATGCCGGAGACAAAGACGTCTACCGCTTTGACTTTACTCCTCAGACGGGTGAGCTCTATTACGGTGCCGATTATCATCCCAGTATCTGGCAACATGAGAAGATGGCCGCAGAGCTCGTTGCTTATCTCAGAACTCTAATGCGTTGGTTTTAGAACGGAATAGTGGAATACACATCCGTTACGACGATTAGGGTCAGCGCCGGGGAAGTCGGCAGAGAAAGGACCTCCAATGGTCGGGTGTTGACCGACGTATCGGTTGGTGACAGGCGACAGTAACATAAAATCGCCACCTAAAAGGTCTTGCCAGAGGAAAAGACAGGTGGAATCTTCCTGTGTCACGAATCTTACGTCACCTGAGAGTCCAAATCCTTGAACAGACAAGTATCCGAGTCCTGATAACGATTGTATCTTTACATAACCGTTTTGAGCATCGATAACCTTGAACGATGTCTCATCACCGTTTGCTGTGGGAGCATTTAGCATCATGCCGTGCTTTTCAGCGAAGGCATAACTGTTATTACCTTTATTCTGCATGGTTATCACCTTACCTAGAGGTATGTTATTGCTGCGGTCAGCCATAGGTTCTTCAACTACAAAATCATCAAATACGGCTGTTCCTCCATTCGTGTTCTTCGTGTTATAAGCGAAGAGTGCAAGACGGTTGCCTTGGAAGGTCTTTAACTGATAAGGTGTAAGTATATCTTGACCGTCTTTTACCTTCTCGAAGGTCTTTCCGTCTACGCTATAAAGGAAATTAATTGTTTCATTGTATGGGAAACCTTCTATTCTTAACCATATTTCTCCTTTCTTGTTTAGCTTTACATCTGTTTCATTGCTTGTTATGCCTTGAGCACAGAACTTCAGTATAGTCTTGTTCTTGTCTTTCCTCACTCCAAGATACTGATATGGTAGGTTAACATTACCCAATCCTGCGAAATCGCCGTCTTTCATGCTTTTTACCACAAGCTTCACCGTATTTATGCTACGTGGCCCTATCATCCTTTGTGTCAGGGTATTGCGTGCCCACAGGAAACTAGTGGCAGGTAGGGTCTGCAGTTGTAATGTTCCGTTCTTGATACTCCATTTACTGTCATCAGGGTTATGATTCCACTGCCATATAGGATTCAGTTTCCCACTGTTGAAGTTATCGCTTCTCTTATATGGTCCGTGAGGCTTTTCGTTTGCATTGATATTCGGTTTGGTGTATGTAACGGGCGATCTACCGAGATTTCCCTTCAGTCCATACATAGGCCATCCGTTTGTCCATGTTATCGGCGATATACATACAGTACGTCCTACGGCACGGAAATCCTGCATCGAGAATCCCCACCATTCACCGTTGGGAAGATCTACGATACCACCTTGGTGTATGTTACTACACCCCATGGCGTTGTCTTGAGTAGGTATGATGTCGAATTTATAGTTGTCATCTCCCAAAGATTCATATTTTGCATTTGTTACCAAAGGGAAATTAGGCGTTCCTAAGGTTTCCATATTACTTATCACGCATGTTTCGTAGGGACCGTATACGTTATCAGCCCTGCTGCATACCATTCTGCCCATAGGACGGTAGTCGGTGCTTACGATATAGTATTTACCGTTGATCTTATAGAAATGATGTCCTTCGCCTACCGCCTGGCTGTACGGTATAACCGTTTTTGTGGAGTTTTCCACATATCCGCTGAAATCAGGTTTTACCTCGGTTATCTGTACGTCTCCATAACCATGAACGGCGTAAACCTTACCATCATCATCGAAAAGCATAGAGAGGTCATAAATCTTTCCACCCATATTTATATGTTTCCATGGCCCCTTAGGATCTTTAGACGTGTATAGTTGCAACCCTGATCCGTTTACGTTTGAGAATACGTAGAAAGTACCATTGTTATAGCGGATACACGGCGCCCATATACCTTGTCCATATATCTCTTTCCCGTTTTTCAGCGAGAAACGGTCTTCTGGGATGTCGAACCGGTCGAAGCAATAGGAGCAGAACTCCCAGTTGACGAGGTCTTTGCTGTGCAGAATGACTAATCCCGGTACATCATGCATGGTGGTTCCTGCCAGATAGAAATCGTTTCCGACTCTAATCATATCGGGATCGGAGAACTCATCGTAGAACAGAGGGTTTGTATATGTTCCGTTTCCATTGTCGGCTGTCCACGTCGTTACTTGTGCACTCGCTGTTGCTGTTAGTACCGTTATTAGGCAGAGATATAAAATTCTTTTCATGTTTTATATTTGCTTTAAGTTATGCGTGCAAAGTTACTAAAAAATATGAATATTCACGATATTCCTGTCAACTTTGATATATGTCAAGAGATTGATTTCGGTCAAGAAAATGCATAGAATTGTAAAATTTACACTAATTTTGTTTGCGTGCACAAATAAACGTACTACCTTTGCATCGGATTTAGGAAATAAGGAGGAAATGATATACTAATCATTGATAGTTCTCTAGAGTGAGACGGTACCCTCGAAGTAAAAGGATAACAGGATAATTGATTGAGAGATAATATAGAGTAAAGCTTTGATAGATAAAGAGCAAATAGGTTTAGTATTAAGGTAATTAGTGATTGTTTCAGGAAAATTTTAGTGCTTTAGGCACGTGGTCGAGAGACCATTTTTGAAAAGAAGGTTTTAATGATTATTTAGATTAGTATAGTTACTATCGTTTGTCCGTTGAGGATAGACGATAGTTTTTTTATATGGGTAATCCCATGTATTTATCGGGATAGTCTTTATTCTTCATTATCAGGTCACTCAGCGTGTCTACTGCTGTTTGTACCGCCTCCTTGAGCGTTTCACCCTTGTCTAGAGACGTTACCATAACTGCAGCGAAGATGTCTCCCGTTCCGGAGAATACCACAGGTATCTCGTCATAATGGATACAAAAATATTCTTTGGTGTTGTCATCATAACCCGCCACGCTTGGTTGCTGATCGATAGAGACGCTTGTTATAACTACAGAGCGGGCACCGAAAGAGCGTATCTTGTCTATCATCTCGTATGCCATGGGTAGTGTGATGTTGGATTTACCACAGTTGGTATCAGTAAGATAGCATGCCTCGGTGTAGTTGGGACATGTCACATCGGCCATACCGACCATGTTTCTCATGATACTTACGATGCTTTCGGGAAGTCCACTGTATAGTGTACCGCCATCGCCCATAACGGGGTCTATAACTATTTTCGTGCCTTTCTCTCTCTGTTGCTTACAGAAAGCAGCAATCTTCGTTGCCTGACTCTCTGATGGTATGAAGCCCGTCATGATGACATTAAAACTGAAATCCAGTTTTCTCCATACGTCGATAGTCTCAGTGAGATATTTTTCAGTATCCTCCATGGCGTATTTCTCGTAACCGAAGTTGTTTGACACCAATGCTGTGGGTAATATAGCCGTCTGGTACCCCTCCTGATTCAGTATCTTTGCGGATGCCATGGCTCCAACTCTCCCGACGGATACGATATCTGCTACTATAAGGATATTTTTTCCTTCCATCAACCTTTCGTTTGTTCGTCGTTAGACTTTTTCAGTAGATCGGGACGTAATCTTCGTGTCCTTTCGAGACTCATATCCATTTCCCATTGTTTGATTTTTGCCTCATGTCCACTGAGTAAAATGTCAGGAATTTTCCAACCTTTATACTCGGCAGGTCTGGTATATATCGGGGCAGAAAGTAAATCATCCTGAAAACAGTCTGATAATGCACTCTGTTCATCTCCGATTACTCCAGGCACAATTCTTACTACGGCATCGGCGATGATGGCTGCAGCTAACTCTCCTCCCGTAAGTACGTAGTCTCCGACGGATATCTCTCGTGTTATGAGATGGTCACGAACCCTTTGATCTACTCCCTTGTAATGACCGCACAGTATGATGATATTTCCTTTCATGGATAGGTCGTTGGCGACGTGCTGATTAAACTGTTCTCCATCAGGAGATGTAAAAATAATTTCATCATAATCACGTTGCTCTTTCAGCGCNGAAATACAACGGTCAATGGGTTCTATCTGCATAACCATGCCGGCGAAACCTCCATACGGATAGTCGTCAACTCTCCTCCATTTATCAAGAGAGTAGTCTCGAAGGTTATGTAGATGAATCTCTGCAAGACCCTTTTTCTGAGCCCTGGCTAATATCGATTCATTTACGAATCCCTCCAACATCTCCGGTAACACGGTTATTATGTCTATTCTCATATTGCGTGACGTCAATTCCGTCTGCAAAGATACTACAAATCATTGATTTTTCAAAGACAAAATGGCATTTTTGGAGTGTCTGTGCGGATTTTGGACTTTTTTTTAATAAAATCTCTTTTTTACTATGTGTAGTTTAATATTTTTTTATTATCTTTGCACTGAATACAGTCTAACTACTGTTAGGATAAACTTAAGATGTATGAGTGAACAAGAAAATATGGAGAAAACGGTAGTACCCCAGAACTCTTCCGCGCAGCAACGAGAAGAAAAACTGCGATACATGCCAGAAGACCCTCAAGTAGATACACAATCCCAAGTAAATATACAACAACACGGAGTAGTAAAATGTCCGTATTGCGGCAGTGAAAACGAGGAAGATGCTTCATTCTGTGCNACTTGTGGTCGCGCACTGAGAACTTCTACGTGTCCACATTGTGGGGCTGTCTTGGATATGGATGCTGACTTCTGTGAACATTGCAGACATTACGTGAAATCTGAGGTGTGCTCTTTCTGTGGCGCTCACATGAGTGAAGGCGATGCTTACTGTCAAGAGTGCGGAAGTCCCCGAGGTGGTATAGTCTGTCCTGTTTGTAACACACTCAATGACTTTAGTTTTTGTAAACAATGCGGCTATCCATTGACGCAACAAGCTAATGCTATAGTGGAGGAGTTGAAACATACACCGGAATATCAGCAATTGGCGTCGCTAACAAGGGAATATCAGAATTTAGACAAAGCTAAACCGTACAAGGACGAGTTGGAAAAGGCTCGCTATCAGGTGAGTGATGAGATACGCAACAGAGTGCTCTCTCTCCTGATGCAGGATGAGGGTATAGAGAATCCTGTTGTGAAGGAAAATCCAGATGAGCAGATGTCGGAAGATGATTTGAGAAAGAAGAAAGAATCACTTATCATGCAACTGACAGGACTTCTGGACAAGATGCAGGCTCCTCCTACGCAGAATCCGGCTCAGGCACGAAATTATGCCATGGCTTGTAAACCGACGGGTGTACGTACGGGATGGGTGTGTAACTATAAACATGCGGTGCATAGCAGTCCCTGCGCTTGTGCGAAGCCACAGTTGGGGGGTAAATGGATCGTGCTGAGTAAAAATTAAAATTACTGCTATACTATGAGCGTGAGCGATAATCAAGAGAAAACGAGAAGAATAGATATGACGAAAGACATCGCTGTTACCGGTGTCGCAATAGATAACGAAAAAACGGTAGTGGCATTGACTGGCAATGTCACTGATAATGATATCACGGTAAAACCATCGAAGGATAATCGTGACTCGGATGTCAGCGGGAATGATTTTCTGTTGAAGGGAGATGTGTACAAAAATGTCAAATGTATCTCCAATAGTTCCGGAGAAGCACAGGTATATCTGGTGGAAAGGGATGGCGTGCAGTATGTCCTTAAAGTCTATTATCCGAATTTCAAACTAAACAGGGATATCATCAAAATAGTCTCGAACATGTCTTTCGAGATGATAATGAAGGTGTATGACTACGGTTCTACCTACGTTGAGGGTAAAAAGCGTGACTTCGAACTGATGGAGTATCTTAAGGGAGGTACGCTTAATCACTATGACGTACAGGGCGATTTTAATAAATTCCGTCGTATTGCACTACAGTGTGCAGGTGCGTTGGAATATATCCACAGAAGAGGTATCATACACAAAGATATAAAACCTGGAAATTTCTTTTTCAGGGATGAAGAGCAGACAGAAGTGGTGTTGGGCGATTTCGGTATCTCGTCACCGTACGATGCTGATAAGACGATGGTAGCTAAGACCACTCAGGCTCGTACTCCGGCTTTTGCTGCGCCAGACATGTATTCTAATGTCATCGATGGCGAGGTGGAGATTTCTCCGTCGGTGGACTTCTACTCGTTGGGTATAACGCTTATGGTTATATGGCTAGGGAAGAAGGCCTTAGACAGTAACGAGCGTACCATGATGAGGATGAAGATGGAGGGACAGTTGGCACATATCAACGACCTACCTGAAAAGGTGAGGTCTATCGTACAAGGTCTCACTACCGTTAATCCTAGCAAGAGATGGGGATATGATGAGGTGGAGAGATGGTTTAAGGGAGAGGANGTGAAAGTCGACCTGTCTTCGCCATTCCTTCGTTACAATAGCTTTGTCATAGATCCTGACAAAAANNTGTTGGCACAGACGCCGAAGCAGTTGGCTTCGCTGTTCTATGAAAATAAGAGCTTAGGTATAACATACCTGTACAACCACAAGGTAGATCAGTGGCTCGAGAGTTCAGGNAATGATAAACTGGCTCTAAAAATCAGGGAGATAGTAACGGATATTTATCCTGCNGATTCCAATGCNGGTCTGATGGCAAGTATCTATANTCTNGATCCTGAGTTCCCGTATATTGACATAAAGGGTAATCAATGTACAAATCTACATGCGATATGNATATCTNTGGTTAGCAATATGCAGGAGTATGGATTACTGTTGCGTAACCCTAATGATGATGTCTTTCTCTATCTACAGTCACATACAGACTGTAACATAGAGCGGATGCGAAATTATTTCAAGAGGACAAAAGAGAATGCGAGTCATCGTATATCCATCTTGAGGATGGTGTATGAGTTTGACCCGGATGTTCCTTTCCTTGCAAAATATCCGTCCTCAACATTGATNGAGATTGTTCATTCTTTCGGATATGAAGATGTAACGGAGGACGATTGGATAAGTATCTGTGATGGTAGGTTGCTATCGTGGATGTATTGTCACTCTGACAGGATGGAGTGTGAGACGGTACGTATAATGACCGAAGGACAAAAGCCATCTAAGACCTTGGCGTACAAGGTGATGTATAACATTGACAGAAATGTTGCTTTTGACCTTCGTGAAGCTGATACTCCTGAGAAAGTGGCTGAATTAATGAATGAAAAACTGTTAGCCTGTCAGCATCTGTCAACGGAAGAGTTTAAGAAGGAAATGGATGACTACGTGAATACCGACGGNATTCTGTTCTATTATGCCCAGATGCATGGTTGGTACAGCGAGGTCAGCGAAGGTAAACGTCGCTTTAATTTCAATAGCGANGAGAACCGCGAAAGGATGGGTGCCTACGATATACAAACCGCAGCATATAGTTTCTGTAAGATACTCGGTAGAGTTCCTGATTATCAAATCAACAATATGTTGATCGTTAATGATGAATCGCAACTTGACAAACGGTATGTAGCAGATATCCGTAACGAGATAAAACATGGAAACTTTGCTCAGTGGCTGTCGATATTCTACCANGAGAATCCNGATGCCAGCTTTGATGAACTATACAGTTACGAGAAGACACTGGAGAGCTGGTTGCTGAGGTTGGGCGATTATGATGCTACTCAGAAATATTACAGAAGATATATCTCTGCACAGGATGAGACAAAGAAACAGCTGGAGTCGGCACGTTCTCTGTGGAATCATGCTTCAAGTAAAGAGAAGGTGTGGAATATGGTATTCTACGGATTGTGCGTCTTTTGGTTGATATTGATAATCTTTGTGGGTATAACAGANCATGGTCGTCAGTATCTCGTCGATCACACGGTATTCAGTATAGGCGTTCCTCTTGGTTTGAGTACGGCATTGATATGTATTGTTCATGCCTATTTCAAAGGTTGGGGCTTTACCTTGTGCTTGTTTGCGGCTGTAGCAGGTTTTGTGAGCTCCGCGATACCGATTATGATACTACGAGAGATATACAAGAATGTCCCGTCGTTGTTTACACCGATGTTGGTACTAATCAGTGTCGTGTATATCATAATCTGCAATCTCACCAACTACAGACGAAATTCAGATGATGAGAAAGCNGCGATAAANGAAGTATTGGAAGATGATATAAAATCAACTTTGTTAGAGCCTTTGTACTATACGTTTAAGATGAGGTCTTACAAGTATAAGGGTACAAAATTTGCTATGCTTCAGGATGTCAGCGACCATGTAAGGTCTATGGCAGGAGAATGTGTGGTACATTATATCAGTTGGTCTATACTCGTAATGGTATTGATATTAGATTTTATCATATATAGTCCGTCATTCATGAATACCCCGAACCCCAANCTGCCTACGTGGCGTGTGGACTATCAGGAGGTATTGCATTCTTTGAAAAAGAGCATTGAATAGTGATGAAGTGCGAACATTGTAATAAAGAAAACAGAAAGACTGCAAAATACTGCAANTGGTGTGGACGTCAGTTGGCAACGGCTAACGTCNTGGAGCGTCTTGTGGGTTTAGATGATATAAAGAAGCAACTAAAGACGATNGTAGANACTTATACGTTCTTAAGATCGAGAAAAGACGTTGCGAANGTACACNTGAGCATAAACTCGATAATAATCGGTGAGACAGGTACNGGAAAGACACTATTGGCAGACGTTATCCATGAATATTTCTTCCAGAATAAGATAATAGCGAAGGATAAGATAACGGTCGTAGATGCNGTNGATTACAATCGTTTTGTCGAGAAATGGGATGACAATATAAAGAAATCCCGTGACGGTATCCTTTTCTTCGATAATGTACAGAAACTGTTACCGTATCAGTATTCCAATCAGGTTAACCCTCTCGATAAACTGTTTGTCGAGATGGATAAATGGGATGATAATCCTNTNGTGATATTGGCNGGTCTTCCTAAAGGTTTTGAGGANTTNCTGACCAANAATCCTTCTGTTGCCAACCGTTTTAAATATCGTTTNGANCTGCCTACTCCTAATTANCAGCAGTTGGAAGAGATTTGTAAGAGNAAACTGCGTGANAAATACGGTGTGACACANTTCTCGAATGAGGCATCAGATAAGTTACAGGCGTTTTTCAAGTATCAGGTAAAGACAAAAGACGAGACCTTCGGATACGGTCATCTTGCCGTTAAGACGGCAGAGGATGTGTTTACGTCGTTTATCGGACATGGTGTAAATAACGAACAGGTTGAGGCCACTGATATAGTTGGATTTGTTCCTGAAGANAGAAGTCTGGAGGATATTCTCCATGACCTCGACAAATTCATAGGAATGGATGAGGTGAAGTCTGCNGTTAAGGAGATAGCTTATTCTGTTAAGAATAGTATTCAGCGCAGTGAACGAGGGNTAGGTTCCGACGAACGTGCCGGTATACANATCGTACTTACAGGAAATCCCGGTACGGGAAAGACGACTATTGCCCGTAAGTTGGGCGAGATNCTGGCAGCCATAGGTTATCTGGATTCAGGACATGTAGTAGAGGTAGACAGAGCCCGTATGGTAAGTCCTTATCAAGGCGAGACACCAAAGATTGTGGATAGGTTATGCGACAAAGCTATGGGNGGNATCCTTTTCGTNGATGAGGCTTATACGCTGGCGCCTATCAGTCAGTCNGGAGAACGCGATAGTCAAGGTGANCAGGCNTTGGAGAAACTGATGAAACGGATGGAGGACGACAGAGGNAAATTCGTTGTCATCGCAGCGGGATATCGTACNGAGATGGATAATCTCTTTAGGGTTAATCCTGGTGTGAAGAGTCGTTTCAACTATTTCTTGAATATNGAAGATTATACTCCGGAACAGTTGTATCAGATACTGTTGGTGTTCGTCAACGAGAAGAAATATGTGATGTCGCCTGAGGCTGAAAGTGTGGTACGGGAATGNNTCAAGACGATGTATGATACGCGTGACAAGAATTTTGCCAACGGACGTAGCATGCGACAACTCTTTGANCAGATAGTNCGTAAACAGGCTGAACGTGTACAGAAGGAGGATATGTCGACGGTGTCGAATGAGGTNCTGATGACNATNCTTCCAGAAGATATACCATTTGAGAAGCCTCAGGAAGTNGANTANACCTCTTGTCTGAAAGAACTCGACGAGATGGTTGGTCTNACGGCCGTAAAGGAGGAGATAACTAATCTGGCTTCTTATCTCAACCTACAGATAAAACGTGGTGAGATAAATACGTTCCAGGGTAANCACTATATTTTCACGGGTAATCCTGGAACAGGTAAGACAACNGTNGCNCGTATTATGGCAAATGTCTTTAANACACTTGGCATAGTATCGAGAGGACAGCTGGTGGAAGCNGACCGTGCTAAATTAGTGGCTGGATATGCNGGACAGACNGCGATAAAAACAAANCAGTTGGTTGACTCGGCTCTGGGAGGCGTNTTGTTTATTGATGAGGCTTATACTTTGTCACAGGGNGATAACGATACCTTTGGTAGTGAAGCNATAGACACATTANTGAAACGTCTGGAAGATGACAGAGGTAAATTTATATGCATTGTGGCTGGATATACCAAACAGATGCATGATTTTATCGATAGTAACCCTGGTTTGAAGAGCCGTTTTACACAGACAATACATTTTGATGACTATAATGCCGATGAACTGACGCANATATTTATTAATCTCGCCACAAAGAAGAATTTTACTCTCGANGAGGAGACAAGAGAAGAACTGCATAGACAGTTTGAATCGCTGTACATGCGTCGTGATAAGAACTTCGGTAATGCCCGTGAGGCACGTCGTTTGTTCGATGAGGCTGTAGAACATCAGAGCAAGCGTTTGATGGAACGCATGAATGACAGTGACCTCAGTGAGGATGAGATGTATGCTATCACCAAGGAAGATCTCGGTACGAAGGCTGCAGCAGCNGCACGTCCTGTCGATGAGGTTCTGATGGAGGTAGATCAATTTATCGGTATGCGTAACGTNAAGAATATCTTGCGACGTCTGGCAGTACAAAGCATGTTTATGAAACAGCGTGCNGAATCGGGCGTGGGAACGGTACAGCAGATGACGATGAANTTTGTNCTCACGGGAAATCCTGGTACGGGAAAGACTACCATCGCNAGAAAGATGGGAGAAGTGCTGCAGTCNATGGGTATTATTCCTACACCNAANGTCATAGAAGCNAGTAAGGCAACATTGGTAGGAAAATANNTAGGTGAGACGCCTAAGATAGTAAACAATATGTGTGACAGGGCCATCGGTGGNGTATTGTTTATCGATGAGGCTTATACGCTTAGCGATAACAACGACCAATATGGTAAGGAAGCTATCGACACTCTGATGAAGAGGATGGAGGATGACAGAGGTAAATTCGTGGTTATAATATCAGGATATAAGGATAAGATGGATGAGTTCCTCGAGGTCAATCCTGGTCTGGCAAGCAGGTTTACGCATCACATACATATTGACGACTATAATGAAGATGAGTTACTGAAGATATATGAGAAGATGGCATCAGAACAAGATTACGTGCTTGAACCGGAGGCAGAATATAAGTTGATGGATATCATAGCGCGTAAAGTGATGCGAAACGGAAGTAATTTTGGCAATGCCCGTGCTATGCGCAACATGCTTGATGCAACGATACAACAGTTGTCGCAACGTGTAGCGTCATTGCCACCTGAGATGGTCACTAAGGAGACCTATCAGACAATAACACCGGATGATATTCCGGAATAAAAAGTTTGGTATATGATAATTTGTCCAAATTGTAAGCAAGAGATAGATGATGATTCACATTACTGTGACCAATGTGGACAGGCTCTCTTGTTCTGCGAACACTGTGGCAGGGTAGGCCTGGGGCACAGATGTACGCATTGCGGTAATTTAATGATATCGGCCGACCAGCGCGACGAACAGGTAAGCAGGAGAAATGAGTCTACAAGCGTAGCCAGTCTTATGAGTGGCGCTACAATACCTACATCTCCATCTGTTGGTAATGTCGCACCTGACTCTCAAAATATGCAGAAGATACCTGGTGTGCCCCAACTGACCTTATATAACGCAAATCTTAATATGAGGTTGATTGGTCAGAATGGTGCTATAATAGGACGTCGACAGGGTATCTATCAACAGTATTTTGCTGATAGTAAGTTCGTTTCCGGAGTGCATGCACAACTAGTATATAATGTGAATACAGGATGGAGCGTGGTAGACAAACATTCTTCAAACGGCACGAAACTGAATCAGCGACAGTTGCAACCGGATGTGCCTATGTCTTTGAAGAATGGAGATATTCTGACCATAGCAAATGTGAATCTACAAGTTAGTATAGTATAAGAATTGAGATAATGGATATAATAATTGATGCGGCGAGTAGGGTAGGACAAGTAAGAAAAAATAACGAGGACATGATTCTCGTTGGTGATAAGCTTGTACGAGATGGCGTCTATAGAGTAGAGAAGTCATTAACGAACCGCGATATGTTTTGTGTTGCCTTGGCTGATGGTATGGGAGGACATAACAGTGGCGAACGTGCTAGTGAGGTGGTACTGAAGAGTCTGTCGTATGTATTCAAGAAACCATGGTCGTATATGGACGCAGGTATGTTCAACGAGGCAGCGTATCTGTGGTTGGAACATATCAATCGTTATGTAGAGAGCCTAGGAGCAAGTGATCCGAAATTGGAAGGTATGGGAACGACTCTAGTCGGTGTGGTGTTCAACTACAATGACTTGTATTGGGTAAACTGCGGCGACAGTCGTGTGTATAGTTTTAGGGGAGGTATCCTAAAACAACTTTCCAATGACCATTCTTTGAGTAATATGATGGGAGAGACACGGCATAATGGTATGATAGTGAATTGTATTGGAGCAGGATGCACCTCTTCGTACATAGATTTCGTGGAATTTAGTAAAGATATACGTCAGGGTGATACGTTACTCTTATGTAGCGACGGTCTGACAGACATGATAGATAATGAAGAATTGCAGATGATAATGCGCACTAATCCCAGTGCAGATGAGCTATGTCAACTTGCCGATGATGCAGGAGGACATGATAATATCTCTGTATGTTTAGTGAAAGTAAAGAATATTTAAGGTCATAATAAGAATATGCCATTAAGATTACCAGATAATCTGCCCGCAATAGATATTCTCAAGAAAGAGAATATCTTTGTTATGAATAGTTCCAGGGCTACGAGTCAGGATATACGTCCTTTGAAGATCGTTATTCTCAATCTTATGCCTTTGAAGATAACGACAGAGACAGATATCATACGACTGCTGTCTAACACTCCATTACAGATGGAGGTGGATTTTATGAAGTTGAAAACTCATACCCCTAAAAACACTCCTATAGAACACATGATGATGTTCTATAAAGATTTTGAGACATTAAAAAAGGAGAAATATGACGGTATGATAATCACAGGTGCTCCTTTGGAGAATATGGATTTTGAATCTGTCAGGTATTGGCCTGAACTAGAAGAAATATTCGATTGGGCCCGTACTCATGTTACCAGTACTCTCTATATCTGTTGGGCATCTCAGGCTGCTATGTATTATTTTCATGGCATACCAAAATATCCATTGCCAGAAAAGAGATTCGGAATATTCCGACAGAAGGCACTGGTACCTAATCTTCCGATATTCAGAGGTTATGATGACTATTTTAATATGCCACATAGCAGACATACGGAGAATCGTCGTGAAGATATACAAAAATGTAAGGATCTAACCATTATCGCCGAAGGTGAGGAGTCGGGAGTTAGTATCGTCATGGAACGTGGCGGCAGGGAGTTTTATATCTCAGGACATATAGAATATTCTCCTAATACGTTGGCAACAGAATATTTCAGAGATCGCGGTAAACGTTCTGATGTTAACATGCCTGTGAATTACTTTAGGGATGATGATCCTAATAAAGAACCTATAGTGTCGTGGCGTGCTCATGCCAACCTGTTCTTTGCCAACTGGATAAATTATTATGTTTACCAGGAGACACCGTATGATATAAGCCAAATCGAATGACGTATCTAGAGCTTCTTAGTCCTGCAAAAAATCTAGAATGTGGCATCGCTGCCGTTGATCATGGCTGTGATGCCGTATACATCGGAGCCACACAGTTTGGTGCAAGGGCTTCGGCAGGAAACAGTCTTGAAGATATACAACGTTTGGTGGATTATGCACATACCTTCAATGTTAAGGTTTATGTTACGGTGAATACCATCATATATGAGGATGAGCTGAAAGATACGGAACGTCTTATCTGGGATTTATATAATATAAATGTCGATGCTATCTTGGTTCAGGATATGGCAATACTAAAGATGAACCTTCCACCGATAGCATTACATGCCAGTACGCAGACAGATAACCGAACAGCTGAGAAGGTGAAGATGCTTAAAGATGCCGGTTTTAAGCGCACGGTCTTGGCGCGTGAGCTGTCAGCAGATGAGATAAGGGACATCCATAGACAGGTTCCCGATATGCCATTGGAGGTTTTTGTACATGGTGCTTTGTGTGTAAGCTATTCTGGACAGTGTTACGCTTCTCAGTATTGTTTCAATCGAAGTGCTAACAGGGGAGAATGTGCTCAGTTCTGTAGATTACCATACGATCTTGTAGACTCCTTAGGACATGTTTTGGTTCAAGGTAAGCATCTGCTTTCTTTGAAGGATATGTGTCAGTTGGATTCGTTGGAGACGCTTATCAAATCAGGGGCAACGAGTTTTAAGATAGAAGGACGATTAAAGGATGTCGACTATGTGAAGAATATTACTGCGGCATACAGTAAAGCCTTGAATGAGGTGATAAAATATCATCCCGACCGTTATGCCCGTGCTTCATGGGGACACTGTGAGTATTCTTTTGAACCTAATGTCAATAAAACGTTTAATAGAGGATATACATCATATTTCTTACACGGTCGTCAACAGAATATCGCTTCGTTCGATACACCTAAGTCCATAGGTGAATATGTTGGAAAAGTAAAAGAGATAAAGGGTAATACCCTGAAAGTTTCCAGTGTCTGCAATTTTAATAACGGTGATGGACTGTGCTTTTTTGATGAAGGACAGCTATTCGGATTTAGAGTAAACAAGGTGGAAAACAATCGCTTATTTCCGCATCAGATGCCTAAGAATCTGAGAGCAGGAATGGCGATATATAGGAATAATGATACTGCATTCTCAAAAATCTTGTCGGGTGACAGTGCGGTAAGAAAGATGGCTGTAGACTATGACATAAATGTTGACGATAACGGTCTGTCATTAACGGCAACATTGGTTGAGGATAAAACAAAGACATCGACGGTATTACTTGGTTCGCCAATACAAAAAGCAGAGAAACCGCAGAAGGAGAATGTGTTGCGAATACTAGGAAAATTAGGAAATACCCCGTTTGTGATGAATAAGGTGACAAGTAATCACGATACATACGATTTCTTTATCCCTTCGGCACAGTTGACACAGTTGCGTCGTGATGTACTGTCGGCACTGATGGATTCTATTCTTTACAGGGAAAAGTCTGAAGCTACAGAATCGCCAAAAGCAGAAAAAGATATACCTCCTACTATCGGACATCTTACATACGAGGCTAATGTCTCTAATTCATTAAGTCGCCGTTTCTATTTGGAGCAAGGCTTTTCTGCAGATGATGCCTTTGAGTTACGTGAACCGAGAGTAAAGAGGATAATGCAGTGTAGACATTGTATTCGTTATGCTTTGGGCTATTGTAAACGTACTGATGCAGGTAATAAATTGAGAGATCCACTATATCTAGTGTCGTCAGATGACAGTCGTAAACGTTTTGAACTGAAATTTGACTGTAAGAATTGTCAAATGGATATTTATGCCATATAGACTATTTCGAAATATCGTAATATATATAGTGATACAGTGTTGTATCACGTCATGTTACTATCATAACACCAAGACGGTGCCGGATGGTTCTCCGTATACATCGGAATTTGTCGACACTTTAGGATTCTCTTCATCACATCATTATGCTGTAGGATACAATTTTATCGTAAAAACGGATACGATGAATATTTTGGTGCAGTTGCCCGAAGAGGAACTGAATAACCTACATACCGATTCGGTCAATGTTGTAAAGGATGACCCTTTGGTTGTTGCCGACATACGTATCATTCCCACCGATAGTCTTGACTCCGTTTGGGTCAAGGTGGCACGCGATCAATATACCATGGGATGGGTACGTGAAAGCCGACTATTAAATAATGTGCGTCCCAACGACCCTATATCAACGTTTATAGATGTGTTTTCAAATATCCATCTTATAATATTTTTGGTCGTTGTTGGCGTGATAGCTGTTGCGTATATCATGCGCCGCCTTTTAAAACGAGGTGCTTATATCGTTCATTTCAATGATATTCCGTCGGTTTATCCTACGGTATTAGTTTTGTTAGTGTCGGCCACAGCGTCACTGTATGCCAGCATTCAGATGTTTGCACCGCAGATGTGGCGACATTTCTATTATCATCCCACGCTTAATCCTTTTGAGGTTCCCTCAATATTAAGTCTGTTCCTGATATCAATATGGTCAATGCTGATAATCAGTTTGGCTGTTATCTCTGAGGTTAGAAAGAGTCTTCGTACAGACGATGCTTTTATGTATTTGGCCGGTTTGTTGGCAGTATGTGCTATCGACTATTTAGTATTCAGTTTCTTCACATTATATTATATAGGATATATCTTCTTAGCTCTGTATGCCATATATGCAATATACAGGTATTATAATTTTGCATATAGCAGATATCTTTGTGGAAACTGTGGTGCTAAGATGCGTGAAAAAGGAAGGTGTCCTAAATGTGGCAGGGAAAACAGTTAATCTTATAATGCAGAGATCTTCGCCGGCACACCCTTGGCGATAGAATTATCCGGCACATCATGGGTTACGACTGCTCCTGCAGCGACAACACAATGTTTCCCTATATGTACACCTGGAAGAATAACGGCGTTGGCACCAATCCATACGTCATCTGAAATATTAATAGGTGATGTGGAGACACCTTGCTGTGCAATGCTCTTATCCTTGTCAGCAAAATTATGATTCAGAGCCGTTATTGTTACTCCTTGTGCTATATGTACGTTGTCACCAATAGAAACAGGACCTATTACCGTGTTATGTAACCCTATCCTTGTATTGTTGCCGATGATAACGTCACCACATGCATTATTTATACAGGCGAAAGATTCTATTACACTGCGTTGTCCTAATGAGAACTGTCGGTAGGGTGGGGTGTCCATCCTTACACTACAGTATATCTTCGACCCTCTACCTCTATGCTGATAGAAGGGGGCAAGAAGTCGGATATACCATCTTGGACGTGCATCCCTCTGATTCATAATAAGGTAATCAAGGAATTTTTTCAGTCCTTGATTACCTCTTAATGATTGCCTAATAGATTCTCTTCCCATGTGAAGAACTTTGTCTATCTATGATATTCTTGAAGACTATACCTCAGGAACATTCTTCAGGAACTTATTGATTTCTTCGTCGGTGACTTCGTAATTTCTAAGGTCACCGTTGATGTATTGGTCGTAAGAAGTAAGGTCAAGCAATCCATGTCCAGAAAGATTGAACAATATTGTCTTCTGCTCACCAAACTCTTTGCACTTCTTAGCCTCTCTTATCGTAGCAGCTATGGCATGGCAGCTCTCAGGTGCAGGTATTATACCTTCAGTACGTGCGAAGAGCATTCCTGCTTCGAAAGACTCCAACTGTGGAATATCCACTCCATGAACAAGATTATCTTTGATAAGCTGTGATACGATTGTTCCTGCTCCGTGGTAGCGCAATCCACCTGCATGTATGTTTGCAGGATGGAAATCGTGTCCTAAGGTAAACATCGGTAACAATGGAGTATATCCAGACTCGTCACCGAAGTCATAGTGGAATTCTCCACGTGTCAGTTTTGGACAACTGTTTGGCTCTGCTGCGATAAATACAGTCTTTTTACCATCTTTGATGTTATGTCTCATAAACGGGAAAGAGATACCGCCGAAGTTACTACCTCCTCCGAAACATGCAATAACGATATCAGGATATTCCCCAGCCATCTCCATCTGTTTCTCTGCCTCCAGACCGATGACTGTCTGATGTAAGGTTACGTGACTGAGCACAGAACCTAACGTATATTTACAGTTCGGTGTCGTCATGGCAAGCTCTATAGCCTCAGATATCGCAGAACCAAGACTACCCGAATAGTTAGGATTTGCTGTGATAAGGTCTTTACCAGCTCTCGTAGACATAGAAGGAGAACCTTCGAGCGTAGCACCGAAAGTACGCATTATGTATCCACGGTAAGGTTTCTGTTGCATAGAAATTTTTACCTGGAATACAGCAGCTTCAAGTCCGAAAACTTTTGCTGCGTATGACAAGGCAGCACCCCACTGACCGGCTCCCGTTTCGGTAGTAACGTTTGTAACTCCTTGCTTCTTGCAGTAATAACATTGTGCAATGGCAGAGTTTATCTTATGACTGCCTAATGGGTTGGTACTTTCGTTCTTGAAGTATATGTGAGCAGGAGTATCAAGNGCNTTNTCCAGTTCGTATGCCCTGACAAGCGGAGTNGAACGATAGAAAGTATATTTCTCCTGAACNTCCTCAGGAATATCTATCCACGGATGCTCCATATCTAATTCCTGTCTACTGCATTCCTCTGCAAAGATAGGGAACAGATCTTCAGCCTTCATCGGTTCATGTGTCTTAGGATTCAATGGAGGAAGCGGTTTGGTTACCATATCCGCTTGTATGTTGTACCACTGCTTTGGTAATTCACTCTCCTGTAGTATAAATTTCTTCTGTCTCATAAGGGCTTTTATTTTATTTGTATTTTTATTCTTCAAAATGTCTTATTCTCGCTATATATTTCCCGATGATATCAAATTCGATATTCACAACAGAACCAATTTTGATGTCGCAGAAATTGGTGTGTTCAAAAGTGTAGGGGATAATTGCCACCTGAAAGGTGTTGTCTGTAGGATTACATACTGTCAGCGATACTCCGTTCACGGTAACGCTGCCTTTGTCTACAGTGAAATAACCCCTTTGTGCCATATCCCTGTCGAATTTATATTCAAAAGTGAAATATTTTGAGCCGTCAGCATCGTCGATAGCGATACACGTTGCAGTCTGGTCTACATGACCTTGTACGATATGACCATCCAGTCTACCGTTCATCATCATGGAACGTTCCACGTTTACCTTGTCACCGATTTTTAGTAAACCAAGATTACTACGGTCGAGTGTCTCTTTCATGGCGGTTACCACATACTGATCGTCATGAATGTCTACAACAGTCAGACAGACACCATTATGACTGACGCTCTGGTCTATCTTCAACTCTTTTGTAAAACTGCATTTAAGCGTTAAATCGATATTCTCTCTGTCGTGATGTATATCCATCACCGTAGCAAATTCTTCAATAATTCCGGAAAACATATATGTAGAAAAAAAGGTCGTGCCGAGTATGTGATGACAACTCCTATTATGTAAGGATTTGAGAGCTCGCCGCCTTTGTAATCCACCGGTCATTACGACTCCTTTTGGATGTGGCCCGCCATTGACAAGCGAAACATTCTCGGTATTGAAATTTATTTGATGAGTATCCCGATCTTACCGACACGACCATGTTTGTATTGCAAAGGTATGTATTTTCTTTATATNCGCCAAATGTTTTAATGATTTTTTATATTGTTTTGCCTACATAATATTTACTATGTGACAAGGTATNTTTATACTGATTGAAGACTTCGTTTTATCTGTNCTTGCGTTGATCGTTCCNTTTGCATATTCTGCTACCATTTTACACAGACATAACTCCAGTGAATCTAACGAATCATTAAAATCAGGTTTTTCAAATGATGAATACATAGCATCACCATCAAGAATATTAGGATTAAACCCATCATATTCAACCCATAGCTCCAATCCTTCTGGGGTTGGTATGATTCCGACGACGATGTCTCCTTGCTGCGTGTACCTTAAAGCGTTTTTCAGAAGACGTGTACACATCATGTTTAACTGCTCCTTATCCCATTCTATAACGAATGTCTCGTATGGTTTTTCGTATCTTATGTTGACTCCATTCTCGGCTTTTGCCATAGAATAAGCCCATACCTCCTCCAAGACATCACCGACCTCGAATTCTTCTTTTTTAAGTTCGATATACTGGGCTGAGACAGTGGAATATTCCAATAGCTCATTGATGTACAAAAGGAGGTCACCGTTATTCTTTTGCATCTGCGCAAGACACATATTTCTCTCTTCCTCGGAATCACAGTCACTGATAATTTGAGCAAATCCCATGATGGAGTTAAGAGGGGTGCGGAAATAGTGACTGATATTTTGTACGAAGGAATCCTTTAAGGAGTTACTTCTTTCAGCTTCTTTTGTCGCTTTCTCGAGATTTCTTTCTAGTTCGTATCTGTCACCCTTATTCAACATGTATCCCGTATANATGGATACGAATCCCTTTTCGTCGATGGACGTAGGTAGTCCGAAGAACTGTACGGGACTCCATGTCTGTTTTCCGTCAATATCGAAAGTGAATTCCANATTAAAGGCTTTATTCCTCCTTCGTTTCAGTAATATCGGTCATACCTTCTACGATTCTTCTGTCATCGGTATGTGTCCGTTTCAAAAGCTCATCCACCATTGTTACCTGCATTCCGTTGAACTTAGCCTGTTCGGGATAGGAGAATCTGTTTTCTTCGGTACTGAAATTCCATAGTGAAATTTTACAAACCTGCGATGCTAATTCAAGCCATCTGTTGGCGTTATACAGTTTCTGTTCTGTTTCAATATTCTTTTCTATGTTACGTACAATTATGTTATATCCATTTAGGAACNATGTTCTTGTCTTCAAAAGATAATATGGTGTGATTCTCTTTTGTGTATACAGACCTTTGCTCATCGAGTACAAGAAAATCCGTAGAAGCTTTTGTCATCTTTCCCGTTTTGATGTTTTCAAACAACATGTTGAATTTCGCTTTGCTGGAAGGGTGTAATTTGTTTTCTATTTCGTTCCAGCTTATGTCTATTTCTTCAAATTTGTTACCATTTAATATTTCTACGTGTNCATCCTTTGTATTGTATCTGTATATAGTGGCAAGACTGTCTTGAAGAAATTGAATTACAGCCAATTCAACACCCTTTCTGTCTCTGTTGAATAAATTTTTTATAAATTTGCTTAGCTTACTCATATTATAAAAATGATAGGTCTATATTCATTAGGTCTTATAATGGCAAAGGTAGTAATAAAATCGTTATCGTGCAAGCAAAAACATAAAAATCTTTAAATAATTAACTGTACGTTTTTTTTCCTTTTCTATTTGGGAAAATATTTTTAACTTTGCAGTAACTAGATATATTGTTGAAACTTATTTAAATATTACAGATATGAACAATAATGAACAGTTAATTGCACAATGTGAGGCAAAGGCGAAAGAATGGCTCGGTCCTTCTTTTGATGATGAAACAAAAAAAGCTGTGGAAGCNATGCTCCAGTCGAATGATAAGACGGAACTGATAGAGAGCTTCTACAAACANTTGGAGTTCGGTACCGGNGGTTTGCGAGGTATAATGGGAGCAGGATGCAACCGAATGAATATATACACTGTAGGAATGGCAACACAGGGNTTTGCCAANTATCTNAAGAAAAATTTCAANGACCGTTCGCANATAAGCGTTGTGGTATGTCACGACTGCAGAAATAATTCACGTCTTTTTGCAGAAACTGTCGCAAACATTTTCTCTTCAAATGGAATAAAAGTATATCTGTTTGACGACATGCGTCCTACGCCGGAATGTTCCTTCGCAATCCGTCAGTTGGGCGCGCAGGCTGGTGTGAATGTTACTGCATCTCATAATCCTAAGGAATATAACGGTTATAAGGCTTATTGGGAAGATGGCGCTCAGGTTTTGGCTCCACATGATGTGGGTATCATAGATGAGGTGAACAAGGTTAAGGTAGAGGATGTTAAGTTCCAAGGTGACAAGAGTCTGATACAGATTATCGGAGAGGATATCGATAAGGTATACCTCGAAAAGATACGTACNATAATGATTGATCCTGAGGTTATCAAACGTCAGAAGGATCTTAAGATNGTTTATACGCCACTGCATGGAACAGGAATGATGCTTATTCCAAAATGTCTGAAAGATTGGGGATTTGAGAATGTNCATTGTGTTAAAGAACAAATGGAGAGAAGTGGCGACTTCCCTTCAGTAGTTAGTCCTAACCCAGAGAATGCAGAAGCACTGACTTTAGCTTTAAGAGATGCAAAGGCACTAGATGCAGATATCGTTATGGCTTCCGANCCTGATGCCGACCGTGTGGGTATGGCTTGCAAGAACGATAAGGGAGAGTGGGTGTTGATAAACGGTAATCAGACCTGTCTGCTATTCCTTTATTATATTATTACAAACCGTAAGGCAGTGGGTAAGATGCAACCTACCGACTTTATCGTTAAGACCATCGTTACTACGGAGGTGATTCGTCAGATAGCAGATAAGAATAACATCGAGATGCGCGACTGCTACACGGGATTCAAGTGGATCGCCCGCGAGATACTCATCTCAGAAGGTAAACAACAGTACATCGGTGGCGGTGAAGAGAGTTATGGCTTCTTGGCAGAAGATTTCGTAAGAGATAAGGATGCCGTTAGCGCTTGTGCTTTGTTGGCTGAGATCTGTGCCTGGGCTAAAGATAAAGGTAAGACATTGTATGATGTACTTATGGATATCTATCTCGAGTACGGATTCTCCAAGGAGTTTACAATTAATGTGGTAAAACCAGGTAAGAGCGGTGCTGANGANATCAAGCAGATGATGGTTAATATGCGTCANAATCCACCGAAAACTTTGGCNGGNTCNCCTGTGGTGATATGGAAAGATTATCAGACGTTAGAGCAGAAAGANGCCAACGGTAANGTTACCAAACTGAATATGCCTGACACAAGCAATGTGCTGCAGTGGTTCTGCGAGGATGGCACAAAAGTTTCTGTACGTCCGTCGGGAACAGAACCTAAGATAAAGTTCTATCTCGAGATAAAGGATAAGTCTATGAAATGCGCTGGATGTTACGAGCGTTGCCAGAAGGATGCTGATGCCAAAATCGAGATGATAAAGAAAGAACTNAATCTCAATTGAAAAANAGAATATCCTATATAAAGAATAGCTCCGCGTAAACGGGGCTATTTTTTTGACTGTATTTCTCTAGATTTATTTGTGTTTGTCTATAAAAACCTCAAAGCGGCGGCCTTACGCAGGCTGCCGCTTTAATCATCAATAGGTATTAGTACCTTCTAAGGTAAAAAGATTGTTTTCAGGATAACAGTTGCAAATTTAAGATGTTTTTTTTAATGAACCAAATGTTTTTATAAGAAAAAATAAACACACGCGTTTTGTGCGCCCACACATAATGTTTATTAACATCTGTTATCATAATTTTATACAATAATAATTTATATGTAAAGATTTTTTACCAAAGAATCATAGTTGTACATTAATCTTAATAAACGTCATTTTTTTTGTAGGTGGATAGAGATATCAAATAATTTTTGTAAATTTGCAACTTGAAAAACTAAACATTTATGGCTAAGAATATTTTTAAAGGTTTGGGTATTGCTTTGATAACCCCCTTTAATGAAGACTATAGCGTTGACTATGATGCCTTGAAGAGGTTAGTAGAGTATCAGCTAACTTCTGGAGCAGATTTCTTTTGTATTTTAGCAACTACGGGTGAGACGCCTTGCTTGTCACTGGAAGAGAAGGATAAGATCCGTAAGACTATAATAGAGGTGGTAAGAGGAAGAGTTCCTATTCTGATGGGATGCGGAGGTAATAATACCGCTACCGTATGCGAGGAACTGAAAAATGGTGACTTTACGGGTATAGACGGTATATTGAGTGTATGTCCTTACTATAATAAGCCATCACAGGAGGGACTTTATCAACATTTCAAAGCTATCGCAGCTTCCACAGATCTACCAGTAGTGCTGTATAACGTGCCAGGAAGAACGGGTGTTAACCTGTTGGCCGAGACAACGGTGCGACTGGCTACCGATTGCGACAATATCGTTGCGATTAAAGAGGCAAGTGGAAATTTAGTTCAGGTTGACGAGATAATAAAGAGTAAGCCTGCAGATTTTGATGTCATCAGCGGTGACGATGGATTGACATTCCCTATGATAGCCAGTGGGGCGGTAGGCGTAATCAGTGTTATCGGTAATGCTCTGCCTAAAGAGTTCTCAAGGATGATTCGTCTGGAGTTTAGTGGCGAATATGAGGCTGCACGAGTTATTCATCATCGTTTCACAGATCTCTTCAATCTGTTGTTCGTCGACGGAAACCCTGCAGGAGTAAAGGTTATGCTCAGCGAGATGGGGATGATAAAGAATGTGTTGCGACTGCCTCTGGTTCCGACACGTATCACTACTCGTGAGAAGATATCAAAGATACTAAAAGATCTGAAAATATAATATTACTATATAATAAACGATTAAAAATTTAGGATATGAAAAAATTTATGGATGAAAATTTCCTGTTGGAAACAGCTACAGCGCAGGACTTATTTCATAATCACGCATCTAAGATGCCTATTATAGACTATCACTGTCACCTGATACCTGAGATGGTGGCTAACGATCATAAATTCAGCAGTATAACAGAACTCTGGTTGGGTGGTGACCACTACAAGTGGAGAGCCATGAGAACCAACGGTATTGATGAGAAATACTGTACGGGAAAAGATACTACAGACTGGGAGAAATTTGAGAAATGGGCAGAGACGGTGCCATACACATTCCGTAACCCATTGTATCATTGGACTCACCTAGAACTGAAAACGGCTTTCGGTATTACGAAACTGTTGAGTCCCAAGACAGCAAGGGAGATTTTTGATGAGTGTAACGAAAAACTCAAACAGCCAGAGTTTTCTGCTCGCGGTCTTATGCGTCATTATCATGTGGAGTGTGTTTGTACTACCGATGATCCTATTGACGATCTGAGATATCACAAACAGACCAAAGAGAGTGGCTTCGAAATAAAGATGATTCCGGCATGGCGTCCTGACAAGGCCATGAACATTGAGAAACCGGAATTCCCTGATTATATAAACAAGTTGGCTGAGGTTTCAGATACGAATATCACTAATTCCAAGGAACTTACTGCGGCACTGCAGAAACGTCATGATTTTTTCCATGAAAACGGTAGTCGTCTGAGCGACCATGGTATAGAGGAATTCTATGATGAACCGTATACAGAGAGTCAGATAGATAATATCTTAGACAAGGCTCTTAGAAAGGCAGAACTCTCATCTGTAGAGATCCGTCAGTACAAGCATTGGTTCTTGACCATGTGTGCAGAAATGGATTACGATGCAGGGTGGACACAGCAGTATCACTATGGTGCTATAAGGGATAATAATACTCTGATGTATAATAAGCTCGGTCCTGACACCGGTTTTGATTCCATAGGTGAGTTTAATACAGCTTTGGCAATGAGTCATTTCCTGAATCATCTGAATATGGAACATAAGTTGACTAAGACGATTCTTTATACTCTTAATCCATGTGCCAACGAGGTGATAGCTACGATGTTGGGTAATTTCCAGGATGGTTCATGCCCAGGCAAGATACAGTTTGGTAGCGGTTGGTGGTTTAACGATCAACTGGATGGTATGAAGCGTCAGATGGATGCTTTGTCGGTATTGGGACTGTTGAGTCGTTTCGTAGGTATGCTTACAGACTCTCGCTCGTTCTTGAGTTATCCTCGTCATGAATATTTCAGACGTTTACTATGTAATATTCTTGGTAACGACGTAGAGAACGGTTTGATACCTGATGACATGGAGTCATTATATAGAATGGTTGAGGATATCAGCTATTACAATGCAAAAAATTATTTTAAATTCTAAGATATAGAAAGCGAATGTGTGGTATTGTTGGATACCTTGGTAAGAAGGATGCTTATCCTATACTTATAAAAGGTTTAAAACGACTAGAATATAGAGGATACGACAGCGCCGGAGTGGCACTGATAGCCGATGACGGCAACCTGAATGTATACAAGACAAAAGGGAAGGTCTCTAACCTTGAGGAGTATACTGCGGGTAAAGATGTCAGCGGTGTAGTGGGTATCGCTCATACCAGATGGGCTACCCACGGAGAACCGTCAAGTATTAATGCTCATCCCCATTATTCCCAGTCACATAATTTAGCAATAATACATAACGGTATTATCGAGAACTATTCTGAGATAAGAACAAAATTGCAGAAAGAAGGTATAACCTTCGTGTCGGATACAGACACGGAGGTTATCGTGCAATTAGTGGAGTATATCCAGCAAAAAAACAACGTCGATTTGTTGACCGCTGTTCAGTATACATTGGGACAGATAATCGGAGCATACGCCATCGCAATCTTAGATAAACGTAATCCGAAACGTATTATAGCTGCACGTATGCAGAGTCCACTTGTGGTAGGTATCGGAGAAGATGAATTCTTCTTAGGCTCTGATGCCAGTCCTATAGTGGAATATACGGACAAGGTGGTGTACCTTGATGACGGTAATATTGCCGTAATAGAGGAAGGTAAAGAATTACAGATAGTAAATGCCGACAACCATCAGATAAATCCGGAGGTACAGACTATCAGTCTGAATATCGGTCAGATAGAGAAAGGTGGTTATCCTCATTTCATGTTGAAAGAGATCTTCGAACAACCGGAATGTCTTGTCAACTGTATGCGTGGTAGGATAAATACCGAGGCGACGAATGTGACCTTGAGTGCGGTTATCGATTACAAAGAACAGCTTGTCAATGCAGACCGTTTCATTATCGTGGCATGCGGAACATCATGGCATGCAGGATTGATAGGAAAACAGTTGATTGAATCTTTCTGTCATATCCCTGTAGAGGTGGAATACGCATCGGAATTCCGTTACCGTAATCCCGTGATAACACCTAAGGATGTGGTGATAGCTATCTCTCAGAGTGGTGAGACCGCCGATACGTTGGCTGCAGTGAATCTGGCAAAGGAGAAAGGGGCCTTTATCTTTGGTATCTGTAACTCTATCGGAAGCAGTATACCACGGGCAACGATGACAGGTTGTTACATACACGTCGGTCCGGAGATAGGTGTGGCATCCACGAAGGCCTTTACAGGACAGGTCACGGTACTCACTATGTTGGCCCTTGCGTTGGCAAAGGCAAAGAATACGATAGCCGACAGCGAATATATGGAGATAGTGAAGGAGCTTAACAATATACCGAACAAGATACGTAAGGTGTTGGAGCAGAATGACCAGATACGTTCTCTCAGTCATATCTTCACATACGCACAGAATTTCATATACTTAGGTCGAGGCTATTCATATCCCGTGGCATTGGAGGGTGCTCTTAAGCTGAAGGAGATAAGTTACATACATGCTGAAGGGTATCCTGCGGCGGAAATGAAGCATGGACCTATCGCATTGATAGATTCCGATCTTCCCGTTGTGGTAATAGCCACGAAGAATGCTTTGTATGAGAAAGTGGTAAGTAATATACAAGAGATAAAGGCTCGAAACGGAAGAATAGTGGCTATCGTTACCGAAGGTGATGATGTGGTGAGCAAGATAGCAGATAATGTTATAGAGATACCGCATACGCTCGAGTGCCTTGATGCCCTTGTGTCGACGATACCTCTGCAACTTATGGCATATCATATTGCGGTATGTAAAGGTAAGGATGTCGACCAACCGAGAAATTTAGCTAAGTCTGTTACAGTGGAATAATGTAGGAGTATAAAATGGAAGAACTGAAACATGAGTGTGGCGTTGCTATGATACGCCTTCTGAAACCCTTAGACTATTATCAGCATAAGTATGGATCATGGATGTATGGTCTCAACAAACTCTATCTGATGATGGAAAAGGAGCATAACCGTGGACAAGAGGGAGCGGGTATGGCATGCGTTAAACTGAATTCAGTTCCCGGTAACGAATATATGTTCCGTGAGAGAGCGGAAGGCAGTAAGGCTATCACCGAGATTTTCGGTAACGTAAGAAAAGATTTCTCACAATATCCTTCAGAGCAGTTACAAGATCCTTATTTCGCGGAGAAGAATGTACCGTTTGCAGGGAATCTGTATATGGGACATCTCAGATATTCCACTACAGGAAAGAGTGGACTGCAGTATGTTCACCCTTTTCTAAGACGTAATAACTGGAGAGCAAAGAATCTCTGTCTGTGTGGTAACTTCAATATGACCAACATAGATGAGATTTTCGAGAAGATAACAAATAAGGGTCAACATCCTCGTATATATAGCGACAGTTATATTATGCTGGAATGGATGGGTCACCGATTGGACCGTGAGGTAGAACGTCTTTTTGCTGAGGCAGAGGAGATGGGACTCAGTAATAAAGATATCACTGAGTATATCGATAATCATGTAAACACAGCAAATGTGCTGCGTACCACTATGGAGGATTTCGATGGTGGATATGTGGTCTGCGGCCTCACCGGTAGCGGTGAGATGTTTGCTATGCGTGACCCTTGGAAAATCCGTCCTGCTTACTGGTATAAAGATGACGAGAAGGTAGTGCTTGCGAGTGAACGTCCTGTTCTGCAGACATGTTTTGAAATGGAGCATGATGAGATACAGGAACTGAAACCCGGTCAGGCTCTTATCGTAAAAAGAAACGGAGAATGTTCATTGGAACAGATACAACCTCAGAAGGGTGATTCTGCTTGCTCGTTTGAAAGGATATACTTCAGTAGAGGAAACGATGTAAAGATATACAAGGAACGTAAGCAACTCGGAGAGCAGTTGCTTAATCCGATACTCAAAGCTATCGACGGAGATGTGGCAAACACCGTGTTCTCCTTCATCCCCAATACTGCGGAGGTGGCTTTCTATGGAATGTTGAGAGGTTTCAAGAAACGTCTCAACCAACAGAAGATAGAGACAATAGAAGCGTTTGATGAAAAACCTACACATGAGCAGTTGACGGAAATACTGTCACAATACGTGCGGTCTGAGAAGGTGGCATGGAAAGATATTAAACTGCGTACTTTTATCACCGAAGGTAACTCGCGTAACGATCTCGCTTCACATGTATATGATGTAACGTACGGATCTATACGTCCCGGTAAGGACAACCTTGTTATCATCGATGACAGTATTGTCAGGGGAACGACGTTGAAAGAGAGTATTATCAAGATTCTGGATCGTCTGCATCCTAAGAAGATAGTTATAGTAAGCTCTTCTCCTCAGATTCGTTACCCCGACTATTATGGTATAGACATGCCGAGTTTGGAGGAGTTCTGTGCTTTTAGAGCTGCAATACAACTGATAAAAGACCGTGGTATGTATGATATCATAGAAACCACTTATCACGAATGTAAGAATGAGCTTCTTAAACCTAAGGCGGAGATGGTGAACTGTGTTAAGAAAATATATAAACCGTTTACCATCGAAGAAATAAATAATAAGATAGTAGAGATGTTACGCCCGGAAGGTGTCACAACTCCTATAGAGATAGTCTTCCAGAGTATAGAGGGTCTGCATGAGGCTATACCCGAACATAAAGGAGACTGGTATTTCACGGGTGATTTCCCGACACCGGGTGGTATGCGTCTTGTAAATACCGCTTTCGTAAGATATGTAGAAGAAGTGTATAATAACGAGCAGAAATTTTAAAGATACGATATAAATGAAAAATGTAACATTGGTTTTAGAGGACGGAACAAAATTCCATGGCTATTCTTTCGGCTATGAGAGTCCTGTAGCAGGCGAGGTGGTCTTTAACACCGCTATGATGGGATACCCTGAAAGTCTTACAGACCCTTCGTATGCAGGTCAGCTGATGACACTCACTTATCCGTTGGTAGGAAACTATGGTGTACCGCCTTTTACTGTAGAACCAAATGGCATCGCCACTTTCATGGAGAGTGACAAGATATATGCGTCAGCTATCATCGTTGCCGACTACAGCGAAAACTACAGTCATTGGAATGCTGTGGAGAGTCTGGGTGACTGGCTCAAGCGGGAACACGTACCTGGCATCACTGGTATTGATACACGTGAACTGACAAAGATATTACGTGAACATGGTGTGATGATGGGCAAGATTATCTTTGACGATGAACCGGATAATGTACCACAGGCAACCTACGAAGGTGTAAACTTTGTGGATCTTGTAAGTTGCAAAGAGGTGATACGTTACAATGAGGGCGCAGGTAAGAAAGTCGTACTCGTTGACTGTGGCGTAAAGAACAATATCATTCGTTGTCTGATTAACCGCGGGGTAGAGGTTATACGTGTTCCGTGGAACTATGATTACACTTCGATGGATATAGACGGTCTGTTCCTTGCCAATGGTCCCGGTGATCCGGATATGTGCGAGGATGCAGTGAATATCATCCGTAAGTTTATGAGTAATTCCAGAAAACCGATATGTGGTATATGTATGGGTAACCAACTGTTGTCAAAGGCTGGTGGCGCTCAGACATATAAACTGAAATACGGTCATAGAAGCCACAACCAACCGGTACGTATGGTAGGTACGGACAAATGTTACATTACAAGTCAGAACCACGGTTATGCAGTGGATGCTAATACTTTGGGTAGTGACTGGGAAGAGTTGTTCGTTAACATGAATGATGGTTCCAACGAAGGTATACGTCATAAGACCAATCCTTGGTTCTCATCACAGTTCCACCCCGAAGCATGCAGCGGACCGGTGGATACGGAGTTTATGTTTGACAAGTTTGTAGAAACTTTATAAAAAGCCAAAAAGATAAAAGATGAAAGACGGTGAAATAAAGAAAGTTTTGCTTCTTGGTTCAGGAGCATTGAAAATAGGTGAAGCAGGTGAGTTCGACTATTCTGGTTCTCAGGCGTTGAAAGCTCTGCGTGAAGAAGGTGTTTACACTATACTTATCAACCCGAATATTGCCACGGTGCAGACGAGTGAGGGTGTAGCTGATCAGATATATTTTCTTCCCGTACAGCCATATTTCGTAGAACGAGTTATAGAGAAAGAACGTCCTGATGGTATTCTTTTGGCTTTTGGTGGTCAGACAGCGCTCAACTGCGGAGTGGAACTGTATAAGAGTGGTGTCCTGGAGAAATATAACGTAAGGGTGCTCGGTACACCTGTACAAGCTATCATGGATACAGAAGACCGAGAACTGTTTGTCGAGAAACTCAATGAGATTGATGTTAAGACTATCCAGAGTGAAGCTTGCGAGACGATAGAACAGGCTCGTAAGGCAGCTGCAGACCTAGGCTATCCTGTCATACTCCGTGCTGCATACGCATTGGGAGGATTAGGTAGCGGTTTCTGTGATAACGAAGAAGAACTGAATAAACTAGCAGAGAAAGCGTTCTCTTTCTCTCCACAGGTCTTGGTAGAAAAAAGTCTGAAGGGATGGAAAGAGATAGAATATGAGGTAGTGAGAGACCGTTACGACAACTGTATCACTGTATGTAATATGGAGAATTTCGACCCATTAGGTATACATACGGGTGAGAGTATCGTTATCGCACCTTCTCAGACCCTGACAAACAGTGAGTATCATAAGTTACGTGCCCTTTCAATAAAGATCGTTCGTCATATAGGTATCGTAGGAGAATGTAATGTTCAGTACGCCTTCGATCCAAAGAGTGAAGATTATCGTGTGATAGAGGTAAATGCACGTCTTAGTCGTTCTTCTGCTCTTGCATCTAAGGCTACGGGTTATCCTTTGGCTTTCGTGGCAGCAAAATTGGGTATGGGTTATGGACTCTTTGAACTGAAGAATTCTGTAACGAAAACGACAAGCGCGTTCTTTGAACCTGCCCTAGACTATGTGGTATGTAAGATACCTCGTTGGGACCTGAGTAAGTTCCATGGAGTAGACAAGGCCTTAGGCAGTTCGATGAAGTCTGTCGGTGAGGTGATGGCTATCGGTAGAAATTTTGAGGAAGCCATACAGAAAGGTCTGAGAATGATAGGACAGGGTATGCACGGTTTTGTGGAAAACAAAGAACTGAAAATCGAGGATATCGATTCAGCTTTGCGCATGCCTACGGATAAACGTGTCTTTATCATCTCTAAGGCGATGCAGAAAGGGTATACCGTAGAACAGATTCACGAATTGACGAAGATAGACTGTTGGTTCCTGGATAAGCTGAAACATATCATTGATATCGACAATAAACTGAAATCTGTAAAGAGCGTAAATGTTCTGGATAAGGAACTGTTGCGTACTGCAAAGGTATATGGTTTTACTGATTTCCAGATAGCTCGTGCCGTCGGACTGGAGGAAGAATTACACAATATGTATAAGGCTGGTCTGGTGATACGTAATCTTCGTAAGACCTACGGTATCGTTCCTTATGTAAAACAAATTGATACCCTTGCAGCGGAATATCCTGCTCAGACCAATTATCTTTATGTAACATACGCTGCCGTAAATCACGATATCGTATATGAAAAAGATAAACGTTCAATTATCGTTATCGGTTCCGGCGCATATAGAATAGGTAGTTCGGTAGAGTTTGACTGGTGCGGTGTTCAGGCGCTCAACACTATCCGCAAGGAAGGATATCGCAGCGTTATGATTAACTATAACCCGGAAACGGTATCTACAGACTACGATATGTGTGACCGTCTTTATTTCGATGAGTTGACCTTCGAACGTGTCATGGATATCATCGATTTGGAGACGCCATACGGCGTTATCGTTTCTACGGGTGGACAGATACCAAACAACCTAGCGATACGTCTCAACGATCAACATGTGCCTATCTTGGGTACATCAGCAAAGGATATCGACAATGCAGAGGATAGAGCTAAATTCTCTTCTATGCTTACCCGTAACGGCATAGACCAACCGGAGTGGAGTGCGCTTACATCGATGGAGGACATCAACAAGTTTATCGACAAGGTTGGTTTCCCTGTCTTAGTACGTCCTTCGTATGTCTTGTCTGGAGCTGCCATGAACGTATGTTCGAACAGTGATGAGTTGGAACGATTCCTTCTGTTGGCGGCTAACGTGAGCGAAGATCATCCTGTTGTGGTTAGTCGTTTCGTGGAGAACGCCAAAGAGGTGGAAATGGATGCCGTGGCAAAGAATGGTGAGATTATCGCATACGCTATAAGTGAGCACATAGAATTTGCCGGAGTACACTCTGGAGACGCTACAATACAGTTCCCGCCACAGAAACTCTATTGCGAGACTGTACGTAGAATAAAGAGAGTTAGTAAGAAGATAGCTCAGGAACTGCATATCAGTGGACCGTTTAATATTCAGTATCTGGCAAAGGATAATGATATTAAGGTTATTGAGTGTAACCTGCGTGCTTCAAGATCTTTTCCTTTCGTTAGCAAGGTTCTGAAGATAAACCTCATAGAACTGGCAACGAAGGTGATGTTGGGTATTCCTGTAGAGAAACCTTCAAAGAACCTGTTTGATTTAGATTATGTAGGAATAAAGGCGAGTCAGTTCTCTTTCAACCGTCTTCAGAAGGCAGACCCTGTACTTGGTGTAGATATGTCTTCAACGGGTGAGGTAGGTTGTCTAGGTGACGATAGTGATCAGGCTTTACTGAAAGCTATGCTGTCTGTAGGTCATCGTATTCCGGAGAAGAAGATTCTTCTGTCAACGGGTGGTGCTAAACAGAAAGCGGAGATGCTGGATGCTGCTAAGATGTTGCATGAGAACGGTTATGAGTTGTATGCGACAGGCGGTACAAGTAAGTATCTACAGGACAATGGTATTCCTAACACAATGGTATACTGGCCGAGCGATGAAGGAAAGAAGCCACAGGCATTGGAACTTCTTCACAACAAAGAGATAGATATGGTTGTCAATATACCAAAGGATCTGACGGTACATGAACTGACTAATGGATACAAGATTCGTAGAGCAGCGATAGACTTAAACATACCGTTAGTAACTAACAGTAGGTTGGCAAGTGCATTTATCCATGCTTTTTGTACTACGAACCTGTCGGATATAGACATAAAGTCGTGGTCGGAGTATAAATAATAAAAAAAGCAGTTTTTATTTGCTTATTTGATTTTTATTGTTTATCTTTGCAGATGGAGTAGTTTCTATATAGGGGTGCTGCTCCATCTGTTGAACTAAAACCTATAGTGTATGAGTGAAGATGTAACTTTCGAGTCAAGCATAAATAAATCGGATTATAAGATACTTATAGTCGATGATGTGATGAGTAATGTTTTGCTTCTTAAGATATTGCTCACCAAGGAAGGGTTTCAGGTAACTACCGCAAGTGGTGGTAACGAATGTATTCAGAAATCGAACAGTGAAAACCCTGACTTAATCCTTTTGGATGTTATGATGCCCGATCTTAGCGGTTTTGAAACAGCTAAGATATTGAAGGCTGACGAGAAGACCAAAGAGATACCAATCATATTCCTTACAGCGTTGAACAGTCCACAGGATATCGTCAAAGGTTTTCAATGCGGAGCCAGCGACTTTTTGCCTAAGCCTTTCAATAAAGAGGAATTGGTTATCCGCGTTATGCACGAGATATCATTGGTGGCAGCGAAAAGACTTATTGTTCAACAGAATAACGAACTAAAGAACACCATCGTTGGTCGCGATAAGATGTATTCGGTTATCGCACATGACTTGCGTTCCCCTATGGGTAGCGTGAAGATGGTGCTGAATATGATAACGATGACAGCAACACCCGATCAGTTGGGTCCGGAGTTGATGGAACTTATCAATCAGGCAAACCAACAGTGTGAGGAGGTGTTCTCGTTGCTTGACAATCTACTGAAATGGACGAAGAGTCAGACAGGTAGACTGAATGTCGTATATCAGGATTTCCATACTGATGAACTGATGTTAGGAGTAGTGGAGATCTTTGATATGGTGGCAAAGATGAAGAATATCGAACTCGTATATGACAATTCTGTCAATTTGGAAGTACGTGCGGATATCGATATGATAAAGACCGTGGTACGTAACTTTATGAGTAATGCCATTAAGTTCAGCGAAAGCGGTAGCAAGATAGAGATGTTTGTTCGTCAGGAAGGCGAATTTGCTAAGATAAGCGTAAAAGACCACGGTAAAGGTATCAGCGAGGAAAATCAGTCTAAACTGTTCAGAAAAGATGTTACCTATACCACATACGGTACAGCGAATGAAGAGGGTAGTGGATTAGGTCTCCTTCTTTGTAAGGATTTTGCGGTTAAGAACGGAGGCGATATCTTCCTTGAGTCTCAAGAAGGCGTTGGAAGTACGTTCAGCGTTACAGTACCGCTGAGAAAAGAAGGTGAACCTCTACCTAGTGCCGTTCAGGATATCGTAGACGATAAAGATGAAGCACCAACGATAGAATAGTTGATAGTTGATAATGGATAATTGATAATTAATTTTTGATGATAATTTTAAATATTGTCGCGAAGCGACTAACTATCAATTATCAACTATCAATTATCAATTAATCAAGGTTGTAGTCATCAGCGATTTCTTCATCGCTAGGACCATCCATCTCATTTACGCCATCGTCCTCATCGTCAATGACGAACGTCGTTTTATAATTATTCTCTGTGATATTCTCATCGTCATCATCTTCGATGTCGTCTCCCAGATCTTCATTATTATCATTGTTCTCCATTGTGAGACGAATCTTCTCTGCCTGTGGTTTCGCTTTGGCAAAGATGGTCTCTACCCATGTTCCCTTAGGTATTTCCAATACCTCAAAACCATCGGCAACCTTACGTTTGTACATTCCACTGTGAGAACTGCTCTTCGGTAATGTGTTGGTGGCAATATCGAATCCCGACTGTATGATATCACGTATACTCTGTGAGAGAGAGTCCCATCCTCCGCCAAAATTTCTTTCTATCACTTCCAGAAGTTTTCTAGCAGAGATGTGTCGGATATTTTCGTACGAAAGGTCTGTGACCCTTACAATAGGTTTCTTTTTAATAGCGATGATATAAACGTTGTCCTCGTCGTTACTCATCTCGCACAGTTTATATCCTCTTTTCTCGTAACTTTTTTTCTCTTCAGCTTTTAATTCCTTGTGGATATTTTCCACCTCGAAGGCTGATCTTACGATACCCAACAGATGGGTTATCTTCTCTTTAGCTTCTGCATCTTTTAGTGCAGACTTGAGCAGTCTTGTTACATCATTCTCCTGAATATCCCAGACATTACTCTTATTTATTGTTTTAAGCGTTAGCTTCTTATTGTCATCTTTCATAAATGGTTCATCTTATTTTCTTTCGTGTGCAAATGTACTTTCTTTATTTTACATTAGCAAGTTTTCAATCATATTTTTTGCAGTTTGGTCATTATTTTTTAATTTTGTAGTCGCTATGAACGAACCGTTGGCAGAAAGGATGCGTCCCGTAACCCTTGATGATTACATAGGACAGAAACATCTTGTGGGAGAAGGAGCGGTGCTACGACGTATGATAATGTCGAAGCACCTTTCGTCGTTTATACTGTGGGGCCCTCCAGGTGTGGGTAAGACGACGTTGGCACAGATAGCAGCGCGACAGTCAGAAGTGCCTTTTTTCACGCTTAGCGCAGTATCAAGTGGCGTGAAAGATGTGAGAGACGTGATAGAGAAAGCCAAGAAAAGCAGATTCTTTGATTCTCCTTCTCCCGTGCTGTTTATAGATGAAATACATCGTTTTTCCAAGAGTCAGCAGGATTCGTTGCTGGGTGCTGTGGAGAAAGGAGTGGTGACGCTCATTGGAGCAACGACGGAAAATCCTTCGTTTGAGGTGATACGTCCTCTGTTGTCACGATGTCAACTATATGTCTTGAAATCGCTTGATCAGGAGGATCTACTGGAATTGGTGCACAATGCTATAACTAAAGATGTTATACTATCGAAGAAAAAAATCGATGTCAAGGAACATGGAGCATTGTTGAGGTACAGCGGTGGTGATGCACGTAAACTCCTTAACATACTTGAGTTGGTAGTGATGTCATCAGCGGATGAACATGTAGTGATAACAGACAGCATGGTGGAAAATATTCTGCAGCAGAATCCACTGGCGTATGACAAAGACGGTGAGATGCACTACGATATCATCTCGGCCTTTATAAAGAGTATAAGAGGCAGCGATCCTGATGCTGCATTATACTGGATGGCACGTATGATAGAGGGAGGGGAAGATCCGCAGTTCATAGCCCGTAGGTTGGTAATCAGCGCTTCTGAGGATATTGGTCTTGCCAACCCTAACGCGATGCTTATTGCCAATGCAGCTTTTGATGCAGTGATGAAGATAGGATGGCCTGAAGGGCGAATACCTTTGGCTGAGGCTGCTGTATATTTAGCAACATCACCCAAGAGTAATTCCGCTTACCTCGGTATTGATGCGGCATTGTCAACGGTGCGTGAAACGGGAAATCAACCGGTGCCGTTGCATTTGCGTAATGCACCAACGAAACTGATGAAAGATCTTGGTTATCATGATGGATATAAGTATCCACATGATTATCCCGGTAATTTCGTGGAACAGCAATATCTCCCCGACGCATTGAAGAATACGAGATTTTGGCACGCTCAACATACACCGTTGGAGGAGAAACAATACCAACAGATGTTGAAATGTTGGAAGAAACGATACGAAAATTAATACGTAGATAAAGTTAGAAGAAAGATGGAAAACGAAGAATTGTCTTTATACAAGAGCCGTGGATACAGCAAATGTATCCGTGACGGTTATAGGTTATTCTCGAGAAACTTTATGTCGATAGTTAGACATACCTGGTTGCCGGTATTGATATATTCGATAATTAACGGTATTGCCGTTGCTGTGTTATATGCCGGTGGTTCAATACAACAACAGGGGATACTGACCAATGATTTGTCGATGGTTCGTCTTGGCAGCATCTATCTGACAGCAGCAATATTGGGATATGTGCTGTCGTTAGTGGTGTCAATGATTGCTTGCGGAAGGTATTATTCTATGTTGTGTGTACATTCGTCAAGCGATGTCTTCCCAGGAAAGAAAGAAAAACTGGATAAGCCTCTGGTACGTTCATGCGTACGCAGGATGTGGACGTGGGTGATATTCTCTTTCGTAATTTCTCTTTTGATAGTATTACTTGTCCTCCTGCCTATATACACGATGCACAACGGTATGACGTTTGATCCATCCAACTGGCTTCCTGTGGTATTGTCGTTCTGTTTAATGATCGTGATGGGAGTAATAACTTTACCTCTGTTGAATGTTTTTACATCATACTTGATAGACCACAGCAAAGGTTTTCTTAAGACACTTCGTACTACCTACGGTAGAAGTTTCCGTCATTGGGGATATCTGTTTGCTCTTACCCTGATAGTTGGCATACTATACTGTTTCGTGCTACTGATATTGAATACGCCTGATCTGATCTTATTCTTAGCTGATAACATAGATACTTTGGGCGTGGCAGGAGGTGATCCATCAGGACTGCCTGCATCTTTTTCCATATATGTAGCAGTGGTAATGATGCTCACTTTATTCCTTACGTTTTATTTTATTTTCTTCCTTGTGACGATATACTATTACTCATACGGAAGCATAGAGAAACAGGAAGAAGAGAAAAAAGAAAGACTGAAAGATCGTTAATGTCAATGTTATGAAGAGAATTCTGTTTATAGACCGTGATGGAACGATAATAAAGGAGCCTGAAGACGAACAGATAGATTCTATAGAGAAACTGTCTTTTGTTGAAGGCGCTATAACGAACCTTGCTTTCATACGTAAGCATACGGATTTTGTGTTCGTGATGGTTAGTAACCAGGATGGACTAGGTACAAGTTCTTTCCCAGAGGATACTTTCTGGCCGGTACATAATCTGATACTGCGTACCTTAGAGGCAGAAGGTGTTACCTTTCACGAACAACTTATCGACCGTCATTTTCCTCAGGATAATGCGCCGACGAGGAAGCCCGGTATTGGCATGGTCGAGAAATACATGAATAATGAAGAATACGATATTGCCAACAGTTATGTCATAGGCGATCGAGATACCGACCGTCAGTTTGCTGAGAATATTGGTTGTAAAAGTCTTATTCTCAGAGATGATATGGATTGGAACAAGGTGGCAGAGATACTGTTTGCGGGAGAACGTGTGGCCAGTGTGCGCCGTACAACCAAGGAAACAGATATAGAGGTACGCATGAACTTAGACGGTAAGGGTACGTGCGATATCAATACGGGTCTTGGATTCTTCGATCACATGTTGGAACAAATAGGAAAACATGGACAGATAGATCTGTTCGTAAGATGCAAAGGGGATTTGTATGTCGATGAGCATCACAGCATGGAAGATACTGCTTTGGCTATCGGAGAATGTATACTGAAGGCTTTGGGTGATAAGAGAGGTATAGAACGATATGGTTATACCTTGCCTATGGACGATTGTCTTTGTAGTGTGGCATTGGATTTTGGCGGTAGACCGTGGCTCGTATGGGATGCAGAATTTAAACGCGAGAAGATAGGAGAGATGCCAACGGAGATGTTCTTACATTTCTTCAAGAGTCTGTCGGATGCAGCTCGTATGAATCTCAACATAAAAGCCGAGGGTGATAATGAACATCATAAGATAGAAGGCATTTTCAAAGCTTTCGCACGTTCACTGAGAATGGCGGTGAAACGGGATATCTATCACTATGATTTACCTTCAACCAAGGGGACATTATAATGCGTCGCCGAATATTCTATAGTCATAAAGAAGAGTTGTGGAATGCATGGAGCCATTTCGGTGGCATCGTGCTTGGTGTGGGTATCGGTATCGCNTTCCTTATTTATTGCTTTACATATAAAGANGGTTGGGCTACGGCAGGAGTGATACTGTATCTTGTAGGAATGTTATTTTCGTATGTAACATCCACAATATATCACGCACTTAATGGTTATAGTAAATGGAAGGAGAGACTGCGTAAGTTCGACCATGCAGCGATATATTGGCATATAGCAGGAAGCTATTCTCCTATTACGCTGATGGTACTTCGCGAACAGGGATANTGGGGATGGACAATGTTTATCTGTATTTGGGTATGTGCTCTTATCGGTACNGGTGTGAGCTTTGGNAAACTAAAGGCCCATAGTAATTGGGAAACGATNTGTTTCGTGCTTATGGGACTGAGNTGCCTTGTAGCATTAAAACCCCTCTTAAATGGTCTGTCNACAAATGCTTTTATATGGATAGTGGCAGAGGGNGTNTGTTATATTACCGGTGCCATATTTTATAGTATAAATAAGAAAAAATATATGCATACAATATTCCATTTCTTCGTATTGGCAGGTTCGATATGTCATATCGTGGCAGTGTGGGATATGTTAGTAAGATATATATAAACGGAAAATATGAAACGATTAGGACTTTTGTCAATAGTATTATTCTTCTCGTTATCTTCGCTTTGGGCAGTAACGACGGAGATGGAAGTGCTGCATATTTTGGATGATGGTACAACGGAGGAGATAGATAGTATAGATAATCTGCCTTATAGGGTGAAGTTATATGCTAATGCAGAGATAGAGGACACCGAAACAGACTTCTATGATAATGTGTCGTACAAATGGGTCGTGTATAAAGACGGTGAGACATACATTACACGCTATGATGCAGTCAATGAATTAGACCTCAATACGACTGGAAAATACACTTTTGCCTTGACAATATACCTATTGTATAATGGTGTCGTACAGGATAGTATTTACGATAATAGTTTTGAATCGCTTACGATAAAGGAAAGTCTATTGACAATGCCAAACGCGTTCTCTCCCAACGGAGATGGGTTTAACGATATTTATAAACCGATAAAATACCAGTCGTTGAGGAGCTTCCATGCCTACATATACAACAGATGGGGAAATTTGCTGTATGACTGGACCGATCCTTCAACAGGATGGGATGGTACCTACAAAGGGAGAGATGTAAAAAATGGAGTCTATTTCTGTTTGGTAAAAGCAGAAGGTAGTGACGGTATAAAGTATAACATTAAGAAGGATGTAACCTTATTGCGAGGATATTATAATGAAGAATCAACCTCAGAGTGAAAAAATCAGTGTCTTAGGTGCTAGGGTTCATAACCTGAAAGACATCGATGTAGAGATTCCTAGAGATAAACTGACTGTGATAACAGGACTGAGCGGTTCTGGTAAGTCCTCGTTGGCTTTTGATACGATATTCGCAGAGGGACAGCGAAGATATATGGAAACCTTTTCAGCGTATGCCCGCAATTTCTTGGGTAATATGCAGCGTCCTGATGTGGATAAGATAACGGGATTGAGTCCTGTCATAAGTATCGAACAGAAGACGACAAACAATAACCCTCGTTCTACCGTTGGTACCACGACAGAAATATACGACTATCTCCGTCTCCTTTATGCTCGTGCCGGTACGGCATATAGCTATGCTACGGGAGAGGCGATGGTGAAATATACTGAAGATGAATTACGCGAGATGATTCTTCGTGATTTTAACGATCGTAAGGTGATGGTTCTCTCTCCTTTGGTGCGTAGTAGGAAAGGTCACTACAGAGAACTGTTTGAATCGTTACGCAAAAAAGGCTATCTCAACGTACGTGTTGACGGTGAGATAAAGGAGATAGAACGCGGCATGAAAGTCGACCGTTACAAAAACCACGATATCGAGGTTGTAATAGATAAACTGAAGGTACACGAAAAAGATGAAGAACGGGTAAGGAAAAGTGTAGACCTCGCATTACGTCATGGAGGAGGTGTCTTGATGCTTTATGATGTAGAATCAGGAGCAGTAAAATACTACAGCCGCAACCTTATGTGTCCCACTACGGGTATCTCATACCAAGATCCTGCACCACATAACTTTTCATTTAATTCTCCACAGGGAGCGTGTCCTAAATGTAAGGGACTCGGTTGGGTAAATGAAATAGATATCGACAAGATAATTCCCGATCGTAGCAAGAGTATCCATGCCGGAGGTATAGTACCATTAGGTTCATACAAGAATCAGATGATATTCTGGCAGATAGAATCCCTGTTAGAGAGAAACGGTCTGAATATAAAGACTCCGATATGTGATATCGCGGATAATGTGTTGGATGAGATTTTATATGGCTCGTTGCAACATGTGCGTGTCCGTGCGGAACTTATACATACTTCTTCAGACTATTTCGCGGATTTCCCAGGTATAATCCAGTATTTCAGGAATGTAATGGAGAAAGACGACAGCACTTCTACTCAACGTTGGGCAGAACAGTTCCTAAAGACCTGTGAATGTCCGGAATGTCATGGACTGCGATTAAACAGAGAGGCACTATCGTATAAGATATGGGATAAGAATATCAGTGAGGTGTCGAACATGGATATCGACGAACTGAAAGAGTGGGTAGATCACTGTGAGGAACACATGTCTGACAAGCAACGTAAGATAGCTGAGGAGATACTGAAGGAGATACGGAAACGTATCAATTTTATGCTTGACGTGGGGTTGGATTATCTTTCGTTAAACAGAAAATCAGCATCGCTGTCGGGTGGTGAGAGTCAACGTATACGTCTTGCAACACAGATTGGCTCGCAGTTGGTGAATGTGCTGTATATCCTCGATGAACCGAGTATAGGACTTCATCAGCGTGATAACGAACGACTGATACATTCTTTGAAGGAACTGAGAGATATCGGTAATACCGTAATAGTCGTTGAGCACGACCGTGATATGATGTTGTCTGCCGATTACGTTGTCGACATAGGTCCTATGGCAGGAAGAAAGGGTGGGGAAGTAGTGTTTGCAGGTACACCCGAAGATATGTTGAAGACCGATACCTTGACAGCTCAGTATCTTAATGGTAACAAAAAGATCGAGATACCTAAAAAGAGACGCGAAGGAACGGGTAAAAGTATCGTATTGAAGGGATGTTCTGGAAATAATCTGAAGAATGTAGATGTGGAATTTCCCTTAGGTAAACTGATAGTGGTGACAGGTGTCAGCGGCTCAGGGAAATCGACACTTATAAACGAGACACTATATCCGATACTCAGTAAGAAATTCTATCGTTCTTTACAGGAACCGATGCCTTATAGTAGTATAGAAGGAATAGAGAATATCAATAAGGTAGTAGATGTAGACCAGAGTCCTATAGGAAAATCACCTCGTAGTAATCCCGCTACATATACAGGAGTGTTTGATGATATAAGAGCACTTTTTGTGGAACTGCCTGAATCGAAGATACGAGGCTATAAACCGGGACGTTTCTCCTTTAATGTGCGTGGTGGTAGATGTGAGACATGTAAGGGTAATGGATATATGACTATCGAGATGAATTTTCTCCCTGACGTCTATGTACCCTGTGAAACATGTCACGGGAAACGTTATAACAGAGAGACATTAGAGGTGCGTTATAAGGGAAAGAGTATCGCGGATGTTTTGGATATGACAATCAATCAGGCTGTGGAATTCTTTGAGAACGTACCCGCTATACTTAACAAGATAAAAACGCTACAGGAAGTCGGTTTGGGATATATCAAACTCGGTCAACCGTCAAATACTTTGTCGGGAGGAGAATGTCAGAGGGTGAAACTGGCAACAGAACTGAGTAAGAAAGATACAGGTAAGACCTTGTATATCCTTGACGAACCTACGACGGGACTGCATTTTGAAGATATTAGGATCCTTATGGGAGTACTCAACAAACTCGTGGATAAGTGCAATACCGTGATTGTCATCGAACATAATCTCGATGTGATAAAGATGGCAGACCATATCATAGATATCGGTCCCGAAGGCGGTAGGAAAGGAGGTACCATACTTGCTACAGGTACACCCGAAACCGTTTCGAAAAGCAAGAAAGGCTTTACCCCGAAGTTTATTCGGGAAGAATTGAAACGAGGATAAACAAACAGAGCCCTAAGAATTTCTCTTAGGACCCTGTCATATTGAGTTTCTGAAAAATTATTTTATCAAATCCACAGACCTTGTTATAAAGGTATCGAGAGCAGCACCTTTCAGCATACCGTTTTGCAGTAATGCCAGGTCGATAAGCTGATGTACAATTTTGTTATCTTTGGCATACGAAGCGATAACCTCGGTTTTCTTGTTTCTCTCTTCCGTGAGTTTCTTCTCCGTATTATCGTGATCGTCACGCTCTTCCTGTGTTATCTCCTCAGGCTTCTTCTTGCTTTGCGCATCGTGGATAGCAGCGAGACGTGCCTGTAGTCCCTTAATCTCGTTCTCTATAGGTGTCACTGCGTCAGTAGTCTTAGCCTTAGCGTCATCCAAAACATCCTTAATCAACTTGTGATCAGAGTTAAGGACTATCGTATATGCGTCAGGCATCTGGGCATAGAAATTCATGCCAGGTTGGAAGCGTGACATATCCTTCATCCTTCGCATATATTCGCTCTGTGTGATGATGATAGGCTTATTCTGTTCTCCCATAGCCTGAACCTCGACATTGAATTCGGTCTTGTCGATTTTTGGCATCTGTGTACGGAATACAGAAGACAGATTGTCACGTTCTGCGTCATTCAAATCGCTGGATTTCATATCTTCCTTGACAATCAGTCTGTCGATGATGTCACTGTCTACACGAGTGAAACGGCTCTTCTCGAATTTCTGTTCCAACATGGAGATGACAGGTACATCCAACTGACCGTCTAACAGCAATACACTGTAGCCCTTGTTCTTTGCAGCCTCGATATATACATACTCTTCTTCTTTATTGTTGGCATACAGGTAAACGAGATTACCGTCTTTATCTTTCTGATTGTCTTCAATCAGTTTCTTATATTCATCGAAAGTGTAGTATTTACCATCGGTATCCTTCATCAAGGCGAAATCTTTAGCCTTGTCGTAGAACGACTCGTCAGACAGCATACCATAGTTGATGAATATCTTCAGGTTATCCCATTTCTCTTCGTAAACCTTACGATCCTCTTTAAATATTGATGCCAGTCTATCAGCCACCTTCTTCGTGATATATGTGCTTATCTTCTTTACATTGGAATCACTCTGCAGATAAGAACGGCTTACGTTAAGAGGAATATCCGGTGAGTCGATAACACCATGCAACAGTGTCAAGAATTCGGGTACGATACCCTCAACCTGATCAGTTACAAATACCTGGTTGCAGTACAACTGAATCTTGTTTCTCTGTAAATCGATATTGCTCTTTATCTTTGGGAAGTAGAGTATACCTGTAAGATTGAATGGGTAATCCACATTAAGATGTATCCAGAAAAGCGGTTCATCCTGCATTGGATACAAGGTAGAATAGAACTTTTTGTAGTCTTCGTCTTTAAGTGTCGAAGGAGTCTTTGTCCACAGAGGTTCTACGCTGTTTATAATATTATCCTCCTCGGTGTCTACCTGTTTACCGTCTTTCCATTCCGTCTTTTTGCCGAAAGCAACTGGAACAGCCATAAACTTACAGTACTTATCCAGGAGTTCCTGAATCTTGTATTTCTCCAAAAACTCTTTGCAGTCATCATCTATATAGAGAATAATATCTGTACCGCGCTCTTTCTTGTCCGCATCCTCTATTGTAAATTCAGGACTGCCATCACAGCTCCACTTAACCGCTTTAGCGCCCTCTTTGTATGACAATGTTACAATCTCTACTTTCTTTGAAACCATGAAAGAAGAGTAGAATCCCAAACCGAAATGTCCGATGATATTATTCGCATTATCCTTATATTTCTCCAAGAAATCGTTGACACCGGAGAAAGCGATCTGATTGATATATTTATCTATCTCCTCTTCCGTCATACCGATACCATGGTCGCTGAAAGTCAGTGTACCTTTATCTTTATCTAAAGATACTCTGACGGTCGTGTCACCCATGTCACCCTTGAAATCACCTTTCTCACATAGTGTCTTCAGTTTCTGGGTAGCATCAACCGCATTTGATACCATCTCTCTGAGGAATATCTCATGATCAGAATACAAGAACTTTTTTATCACGGGGAATATGTTCTCGGTTGTAACCCCAATATTACCTTTTTGCATATTATATATTTTTAGTTTTTACTTACTAACCTCGTACTTACAAATATTATGCCAAAAAAAAAGAGGGCACGCCCTCTTTTTAGTTGATAGTTGAGAATTGATAATTGATAATTATTACCAATAGGCATTTAATCCTATATTCTCAATTATTCTATGCAGATTTGTCTACCGACTTTCTTTTCTTCTTTTACAACCTTTGGCAATTCTACCATAAGTACTCCGTTGTCAACTTTTGCAGAGATACTCTCTTTGTCCACGTCTTCCGGTAGTATCAATGTCTGCTCGAATTTAGAATAGTTGAACTCGCGTCTCAGATAATGATTCTTCTTATCCTCGTCTTTCTTGTCCTCCTTCTTTTCAAGTTTTATCATAAGGTTGCCCTCATCATTAACATGAACCTCAAAGTCCTCCTTTTTGAGTCCTGGTGCAGCCAATTCTACCTCATATTCCTTATCGTTCTCTATCACATTGATAGCTGGTGCTGTAGCATTCATCTTCGGCATATAATCCGTGTTGAAGAAATCATTGAATACTTCTGGTAACCATCCGTTTGTTCTCATTACTGGTAACATAATAACCTCCTATTTTTAATTTGTTAAACTTTAATCTATCTTTGAATGTATCAAGTATCGAACTCTAGTGTTTAACTATCATTTTTTACTTTCAACGTTCACTGTCAATAGTTGCAAAGTTCGTACCAGATGAAAAATAGGTACCAATAATGACAAAAAAGGAAATTTTAGTGACAAAATGACAAATACTATGTCAATATGTCATGTTTGCTCGTTATCGGAATCTTCGTTATCCTCGTTATGATGCCTTCTATTCGCGTTAATCTTATGTAGGAAGTAGTTAAATCCCTCCAGGCCGGCTAAAACTAATACAGAGGATACCGTAGCAAGGATATACATTCCCGATCCACAGGCAAGACCGATAGCGGCAGTTACCCAAACGCCGGCAGCCGTAGTTAGTCCTCTTACGGAATTTTTATTCAGCATAATAGTACCGGCTCCAATAAAACCAATACCCGATACTACCTGTGCCGCTACTCGCGAAGGGTCTAATCTCAGGTCAACGCCGGGGTGGTGTTCTACAGCCATATCGAAGCCGTATTGTGATATGATCATGAACAAGGCGCTACCCATAGCTACCAGGAAGTGCGTCCTGAATCCAGCGGACTTCTCTCTATACTCTCGTTCCAATCCTATAACACCACCTAAGAGTGCTGCCGTGAAAATTCTAAGTATAAAATCGATAGTTTCTTGTGGCATAGTTTCTAAGTTTTATTAGATGTTCTGCAAAAGTACATAAATTTTGCAAAATTTAATCTATTCTTTCCATATTTTTTTGTGTAATAAATTTTGAAGTTCTTGTAAAATATATTATCTTTGCACTCTGAAGATTTTGATATCGTTAAGACTAAGACCTAAGTTGATGCGTAACGAAGAACAGAAAGAAAACATAGCTAACTATTACCGGACCAATTTCGAAGGTTTGTGCGATTTTGCAGCTCGTATTCTTGGCGATTGTGTAGACGCTGAGGATGTGGTGCAAGATGTTTTTCTTCGTATCCTCACTGATGAGTCATGCGTTATGTATAATTCTCTACCTGCGATATGTAGAACAATGGTACGTAATAAGTCTATCGACGGCATCCGTCATCGTAAAATAAAGAATGCGTATGTGGCATTAAACGAATATGAAGAGAATACACCTTATATAAAATACATCGGTCAGGAGCTAGTTTCGTTAGTTGAACATGGTTCTTCTATGATGCCCGTAAATCGTGCTGCAATATATAAGATGAATGTATTAGATGGAATGAAGATTTCTGAAATTTCGATATTGTTGCATGCAGACTACAAGAATGTAGAGTATAATCTTACGGTAGCTCGTAAGTTTATGCGTTCGTATCTTCGTAGAATGCTTGCTTAGTTATATTCTATCTCAATAGGTTTTTTAAGGTAAGGTCCAGGCATAGGTAGTGATATCATCTGCCTGGATTTCTTTTTGCTAGAAATTATTTGCATTTTATAAAAACTTTTGCTAATTTTGCGGATGTTACAAGTTATATTTGTTATAAGCTAAAATATTATGTATTATGAAGAATAATTACTTGAGATTAGTGACGATGCTGCTTTTGGCAGTGATTACGAGTGTTGTAAATGCGGAGGATGGTTATGACGCAGTATTTGATTTTTATGATGTAAATGAATATGGAGACACTATTTGGTATAAGATTACTTCAGAAAATGATAAAACCTGTGAGGTGACATATAGATTTGGAGATGAGTATGGTGTGGTGTATACAGATACTTTGCGATATGAGGGAGAAATAATTATTCCTTCGGAGGTAACGCATGATGACGTGACATACACTGTGATAGGTATTGGAGGAGAGACTTTTTGGTATTGTACTCAACTGACAGGGGTTGAAATTCCATCTACTGTGACATATATCGGAGATGACGCTTTTGATTTTACGAGTATAAGCAGTATTACCATACCTGCATCGGTTGATTCTTTAGGAGAAAGTCCTTTCTATGGATGTGAAGAACTCGTGACACTTAATGTTGATGATGGAAATGAGTATTTTACAGAACAGGATAATGTACTATTTGATAAGAATATGACGGTATTGCTGTGTTATCCTGCAGGATTGGAAGATGGTTCTTACACTGTTCCTGAATCAGTAACAAAAATAGCATCGTACTCTATGGCATATAGTAAATTGAAAGAAATAACTATGCTTTCTGTTGAGACTATAGAAGAAGGTGCTTTTGAATATAGTTATTTTTTAAGTAATATTGACCTGCCATCTTCCTTGAAAAGTATTGGGGATTTGGTTTTCAGTGAAGATACCCTTTTAACTACCATTACCATCCCTGCTTCTGTGGATAGCATAGGTGATGATGTTTTTGATGGTTGTAAGAATTTACAATCAATAAACGTAGAGACCGGTAACGCAAGTTACGCAAGTGATGAAGGTGTGTTTTATACTAAGGAAATGGAAACTTTAGTATGCTATCCTGCATGTAAAGAAGATAAAGAATATACGGTAGATAAAAATTGTAAGACGATATCCAGATATGCCTTTTGGGAAAATTCTTATATTACCAATATAACTCTTCCTATAGGATTAGACAGTATCGGTGGTTGGGCCTTTGGCTATTGTACCTCCTTAGATAGTATATTTATACCTTCTACAGTAAGGGTATTCGGTTCTTATGGTAGTGTCTTTTACAATACAACCTCACTTGCTACTTTGGAAGTAGACAATGCAAACCCGTATTATGTAAGTGTAGATAATGTTATATTTAGCAAAGACACTACGGAACTTGTTGCATACGCGATAGGTAATGAGAGGGAATTTTATTCAATCCCAAACACCGTCAAAGTAATTTTATATGAGGCTTTTTTACGATATAAACATCTTAGAAAGATTGAAATACCTGCATCAGTTGATTCAATAAAAGGTTTTGCTTTTGCATATTGTGATAGTGTCTGTATTCTAGATACAATTATATGCAGATCGGAGGAACCTGCTGATATGTATGGTTCTAGTGTCTTCATAAATGAAGGAGGGAATAGATATGACTGTTACGAACATACGGTATTGGTAGTCCCAGACGGTGCAAAAGAAAAATATCAGTCTGCAGAGGTATGGAAACTCTTCAAGAATATTGTAGAAGAAAGTGAAGTTACAGGTATCAATGAAATAAACGCTGATAGCCCATCTTCTTCTGTATCTGCAGAAGATAGAATCTATGATCTTCAAGGTCGCAGATTAGATATAATGCCTGAGAATGGTGTTTATATTAGAGGAGGGAAGAAATACTTAGGTAGTTGATAGTTCTTTGCTTCGCAAAGTGCGACGTCCTCGCCATGGCAGACATCAAGCAAGCTTGGTCTGCTCATTTGGCT
>Ga0065708_1000250_pt1 | contig 61892 bp, 52 predicted proteins | sample Hoacrofraction12_2_FD_59095 | JGI IMG/M metagenome (GOLD analysis project Ga0065708, IMG submission 59095) | Hoatzin crop microbial communities from Cojedes, Venezuela, sample from fiber fraction 12 v1 | ecosystem: Host-associated > Birds > Digestive system > Esophagus > Crop | place: Venezuela... | reverse complement strand
TGTCTTATGACGTAGTGATCAGATGACGGCCATGTAGCAGGGTCGTTGAATTAGGAAAGGGTCTTACAAGCCCTCCATGTGCCAGGAAGATGTCAAACCCTATATTGGGTGGTTATTGCGGCGGGGTTCCACCTCTTCCCATTCCGAACAGAGAAGTTAAGCCCGTTTGCGCCGATGGTACTGCAATGCAATGTGGGAGAGTAGGTGGCTGCCCTCTTTTCTTAAAAGTCCTGAAAGTCAANNGATTTTCGGGACTTTTTTTCGTTATATATCCCCTTTTTCTGTTCTGAAATTTTATACTGAATGCAATAATTATATATTTTTATAGTTATATATAAGTGACTCAGACAGAATATTATGCAGTGGACAGATAGCATACGACAAATGAAGATATTATTGGTTGTTACGGCAGTAATTATTGCCGTGGCTTCACTGATGATATCTCAGGTTCTTGTCTCTGATCTTAAGGAGGAGGAACATAANCGTATGGAGATATGGTCGGANGCGATGNGATCACTGAATAATTCGGATGAATCGACAGANCTAAANCTCGTACTGAGCGTGCTCAACAGTAATACTACNATCCCTGTTATTGTAGTGGGNTCNGANGGAGAGGTACAGACCTATAGAAATATNGATATACGGTCTAAAGATGAANCAGANATNGCACGACANCTNAAGAAGATGGTCGAATATCTNAAGAATAGAGATCGTGAGATAAAGATATACCTNNCAGAGAATGTGAAATCAGATTATATCACCGTNTANTATGATGATTCTCTGATGCTNAGNCGTCTACGNAACTATCCGTACGTACAGTTGGGCGTGGTTCTNCTNTTCGTNGTTATNGCCATTTTTGCNCTNCTCACNTCCAAGAGAGCTGANCAGAACAAAGTATGGGTAGGATTATCCAAGGANACAGCCCATCAGTTGGGAACACCGATATCCTCTCTTATGGCATGGCATGAGGTNCTCAAGGAAAATTACCCTGATGATGAGCTTATACCAGAGATGAGNAAGGATATAGAACGACTACAGCTTATCGCCGACCGTTTCTCGAAAATCGGTTCTTTGCCNGAATTATCCAAGAATAATCTCAATACNGTGATGGATCACGTGATAGATTATATGAATCATCGTACNTCGTCACAGGTTCAGATGATAAAAGATTTCGANAGAGAGGATATCCAGGCGAATATCAACCCCCAGTTGTTTGAATGGGTTATAGAGAATCTCTGTAAGAATGCCGTCGACGCTATGGAGGGTAANGGNGAAATCCGTCTGCATGTCTTTGAAAACGAGGATAATGCCATCGTAGAGGTCAGCGATACAGGAAAAGGTATAAAGAAACGTGATGTCTCNAANGTCTTTAAACCGGGATTTACAACGAAGAANAGAGGNTGGGGACTTGGACTGTCTTTAGCCAAACGAATAATCGAGGAATATCACGACGGAAAGATATACGTAAGAAACACCGAACCAGGCAAGGGTACAACCTTTAGGATAGAAATAAAAAAAGCGTGATATCATCAAAAAAAAGGAACAAATCCCTTTTAAATGAAAAAATATTTGTACCTTTGCAGCCAAATGCGAAATTTGACCCCTTTTAAGATCGATTTNAAGTCGATGAAAGATAGGACAAACGCCCTGAAATTCGATATCGACGACGATTTCTTNGAAGCCNTNGAGGCTCCTGCNATACATAGGGGTAAGGTAGATGTCGCGTTAGACATTCAGCGAGTGTCTGATTNCTTTAAGCTCCACTTCCATTGTAAGGGTGTGGTAGAGGTGATATGCGACATGTGTCTTGACAATATGGACCAACCAATAGAGACCGATGATGAGTTGGTGGTGAGGTTTGGTTCAGAGTACGAAGAGAAAGATGACTTGGTGACCATACCCGAAGAAGAGGGTATAATAGATGTCGCTTGGTTTATATATGAGTTTATAGCTCTCGGTATTCCCATCCGTCACGTTCATGAACCTGGGAACTGTAACGCGGCGATGATGGATATACTAAAGGATCATTCTGTTTCCCGAAGAAACGATGATGGGGAAGATGCGATAGACCCGAGATGGAAAGATTTGTTGAAATTAAAGAATTAAAAGTTACAGAAAATGGCACATCCTAAAAGAAGACAGTCAAAGACTCGTACATTAAAGAGAAGAACTCATGACAAGGCTACAGCACCTACATTGGCAGTATGTCCTCAGTGTGGAGCTTACTATGTATATCACACAGTATGTCCTACATGTGGTTACTACAGAGGAAAGGTTGCTATTGAGAAGCAGGAAGAGGTAGCTGAATAATGAAAAAAATAAGCGCGATAATCACAGGAGTCGGCGGGTATGTCCCTGATTACGTTCTCAACAATGCTGAGTTGGAGCGTATGGTGGACACCAGTGATGAATGGATTACTACGCGTACCGGTGTTAAGGAAAGAAGAATCCTCACCGAGGAAGGCTTAGGTACTTCTTATATGGCACGTAAGGCTGCGAGTCAGTTGTTGCAGCGTACAGGTGTCAACCCTGATGAGATAGACGCTTTGATGGTTTCGACCACCACTCCTGACTATCCTTTCCCTTCTACAGCTTCGATTGTATTGGGAAAATTAGGGCTAAAAAATGCTTTCGCTTTCGATTTCTCTGCAGCCTGNTGCGGTTTCATGTATCTTCTCGATGTAGCATCATCNATGATAATGTCTGGAAGATATAAAAAGATAATCGTTATAGGAGCAGATAAAATGTCATCGCTCGTCGACTATACCGACCGTGCTACATGTCCGTTATTCGGTGATGGCGCTGGTGCAGTATTGGTAGAAGCGTCGGAAGAAGAGGAGGTTGGATATGTNGGTTCATACCTACGTACAGATGGTAAAGGTTTACCTTTCCTGCATACGAAAGCAGGTGGTAGCGTCTGTCCNGCATCACATTTTTCTGTTGACCACCGTCTGCATTACCTGTATCAGGAGGGTCGTACCGTATTCCGTTACGCAGTGACGGCGATGGGTGAGGCTTGTGAGCAGGTGTTGACACGTTACGGACTCACTGCNGAGGATATAACATGGGTGGTACCTCATCAGGCAAACCTGAGAATTATCGATGCGGTAGCGAAAAGGATAAACGCACCAATGGAAAAGGTTCTCGTCAATATCCAGAANTTNGGTAATACCAGTGCGGCATGTATGCCTTTGGTGTTATGGGATTTCGAGGATAAGCTGAAGAAAGGAGACAAAATCCTATTCACAGCTTTCGGAGCCGGTTTCGTAAATGGCGCTTCTTATCTCCGGTGGGCGTACGACGGTGATAAAAGATCGAACAACTAACAGAGACAGATAAGAAGACGCATCCTCACAGTGAACGATGCGTCTTTTTTTTCTCATAACAAATATGCATAAGGCAGGATTCGTAAATATTGTGGGAAACCCCAACGTGGGGAAGAGTACANTGATGAATCAACTCGTCGGTGAGAGGATCAGTATAGCTACATTCAAGGCACAGACGACGAGACATCGTATCATGGGTATNGTGAATACCGATGAAGCGCAGATAGTGTTTAGCGATACTCCGGGTGTACTGAAACCGAATTACAAACTGCAGGAGTCGATGTTNGCTTTTTCNGAATCGGCACTTAGCGATGCGGATGTCCTGTTATATGTAACCGATGTGGTAGAGAAACCAGACAAGAATATTGATTTCTTGAACAAAGTAAAGAAAATAGATATTCCTGTCTTGTTGCTTATAAATAAGATTGACGAGAGCGATCAAAACAANCTGTCGGAACTAGTGGATACATGGCATGGATATCTGCCTGATGCAGAGATATTGCCTATATCGGCTAAAAATAAGTTTGGGGTAGATATGCTTATGAAACGTATTTGTGAGCTGCTACCGGAATCTCCTCCATATTTTGATAAGGATCAGTTGACGGACAAACCCGCTCGTTTCTTCGTNAGCGAGATAATACGCGAGAAAATCCTGTTGTATTACGATAAGGAGGTACCTTATTCTGTCGAAGTGAAAGTAGAACAGTTTAAGGAAGAGGAGAATATTATTCGAATCGGTGCCGTTATATATGTTGAACGTGATTCACAAAAAGGTATCATCATCGGTCATCAAGGTGTGGCATTAAAGAGGATGAGCTCNGAGGCACGTAAATCATTGGAGAAATTTTTTGGAAAGAAAATTTTCCTTGAGATATTTGTGAAAGTAGATAAAGACTGGAGAAATTCAAAAAGAGAGTTGGATAACTTCGGTTATAATCCCGTATAAAGAGATATGGCAAATTTAGTAGCTATTGTTGGAAGACCAAATGTTGGTAAGAGCACATTGTTCAATAGACTGACACAGACTCGTCATGCTATCGTCAGTGATGTGGCAGGTACGACTCGTGACCGTCAATATGGAAAATGTGAATGGAACGGTAAGGAATTTTCTGTTGTAGATACAGGCGGTTGGGTTGTAAACTCAGACGATATATTCGAGGATGCTATACGTCAACAGGTACTTATTGCCACGACAGAGGCCGATATGGTATTGTTTGTGGTGGATGTGCAGACAGGTATGACAGACTTAGACCAGGATGTGGCAAAGATCCTCCGCCAGTCTAAAACGCCTATCCTCCTTGTGGTAAATAAGGTTGACAATAACGATCAACAGTATGAGGCTGCGGAATTCTATGGTTTGGGTCTAGGTGATCCATTCTGTATAAGTAGTGCTACAGGAAGTGGTACAGGTGATCTGTTGGACGCTGTGCTTGCTAAANTGGAGAATGTAGAGGAAGAGGTCATAGAGGAAGACATACCTCGNTTTGCCGTGGTAGGACGTCCAAATGCAGGAAAGAGCAGTCTTATCAATGCTTTTATCGGTGAAGACAGAAATATTGTTACGGAGATTGCAGGAACGACCCGCGATAGTATCTATACTCGTTACAATAAGTTTAACTTTGATTTCTATCTTGTCGACACGGCAGGTATCCGCAGAAAAAATAAGGTGACGGAAGATCTGGAGTTTTACTCTGTTATGCGTTCTATTCGCGCTATAGAGAACAGTGACATCTGTATCCTTATGATCGACGCCACTCGTGGTATAGAAGCACAGGATATGAATATATTCCAGTTGATACAACGTAATAAGAAATCTCTTGTAGTNGTTGTAAACAAATGGGACTTGGTGGAAGACAAGAGTACTGTGGTTATCAAGACTTTCGAGAATGCTATCCGAGAAAGAATGGCTCCATTCTCTGATTTCCCCATTCTGTTTGTTTCGGCACTGACAAAACAGCGTATATTCAAAGTCTTGGAGACAGCCAATGAAGTTTACAAGAGCCGTACTATACGTATAGGAACGACGAAACTTAATGAGGTTATGTTGCCGATTATNGAGGCGACCCCNCCTCCNTCAATAAAAGGAAAATATATAAAGATAAAATATTGTGCGCAGTTACCTAATACAAAGATTCCTTCTTTCGTATTCTATGCAAACCTGCCACAGTATGTAAAGGAACCTTATCGCAGATTCCTGGAAAATCGTATCCGTGAAAACTGGAANCTTACGGGTACTCCGATAAATATATTTATTCGTCAGAAATAAAATGTCTTATATGAGGAAAAATATAGTATTAAAAGCGCTGGCAATAGTATTGTCTAGTGCTTTTATGTTTTATTCTTGTAAGGAAGAGCCCAAAGTAGAGGAACTGGCATCAAAGGCAGCCAAGGAATACTACGATANCCTTCTTAAGGGCAATTATGAATTGTTTGTAACCTCTGCTGCGGGTAACACTGATTTACAGGAAAGTTATCGCAGTCAGTTGGTGGCTAATGCCAAACAATATGTGGCGCAGATGAAGGAAGAACATAAGGGTATTAACGATGTGAAAGTCGTTACTGCTCAGAAATGTGGTTCCGACAGTATAGTAAATGTCTTTTTGACTATCTGTTTTGCGGACAGCGTGAACGAAGAAATCGTGGTACCGATGGTTCTCGAAGATGGTAAATGGTTGATGAGATATACACAGAGAATATGGAAATGAGAAAAGTTATCGTTTTATTTGCAGTATTGCTGAGCTCTTCTGTGTGTATGGCTCAGAAATGGAAGGTTGTGGACGTGGAACGCAGTCGTATACTTATAGACNGTACATACGATGCTCCCTTGGATGCAGAAACGCAGGCGATCTTTGAACCCAAACGCCGTTATGTGGATTCTGTAATGTCACCGGTGGTAGGAAAGGCTACGTGCACAATGGATACCGACCGTCCTGAAGGGACTTTGTCAAACCTCTTTCCCGATGTACTTGTTTATGCCAGTAGATGGTATAATGAAAATGTAGACTTCGGGGTGTTCAATATCGGAGGTATAAGAGCGTCACTGTTGGCAGGTGATATCACAGTGGGGGATGTGTACAAGATGAGTCCTTTTGACAATAAAATCTGTTTTGTGACACTCTCAGGCGATAAGGTTCTTGAACTATTCCAACAGATATTGGGAAGGGGCGGAGAAGGTGTAAGTCATTCCGTTCGTATTGTGGGTGATAAACAGCTAAAGCTCGTCAGTGCGAGTATCAATGGTAAGGAAATAGACAAGAAAAAGAATTATCGTGTAGCAACGATTGATTATGTAGCTCAAGGTAATAATGATATGAGGGCATTCCTATCGGGCACCGATATGAATTCTCCTTCAGGTGANAACGACAATATGCGCTTCGTCCTTGTTAGATACTTCAAAGATCTTATGTCNAGAGGAGAATCGGTATGTAGCGAGATAGAGGGTAGAATAAAGATTGAAAAATGATGAAAAAGACAGCTTATATATTTCTTATAGCAGCATTATTTCTGACTGTTCGCGTTAGTGCAGAGACGAAGGATTTACTGATACTCCATACAAACGACACACATAGTTGCATACTCCCTTTATCGACGGAACTGAAAGATACGATGCAGGCGGGTAGGGGTGGCTACTTGCGCAGGATAGAGATGCTGAAGCAAGAGAGAGCAAAGAATCCCAAATTATTGCTTATCGACAGTGGCGATTTTTCGCAGGGTTCTCCTTATTACAATGAGTATAAAGGTGATTTGGAGATAGACCTCATGAACGAGATGCGTTATGACGTGTCGGTGGTAGGTAATCATGAGTTTGATTTTGGTGTTGAAAATCTTGCGCGATTGGTTAAACGGGCGAATTTTCCTATCCTCTGTGCCAACTATGATTTTACGGGTACAGCTTGTGAGGGATTGATAAAACCGTATACGATTATAAAGAGAGACGGAGTGAAGATCGGTCTTATCGGTTTGTCACCACAGTCTGGAGGGACTNGTGGCGGCCAATACCCGAGTGGGCGTCGGATATAACGATCCTATTGAGGCGGCCGTGAAATGGGAGACTTATCTGAAGGAGAATGAGAAATGTGATGTTATTATCATCGTNTCTCACCTCGGTTGGGGCGATTTTGCTGACATGGATAAGTATCTTATCTCAAAAACGCGCTATACGGATCTAGTATTGGGAGGACATACACACTCATATTTCAAAGATATCAAATGGGTGATGAATGCCAATGATGTACCTGTACCTGACGATCAAAATGGCAAAAACGCCATCTTCGTAGGTAAGATAAAACTTACATTAGAGAGCGAATAAACTTACTCTTCAGTATATAGAGAGTAGATACTGCTGTAGTTGCGTCCCAACTGGTCGTAATCCAATCCGTAACCTACAACAAAGTCATCGGGTATTTCGAATGCAACGTATTTAAGGTCTAGGTCAACCTCCAGTTTGTTGGGCTTTACAAGTAGTGTACACACTTCAATTGAAGCAGGTGTATGCTCTCGGAGTTGCGCCAACGTACTCATCATNGTATAGCCGGTGTCAACAATATCCTCTACCACTACAACATGCTTTCCGCTGATATCCTCTTGTAGTCCTAATACCTCCTTAATCTTTCCCGTGCTGCTTGTGCCCGTATAGGATGCTAATCGCAGGAATGTTATCTGACTNGGTATAGTTATGGTTTTCATCAAGTCAGATGCAAACATGAACGAACCGTTGAGAATAGACAAGAAGATTACATCTTTCCCCTCGTAGTCTTTACTGATTTGTGCACCAAGTTCCTTTACTCTGTTTAGGATGGTCTGTTCATCGAGAAGTGTCTTAAATCGCTTGTCTTTAACGGTAATAATGTCCATATCGTGAAAATTTTCTGCAAAGTTACAAAAAAAATCATTCAGTCTTACCGTATTGTATAAATATTTCGATTTCTTGACAATTTTAGACTTTTTATGAGCATCTGAACTTGAATGGATACTTACGGTTGGTACTCTCATCTTCGTAGTTGAGCATTACATGTTTCTCGGGTGATCCCATAACTACGAGNTANAGTTTNTTAAGAGTCTTATTCTTNGGNNTGCTAAACGAGATGGAACCGTTGTCTTTCTTGCNGTATTCNCCGTANATACATTCGTCATCGGTAGTAATACCCACAAAACCATACATAAGATTCTTACCCTGTATGTCGATTTGATATTTCTTCTGTCCTAACGGCAGTGATATGGCGTCGAAACCGTAGTCCTCCAGTGTATAACTACTGTCAGGTTGCATCCATCCGTCGGAAAGAGTGTCAAGAGAAGTATCGAANGTTGCCGCATATTTACGTGTCTCTTTACGTGCGTGTGAGAAATCGAAGTTCAGCAGATGACGGTAGCAGTCGAACATCTCCTCGTTAAACTGCTGTTGTGTCATATTATATTTTCTCATATATGTCATGGCAGGGTCCTCTCCAATCTTACCTTCACGGTATAGTTCTGCGATACTAGTGAGACCATGTTTCTCGGCCCAGTATTCTATCACGTAAGGAGAGTGATAGATATTGGATATCGAGAGGAACGCTCTGTTTGTCTGTTTTTTGAAGGCATCGAAATGATATGTCTCATCGTCAATCCATAGAGGATTAACTCTCCATAGCATCCATTGTGACGTCATCTCGAAGAAACCGCTGCCGCCCCATGCATCGCCCACACTGTCGGCAGGTATCTGAAGTTGNAACGAGTGTCCTAGTTCATGCGCCATACAGTTCATGCGTTCGTCTTGAATTCTGTTTGGTGCCACCCACAACGCCCCGATGAAATTATCGTAGGTTCCACCATACGCAGTGCCTTCCAAAGAGTAGTTGACCATAACCATCATCTTGTATTTATCTGCTTTGGAACCCGGCAGTGAGAAACGCAGGGTGTCGCGGAAATAATTATAGAAAGTCTGCACTCTGTTCTTCAGATTCTCCATATTGAATGACATCTTCTTACCGTCTAGGTCGGGAGGACATGAGGTATCATCTCCAAAACCTTTCTCCCAAAAGAATATGATGTCGGGTGTCTGTATAGTCCTTTGGAAGCACCATCTGCTACTAGTGTCGTTGAGGTCGTAAATCTTCAGCGAATCAGGGATAAATATTTTCTTCTGTGCTGTAACCGTTGTAGCAGCGATGCATAGTAAGGTAAAAAGAATCTTTCTCATTGTGTATATCGTTTATCTGTTTGATGCTATGAATTCAGCGGGTTTCATACCAAACTGTTTCTGGAAACATTTGGTGAAGTACGACGGACTGCTGAAGCCCACCATGTAGCATACCTCGTTTACCCTGTAGTTCTCTTCCGTCAACAGTTTTGCGGCCTTCTTGAGCCTTACCACCTGTATCATCTCATTAGGAGTGATGTCGGTAAGTGATTTTATCTTGGCAAACAGTCCGCTTCTACTTATGCCCATCTCTTCGGCAAGGAAACCAACAGACAGTTGCGGGTTATTGATATTGTCTTCTATTATCTTGTTCATCTTTGTCANCAGGTTGTCNTCNACCTCNCTCTTTGCTATCGATGATATCGGTACCTCGCTATGTGTTGAGAATTTACTCATCAGTAGTCGTCTCATCTCAATCATATTGCGTATGCAAGCCTCAAGATATTTCATCGAGAAAGGCTTCTCTATGTATGCGTCGGCACCGCAGTCCATACCCTGAGCCTTACTCTCGTCATCGGTCTTGGCCGTCAGCAATACGAAGGGAATATGACTCGTTTCAGGATTGGTGCGCACCTGTTTACATAGTTCCGCACCGTCCATCTCAGGCATCATCCAGTCACTTACGATAAGTGTTACGGCATGTTTTTTCAGTTCTTCCAAAGCATCCTTGCCGTTCTCTGCCGTATACACCGTGTAAGTTGTGGTGAAGTTGCCTGCCAGGAAGTTACGCATATCCTCGTCATCTTCCACTATCAGCACACTATCACCGATTTGTATATCTTCGTCCTCTGTTATTGTTTCCGTATTAANNGCTGTCTCCTCTTCCTTTTCAATAGATTCTTCTATAGTGTCGCCTACAGGGATATCCTGTTTTATAGGCATGGTAATGGTAAAGATCGAACCTTTGCCCTCCTGTGACTGCAGTGACACGGTGCCATGATGTTGCTCCACCAAGCTTTTTACGATACTCAGACCGATACCCGTGCCAGGTTTATTGTCTTTAGCCTGATAGAAGTCATTGAATATTTTCTCCTGTTCCTCTTTGCTTATGCCTGTTCCGTTATCTTCTACGGATATAGAGAAGTTGTCACCGCTTATGATACAGCTCATCACCACTTTATCCTTGGTGTATTTGTTGGCATTGCTCATCAGGTTGCTGATGATTTTTGTTAGGCCTTCACCATCTACAGTCGCGGTAAAATCGGCAGGAGGATAATTTACGGTGAGCGTGGCGTTCCTTTGTTTCAACGTCGGTTCGAAACGTTCTGCCACTGCACGCATTATCTTACTTATGTTCTGCACCGACAGTCTTATCGATAGCCCCTTATGCTGAACCTTATTGAAGTCGAGCAGTTGGTTTACTAGGTCGAGCAGTCGGTTGGCATTACGGTCTATGATATTCAGGTCTTTGTTTACCAATTTATCCGACTCAGTCCCTTTTATTTTTGTCATAACACTTTCNAGAGGTCCTATAATCAGTGACACCGGGGTACGTATCTCGTGTGCTACCATAGTAAAGAATCTCAGTCGGGCCTCTTTCTCTTCCGATTCCCTTGCATCGTTGATACGTTTTATCTCCCTCAGATGTTTACTGTCTGCCCGTTTCAGTTTGAGATGCGTATACAGATACACGCCCAACGCCGCTATGAGGGCATATANGATCTTTGCAGGCCATGACCACCAGAAAGGCGGATGCACCACGATTTTCAGTTTCGCCTCTTTTGTACTCCATACTCCATCATTGTTGGTCGCTTTTACCTTGAAAGTGTANGTACCTGATGGGATATTGGTATATGTAGCATGATTTACGCTACCCGAGTTTATCCAATCCTTGTCAAACCCTTCTAACATATATGCATACTGATTTTTCTCNGGAGAGCAGTAGCTGAGTGATGCGAAGGTGATACCCAACATATCATCTTTGTATGATAGCTCTAACTTATCGGTGGAAGAGGGTGACAGTTGCAGTCTCTCATCGCCCACTTTGATCGGTTTGTTGTACAGTTCGATGCTAGTGATGTACACCGAAGGAATATGACTGTTTGTTTGGATTTGATAGGGATAGAAGGCACAGAATCCGTTTACGCTACCGAAATACAGTCTACCGTCACTNNCCTTNAGTCCTGCATTNTTTCGGAACTGTTCNCTNGGNAGACCATCGAANCCGTTNAANACNTGCATCACGCTGTCGGTGACATATTTTATCAGTCCGTTGGTGGTAGAGAGCCACAGNGCTTCATCGTCGGAGATGACGCAACAGATATCATTGCTTGGTATTTCCAGTTTTTTCAGAATAAAACAGTCGTTAGCTCTGTCGTATCGGCACAGTCCACTCGATGTGGCTACCCACAGTTCATCATTATTATCCACACAGATGGAGTTAACCTGATTATTCGGCAGCGAGTTNTCCTTCTCCTCCTGTTTGTAGTTTTTCCAGGTCTTGTTGGAAGGTTGGTATCTCCATATACCGGAACCCTGTGTNGCGAACCATATATATCCCTGCTTATCTTCTTCTATATCGATGACCACCGCTTTAAAATCCTTGATAAAGTGGAAGGCATCGTCAGACTTATTGTAGATACTTACGCCATCCATCGTACCGACCCAGATCTGTCCCTTTTTGTCTTTATATAGGGCATAGCAACTGCTTTCCGATATACCTTTACTGCTTCTATATTTTTTCAGACTGCCTGATTTTATGTTCATCCTCGACACTCCTTCAGCGTATGTACCTATCCAGAGTTCATCACCGTCTTCGAGCAGTGCGTGGATATTCTTTTTCTTCAATGACTCTTTCCCTGCGAAATTAGTTATAGCTTTATTTTTTGTGTCGTAGCAGTTCAGTCCCCCGTCGTCNGTGGCTATCCATATTCTACCGTTATGTCCTTCGCAGAAAGAACTTACGATNCTNCCGCTGAGTCCTTTTTTGTCATTGGCACAGTATGAATCAAATCTTTCTGACACCGGCGATATGTAGTTTACGCCGTTATAGAAGGTTCCGTACCATACACCCCCTTCATTATCCCTGATAATAGAATACACGAAACGGTCGCTGTTGAGCATATCGCCACTCAGCTTTTTCCATTTTCCATCGTGTATGTTGACCTCTATAACACCATCATCACATCCNAGGAATANCTTTCCCTGTCCGTATTCAAACATGCTATGAATGTGATATCCCACTCCCGTTGTGGTAGGGTTGATAATCTGCGTACAGCTACCGTCAGCATTTAGTCGCATCAGACCGTTTTCCCAGGTACCGATAAGGATAGTGTTATCTTTAGTCTGCATCATCGAATACGCAAAGATGTTGTCTGCATCCGATGCCTTTATGAAAGTGTCTTTAGCTTTGTTCAGTCTGTAGATATAGTGGTTACCACCAGCTGTAAGTACCCATTGCATGTTATTGTTGTCAACGAATATCGCACTGGTCTTNTTCTCNGCCTCCTTTATATCATAATGTTTCTGTTGTCCGTTTTTCAGAGAGTATTTATATACACCTTGTGACACCGATGATATCCATGCATTGTNATCTTTGTCTATTGCGATGCCGTTAACCAATACATTTAAATCACCNANGATTNTGGNAAACTGTTCTGTCTGNAGGTTCANNAGGNANACGCCGTGTCCTGTACCCACGATTATCCCGTTGTCATAGCACGCTAAGGCCGAGATGTACTGATCNAANCCCAGTTCCGGGATGTTGAATATGATAGTGCTCAGACCATCGTGTCNACACAGACCGTTGTCGGTACCGAACCAGATAAANCCCTGTTTGTCTTCGATGATGTTCCTTACGGTATTTGACGCCAGTCCGTTGGCAATAGTGATGTTTCTCAATCTCACATCTCCCCATGCAGCCCAAGTNGAGGAAATAGTCAATAGGATAGTTAGCAGAAATATAACGATTCTTTTCATTCTCTTCGTTCTTATCTCTGGCAAANTTAGGCAAAAAGTGCCACATCCGCAAATATTTCCTCTATTAATCATNGAAATATAACCTATCGGTCAACTATTGNGCGGGGTAGTTTGCAACCACCTTATGCATGAAGTTTACTCTGTTGGTNATCCAGTTTTCCATTCTCTTTTTNTCNGTGGCATAGTATCTGCCTATCGGCCATTTTGCGGCATCTCTTGCCAGTGCCTCTTCTATACCGTCGTAGTATTTCAGCGTCTCCGCCCAGAACTCGCTTATTATACGCGGTTCCATCGCCTCCCAATGAGCTCTTACCTCATCCACNAAGGTGGAATTTTTCCACATATCGGTGAAGAACGATGAAGTGTAGGTGTAGTCGCTTATATGCCTTGCAGGATCGGTACCTAATACAGTTTCGCTGTAGCTAGTAAAGAACGTATGTCCTGTGTACATATCGCTCCAGTCAAAATCGTAACCAGCATCGAAATCCCACANCGGTCCCCATGTCCANTTCGTGTCAGCATCCCTNAANAGGAAGAAACTTCTTGGAGCAGCCATCTCAACGTTGTATACNAACTCCTGTATAAGCAGGTAGTCGATGAAAGACCCTACGTCCATCANNTCGCANAGNTTATCGTAGTTATGCGCTTTTATCGCGTTTTCTATATCCGCCAAGGCATATTTCGCNCTNGTCAGTTGCGTCTCGGTAGGATCTTTGGGATATTTCACACATACNGGGAGATCATATACCTGCGACCAGAAATTATCCGTCTCTTCAGGAGCNAGCTCAGGTCCATCGTCNGCATCCAGTTCTAACAGCATNCCCGANTCNTTATNNATATTTACCCTGCNNTTAGCCACTTNTATCTGTTCTGTGAGTTGATACAAACCGATATATTCTCCGTTGAGCGTGATTTCCACATATCTTGTATGATTAGTGTAGGGCATACCCAAGCCTTCGCCCATATTAAAGACAAACGTGTTCATAAGGTCGGTAGGGTCACGATAATTGGCCAGCAGAACCCAGTCCTTGTTGGCTTTGAGTCCGAGAATNTCCGATTTCTCATCCAGTTTTATTCGTATATGGTTTCTTGTCATACCATTTCCATGAAGAGTTACCACGTCCTCTTATTTTTCCNGTACCANTATAGCACCATTCTTCTGCCGATGATGTTATGGTGATGTTGCAGTTACGATAGTCNTCCTTCGTCTTACCGGTAATTGCAACGCCCCCTTCGGTGNTTATTGTCATCTGTGCCACTTGGTACATCTTTCCNGTGGTATCNCTTGGTACNNTTANTGTACTACTGCTTGTNGTGTCTTTCTTCTCTGTAGAGGTAGTGTCAGCCGTCGATGGTTTATCCTCCGTTTGAGTAGTTGTATTATTTTTTGCAGTGTTGTTATCATCCCCTTCAGAACAGCTGGAAACGATATTTATTATGATGCTTAGGCTTAATAAAAAGAATATTTTTCTCATGAGTAGAAAAAAGATAAAAAGCGAGTGCCCCATATATTTAGGAGCACTCACTTAAATAAGATTAATATTGCATGTTTAGAACAAATGTCGCAGTATACTGCTTACCACCTTTGGTATATACCAATACCGGTTTAACGGTATATTTTGTGCCGGCAACAGACATTCCGGGTTTATGTCCGTATGTAATTACGAAATTACTCTTGTCGTATTCGAACCACAGAGGATCATCGTTACTCCATGAACCCTGATAACCGTCGGCAGTACAGTAGAAACCACCATTAGCAGTGTATGTATAGTTTATAGTACCGTCAGGTTGCATTAGTCCAAGAACAACTTTACCTTCTTCTGGAGCTACTGTTGAATTTGCAGCAATAGCTGTTGTATTCTCGCTCAGAGAAGTGGCCTCCATAACGAACGCTTGTGCCAGATCCTTTATGTCACCGTTACTTTGAAGGTCGATAGTCCCTTGCTGATAATCGGCGAGGGAAGCATCACATGTTAAATCGTAAGTGAATGTTATATCCGTAGGATCTTTTGAGGTGTCAATCTCGAAATATCCGGACATTGATGTACCGTCAACTTTTATGATGTACGGCCACTGATCATCTGTTGATTCATCTTCATCCCATGCGCTCTGACGATATTCCTGTGGAGCACCCTGTACCACGATCCACAGTCTCTCTACGTTTGCAGGAACGGTATATGAGGCCGTGCTAGTACCCGTACCTACGAGCTCGTGCATATCACCATATACGCGTGTACCGTCACTCTTAAGAGCTACGAAACCGTATGTCCAACCTTCCAGACCTGCACCGCGGTTGTTGTATGTTGCGGTTGTACCTACCGTTTTTCCGTCACCATCAATCTGTGTTCCTGGATCATCGCTTACCAGATAGCTGCCTGCAGCAAGACCGATGAGCTCTACGTTAACCGTAGTACCTGAAGCTGGTACTTCAAGAGGAATAACGTTGAAACCTGTAGAACTAGGACAGTTGGAGTAAGCCACCTGATAATAATTACCACCAATAGAGAAGAATTTCGTAGAATAGCTGTCATACTGATTTGTAACGTATGATCTTATAGCATCGAAGTCGTATGTTACGCTCTTTGCAGCATATTCATACAGCTCTTTCTTCACTGTTTCATAATTGTTGTCACAGAAGATACGCATATATGCGCCTATGGCATCCTCAGGATATTCAGATTCATTCCATATTCTACCGAGAGTTGTTATGCCATGTTTCTCGCTCCAGTAGTACTGTAGCCAGTAGCTGGCATAGCGCTGCCATTCGTGCTCGAAATGACGATGATGGTTTGCCATCCATACGCTGAAGTGGTAGTTGTCGATAGCCTGCTCAGGATAGTCTTGGTAAGACTGCCACTGTGCGCACTGTTCCCAGAAACCGTTACCGCCGTTACTGCCGTCATATCCATAACGGAAACCAGATTTGAAGTCGTTATCTTTACCCTGCAGAACATTGTCGCAGTAGGTCTGATATTGGAAAGAGTGACCAATCTCGTGAGCGATGGTAGAACCTACAGGCTGACATGTACTTGGATTTACCCACAGAGCACCGATAACGTTGTCGTAACCAGAACCAGTAGCGAGCCATTCAGTTTGATAAAGCAGATAGATCTCCATCTTATATTTATCTAGGTATGATTTATCTTCACCAGTTACCACCATTTTCAGGTTGTCAACGTTAGTCTTGTAGAACTGTTCAGCCTTCTCAAGGAGATCGTCAATATCCACTCTCAGATTTTCCGGTACCTCGTCAGAATTTGGATCGTCACCGAATCCAGACTCCCAGAATACGAAGAAGTGGTCACTTTGTTTCATTCTTGTAAACGACCATTTAGCATCGCTTCTGAGCATATCCATACTAGAGAACTCTTCTGGTTTATAGTATTTGTCATAGTCCTTGATATCTGATTCTTCGAGAGTAATCACGTCAGAGCCAACCTGCGTAACGCTAATTGTAGCAGTCTCATTACCACAAGTTATGATAATATTTCCTTGTTTGGCATTATGGGTATTATTCTTTGAACAAGAAAAAGAAACTTTATCACTACCACCTATACCGCTGTAAGATACGAGAGTCAGCCATGATGATGCAGTCTCATCAAGAGTCGCTTTCCAAGAAGTACGTGTTGTTAAACCGACTGAATAGAAGGTATCGTCAGCACCTAAGTTTACTTCTGTCTCATCTATACTGACTATATAGTCAGATATATTATCATCATCACTAGAACAGGACAGCATAGCTGCCTGTACCAATGTGAAGATAGAGAAAAATAATATTTTCTTAATCATAGTTTTTCAAATTAATATTACTGCTCCTTTTCTGTTATATTGAAAGTAACATTGTATGTAGCTGTTACGCCATTACATACTATGATATACTTAGTTGTAACAGCCTGTCCTGCAGGACTACAGTTGTCAGGATGGTTTCCGCCATACAAAGTTAATGCAGTCTCGCTATAACTTATAGACAGCCATACAACACCTTCTGCCCATGCAGAAGAATTACCATCGGCATTAATCCAGTAACCAGGAGCATCTGCAGTATATGTAGGAGCTTCTTCTGAAGATTCCTGTACATAAACTTTCAGGTCACCGCTCAAGATAGCCTTGTATATCTGATATGTAGTCATCTTAAACGCGTTGCGGAGCTCATCCTGTAGATCTTCGTATGTTACAGTAGCATAGTCGTTAGAGTATGCCTTTGTGATAGTTATATCTTTCTCGAAAGATACAGGGTCACCTTCCGGTGCTGTTTCAGGATCATCATATTCTTGGAAGTTTATGGTAATCTCCAACATTTCTATCTTATTGTTTGCTGTAGCACCGTAGTATATTGTTATCTGAGAGCCAGCCTCGTTGTGGTTAGGGTACTGTCCTACTTGTATCTGGTTTTCGTAGAATCCACAATATACACTTGCGTTATCGCCCCAAGAACTTGCATATCCTTCCATGTCATACCAGAAACCTGGAGCATCAGCTGTTGCTTCCTGTGCATAGCTACCGTCAGCATTTACAGCAATCCAGCTAAGTTCATCAGTAGAACTTACACCGAGGTCGCTCATAAGCAGATTAAGATCAAAACCTTCTACCACGTCAGCATCATAACTGTTCTTAGGAGTTGTAGTGAGAGTCAGCTTCTGAGTGTTTACTACACCGGCTTCTACTTCACCACGAGCCTTTGCATTGACAGTTATAACCAAGGCAAATCTTAAATCTTGATATTTAAGACATTCTATAAAGGTTACAGTCTGTCCGTCTGTGAGATGACCGGGAAACTGTCCTACATTGAATACCGCTTTTTCAGGGTCAAATTCCGCAAATACCATAGCGTTATCACCCCATGTAGTAACGTCACCAGCAGCGCTCCACCAATGTCCCCATTTAGCGTTGGTGTTGGATGCACTACTAACGTCAGTATGTGTAGAACCATCAATAGCAAAACCATTAAGTTCTGTACTTGTATCCTCTCCAGAAAGGACGGCTAAGATTGTTTCGTTTGAAAGACCAAAGAGTGCTGATATAGAGTCGATATTAACATCTACAGTTCCTCCATCATACGCTGTACTACTGATAGTTATGTCTAAACTACGTGTCAGAATAAGATCTGCATTTATCATGTTCATCCGGGCCTGCTTAATTGAGTCTTGTCGTGCCATTTCAGCAAGCTCTTCGTCAGTGAGTACGTGCTCACTTGAAAAATCTTTGTTGTCACCGCAACTACTTAAAAATAATGTCGTAGTCACTAGGAACAGTGAACATACAAAATATATTAACTTTTTCATAAAATTTCTTTTTATGTTATATTCTACTCATAAATCTTTTAGTATCCAGGGTTTTGGACTAGATTAGGGTTAGAGTCCATCATATCCTTTGGAATGTTGAATATATTATAGGTAGTTGTCTTGGGATCTGCATCTTTACAGAACCAAGATTTTACGTTCCAAACACTTCCTTCGCTAGTCTGGAAACGGATCAGATCCTGACGACGATGTAGCTCACAGCAGAACTCCCAACCCAGGTCATCAAGAAGACCGCCTAATATAATATCGGAACCACCCTCATGAGGAGTGCTTATGAGGTCTGACCAATCTGAATAACCTTTAGTGTTGTCAGAAGCCACTCTATATTCTTCATGACCGTAATCGTAGACGCTACCACCTTCCAAATCTGCTACAGTACGTGTAGCTTTAGCTGTAGAACTGAAAGAACGTTGACGAACTTGAGTTACAAGATCCGCTGCGGTATTCTTCTCTCTACCTAATCTAAGTAAGCACTCAGCCTTCATCATTAATACGTCAGCATAGCGGAATATAGGGAAGTCATCAGGTGTAGTACCCTTATCATTACCTGCACAAATCTCATATTTATGCAGACGGTATCCTTCCTGCTGATATGCGCCAGGATTATCGATAGAGTGTACTTCTAGCTTGTAGTTTAGATAGCCTGTACCAGACCAGTCATCAGCCTCAAAAGCTATAGGTTCACCATCATCAGGATTGATGTTGTATGTACCGTCACTATTTTTTGTTGCAGTATGCTGAAGTCCTCCAGCCCATGTGTCGTTCAGACGCTTGTCGTCTGGATCGTAAGTGCGGATCCATTGAGGAACGGCGCAACTTCCGTTATAACCAGGTGCAGTACTTCCATAGGCTGCAAGTCCTGACTGTGGAAAACAGTAGCTCTGTAGACCGAACTGAGCTGTATGTGTACGATCGCCAGGCACAACAAATATTATCTCTTTGTTGTCAGAAAGGTCTTCCTTGAAACAGTCTTTATAATTTTTAGCCAATTCATATTTTTTGCTATCGATGATAATGTCAAGTTCTTTCAAGCAACTTTCATAACCAGAATTATCAGTTGTTCCAAGATACACATTTTTATTCAGATACAGTTTTGCTTTTGCCATACATGCAGCATATTTGTTACCATATCCATAATTATTTGAGTCATAGACTTCAAATACGGAATCACAATAATTGAATTCCTTTATCAGAAAATCAAATGTTTCCTGTGGCGCGGCTTGTGTAGGAAGATATCCTGCTTCTACTTTCTGTGTGGTCTCTAATGGTATGTTGCGGAACATATCGAATAGATGATAGTAGATCATCGCTCTGAAGAAACGTGCGTGAGCAAGACTGAGCTCTGTACTCTTGTTGTTGGGATCGATGGCGTCGATAACCTGATTAGCATATCCCACGCCCTTATAGGCTAATTGCCAAGGATTCAAGATCTGTCCAACAGACACACCCCAGTTATGCTTATGCAGATTGATGTATGTATCTCCCCATCCTACTCCGATACGTGAAGGTACCATATATTGGTCTGTGCACTCCTCTATTAGGTGAAACATACCAAACCAGTCTTCAACGAGATATCTATACTGGGCTACTGTAGCTCCCAGAAGTAAAGACAGGTCATCTTCATTAGACAAATCGATATTTGTCTCGTTCAGTGTGTCGTATAACGTCTCATCAAGATTCGTACATGACGACAGACTTATGCTTCCTGCAGCAAAAGCAATCAATATTTTATTATATATCTTTTTCATATTACTCAAAAATTAGAATGTTAACGACATACCAACGGAGAAACTACGTGTAGTAGGATATTTGTCACGGTCGTCAATACCAGGGGCAAGGAAATAGTTGCTAACCTCAGGGTCTATACCAGAATAACCTGTTATACAGAATAGATTCGTCGCGTTTGCATAGATACGTGCTTTCTTAATATAGTTAGCTAAAGAGCCTTTTGGCATGAATGTGTATCCCAGAGTTACATTTGTAAGTTTCAGGAAATCTCCATTCTCCAGATGATCGCTCCAGAAACCCTGTGTCATAGAAGAGGATGCTGTTACCATAAGTTGTGTACCGTCCTCATTGTATACGGGTGTTCTATCAGTGTTTATTGCAGGATGTAAGTCTGCTGCACTCTTAAGTCTATTGTATGCGATAGAATTGTTCTCATAGAAACAACGTTGTGCATTAAGAATCTTATATCCTAACTGACTAGTAAACTGCATGCTCAAGTCAAAATTCTTATAATGGAAGGTATTACCCCAACCCAAGATTACACTTGGCATACCATTACCTAAGCGCTGACGATTTTCTTTAGTGTTAAGGTTGGTGTTGAACTGTGCAACCTTCCATCCTCCGTTACCATCAGATACTTCTACAAGAGCATAACCTTCAGCATCATATCCAACAAATTTCAATCCCCAGAAATCACCGAGAGTTGAGCCTACCTCCATACAGTGGGTAGAAACGCTGATAGGATCGCTAAGTCCTCCGACTTCCTTGAAATTGTCTGTTTCATACAGATCGTTAGACAAACTCAACAGTTTATTCTTGTTTGAAGATGCTGTCAACGTTGTTGTCCAGGTGAAATCCTTCGTCTTTACAGGATCTGCTTCAATCATGAATTCAATACCGACATTACGCATCTTACCAACGTTGGCAAGTGTAGAACCATAGAGGTTTGGTGGTACAGGTACGTTATACCAGTAGAGCAGATCGCTCGTAGTTTTTACATAGAAATCAACGCTTCCACGGATTCTGTTATCTAGAACACCATAGTCAAGACCGAAGTTCCACTCTCTTGTTGTTTCCCATTTTAGATCTGGGTTGTAGTTCTGTGACACTTCCAATGTCTTAATCCAATCCTCTCCATTCATAGACAATACATCGCCATAACCAGCGAATGCATATAGATTCTGAGACATATAGGAATCAGTAGGTGTGATACCTGTTACACCGTAACCAACACGAAGACGCAGATTGTCGAGCCAACTACGTGAGCCTTTCATGAATTTCTCGTTCATGATATTCCAACCCAATGATATAGAAGGGAATGTAGCCCATTTATGATTCTCACCGAATTTTGAAGAACCTTCGTGACGGATACTCATCAAAACATTGTATCTGTCGGCATATCCGTAACTTATACGTCCGAAGAAACCAATAAGTTTATTGTCATTTCTATAACTGCCCATAGATGCATGATGCTCATCGTCTGTCAGGAAAGAACCATTACCTAGGTTATTCCATAAGAAAGCAGTAGAGGAGAAATTCGTGTTACCAGCGTTGAAACCATCATACTCATTTTTCAAATAGCTGTAACCGATTATACCACTGAAACGATGATCCTCATTCCAAACGGCATCGTAGCGAGATGTCAATTCCAGATTCTTTGAAATTGAATTACCCTCCGATTTAGACGCAGAACCATTATATCCCTGTTTTACGATAGAATAGTGTAACGGACTCGTCCAATTCTCAGAAGAGCTTGTTGATTCACCCCATGAAATCATAAGATTGGTCTTCCAACCCTTAATTGGTTCAACGGTCAAGTTTCCAACCATCTGGTAGAATCTGATCTTTGTGTCACCATAGGCTTCGTTCTGTAGCTCTACAGGATTATAATATTGAAGTTTGTTGAAGTTCTCATAATAGCTACCATCTTCATTGTATACAGGTTCTGAAGGATTGCGAATAATGGCCTGACGATATGCATAACTAGCGTTGGTATTAGTATAGTTCTGACGTGTCATAAGACCATTGAAATTAAACTTGAGAATATCATTCCACATATACTGTGTGTAATCAAGTTGCATCTTGAAATTCTCATTGTCTGTCTGACGGATGATACCCTCTTCTTTAGAATACGATACGTTTGCAGAATATGTCGCATTTTTAGTACCACCACTGACATTAATATCATGATTATGTTTATATCCTGCCTTTCTTGAAATCGCATCCAACCAGTTTGTGTCATATCCTAAATAATCTTGAGCCGTCCTTCCGAAAATCACATCATGTGAATCCATGAATTTAGCTCTCTTTGTCCATTTAGAGAACGACACATAACCATTGTATGTCACTTCCGCGCGTGATTCTCTTTTACCCGTTTTTGTTGTTATTATTATCACACCGTTTGCTCCACGGGTACCGTATATCGCAGCGGCTGATGCGTCCTTCAGAACATCAATGGAAGCGATGTTCTCAGGAGCAACAGTATTGAGGTCTCCCTCTATACCGTCTACAAGTACTAAAGGTGATACATTACCAACGAGAGTCGTGATACCACGTAGCATGATAGACGAACTGGATGTAGGACTACCACTTGCGTTTACAACGCTCAGACCGGCAATCTTTCCTTTTACCAATTCAGCTGCGTCACCAATCTTACCGGCATTAAACTCTTCAGCTTTAACAGAGGCAACGGCACTTGTTACATCACCTTTCCTCTGTGTTCCATAACCGATGACAACGACCTCGTTCAAGAGTGCGTTGTCTTCCTGAAGCGTAACATCGCTGCCAGCCTGCACCTCTTGCGTTGTAAAACCAATGTAACTAATAACCAATGTAGCGTTCTTGCTAGATACGTTTAGAGTGTAATTACCGTCGAAATCAGTGACGGTACCGTTCTTAGTGCCCTTTTCCATGACGCTCGCGCCAATGATAGGTTCACCCTTAGCGTCTTTTACGACACCTTTCACTGTCACCTTACTTTGAGCGGCAACAGCAGCAATAGAGTTCTCAGATGTTTCTTCTGATGCTAAAGCAGGAGATGTGCCTGCTACAGCAGTCATAAGCAAACATGCTGTGGCTTTTACCATAGCTTTGCCATGCATAAAACCGTAAATGTCATTTGCTCTTTTCATGCTTTAATTTTTAGGTTTTGTTTTAAACATTCATACATTTATTCTTGTTATTTATTCACTTTCCATTCCAGTACGCCACCGGACTCTCCATCCTGCAATTTTGCTAAGATCTTTAGACCCGTGGTTTTGACAGGTTTGAAGTCAACACTGTTGTAACAGTCTTTTCTTACAGTATATTCGCTGTGATCCTGTACCTCTTTCCATTCTCCAGCCTCATCCATGTAATAGAGAGACCATGACTCAGGTACACGGAAATTACCGTCATAATGGTCGAAGTCCAACCAGTATACCTGTACGTTGCTTACAGTCTCAGGCTCTTTGAACTTATATGATATAGCCTCCGTGGTACCGCGTTTCAACCACCAATAATGATATGGCTTAGATGTGTCTGAAGAACGTTTGGGTTCCCACTGATCGTTTACACCGCCTGCCCAACTGTCGGTGGGTGCTGTCTCAGGAGCATCGTTCTGTATAGGACCGCGATTACTGAAGGTCTCTGCCTGACTGGCGATAGTCGGTTCAGGTGTAGCTACAGTAGCTGCAGGAGTATAAGCTATCCATACTTCCATCTGTTGTGGCTCTCTGTTGTTCCATGTAGAGTAGGGGATGGCACGGAACGTAACATCCTTTATCGTTCCGTCTTGTTCCATCTCTTTTGCTGCACCTTCAAGTACCATAACGCCGTTCAGCAGTTGAGGCTCGAAGTGTGATTGTATTGCTGTTGAATTCAGAATATATTTGTTAAACACATGTTTGTCTGCCTGATCATTTCCTTCGAGACAGAAAACTATCGGACCACGCTCTAAGGCTACCTTACCACGGTCGTCTTCTGCATTATCATTGGCCACGATACGTCTTACGTCCATAGGGAAATCGATATCTATGACATCTCCTTCCTTCCATTTGCGTGAGATAACGAAATAACCGTTACCGTCTTCACTGCCGATATTCTTACCGTTTACGGTGATACTATATTTCTTAGCACCGTCGGTATAGGTGTATAGGTTGTTGTTCGTAGGACTTGTCTTCAACCATGAAGGGATACGCAGGCGCATAGCAAATTTACCGCTGCCTTTCTTGATGTTGATACGAATCTTTCCATCCCAAGGATATTCTGTGGTCTGCTCAACCTGAACTCCGTTGATGTCAGCAACACCCTGTGCATAAAGGTTTACGAAGATATCTTTACCTTCAGTGGCATAGATATAGTTAGGTATAGACGCCACGAAACGTGTGATGTTACCGGGACAGCAGGCGCAGCCGAACCATTTCTGACGCTCATGTTCTCCGTTGCTCTCCAGTGGATTGTCATAGAAGAACTTGTCTCCGCTCAGACTTACACCGCTCATCACATTATTATATAGAGCTCGTTCGCATACATCCATGTATTTTGCTTCGCCCGTAGCCAGGAACATACGGTAGTTCCAATAAACATTGGCTATTGCAGCACATGTCTCACAGTAGGCCGTGTGGTTGTTCAGCTCGTAGTTAGGACCGAAACCTTCGCCCTGTGGACGACTGCCGATACCTCCTGTGATAAACAGTTTCTTCGTAGACATATTGTTCCAAATGCGTACCAAAGCATCGAAATATGCCTTGTCGTTGGTCAGAGCAGCCACGTCGGCAACACCAGAATAGAGATAACCGGCTCTTACGGCATGTCCTACTATCTCGTCTTGCTGTAGGATAGGTTTGTGATCCTGACTATACTCGCTCAGCTGATGTCCGTCAGTGCCGCGACCTGTCTCTTCAACGAAATATTTTGCTGTCTCAAGATACTTCTTGTTACCCGTCACCTTATATAATTTACAGAGAGCCATCTCTGCTATAGGATGACCAGAAGGGCGGTGTATCTGTCCCTCATTAGGACCGAAGGTCTTGCATACCAAATCAGCATTCTTTATAGCTACGTCCAGGAAATTTCTCTTACCTGTGGCACGATAGTGAGCAACGGCCGATTCAATAAGATGACCGGAGTTGTACAACTCATGACTGTTTATCTTTTCCCATTTATGTGTTCCCCACCATCCTGACAGACGGGTGCAGTTGTTGGTGACGCATGTAGTAAGATAACCGTCAGGTTCCTGTGCCGATGCGATGATAGCGATGACACTGTCGAGATAAGCGTCGAGATCTTTGTCGTAGTGTACAGCCAATGAATAGCTGGCACCTTCGATAATTTTATACGGATCGGTATCATCGAAAGAGAAATCACCCTTGTGCTCGCCTTTTATCAGTCCGCCCGCAATGGCAAAATTGTCAAACCTACCGTTCTGCTCACACTCCTTGAACGCGGAGGGGATACTAACGGTACGGTTGATCTCTATACGAGGAGACCAGAAATTGTCGTTGAGGTGAACTTTCGTAAATTCAACTTCCTTGATTTGTGCATTAGCACCGAGAGTGGTAACTATCGATAAACCGATAAGTAGAGTTCTATTTTTCATATTTTAGTAGTAGGTAAAAATTCCACTTGCAAAGTAAACATTTATTTATAAAGATAACTGAAAAAATAGTCCAAAGGAGTAAAACAATCGTCCATAAAGGCCTATTTAGACGCATTTTTCATGAATTAGACGATTCTTTCATTCATAACGATGCGAGGGTCTCAAAAGTTTTTATATATTTGCAATTGGAGCATAAAAATGAAAGAACGGAATATAATTTTTGATATATGAAAAAGGTTATTTTTTTAGGAGCATTGTTGATGCTTGGCATGTCAACTATGCAAGCAAAGAAACAGACGGTGACGTCGCCGAATGGCAGGATCGTCGCGACACTAGATGACAAAGATCATCTCACGTTATCGGTATCATTAGACGGCGAGACATTGATGAAACCGTCTAAGATTGGTATTACGACGACCAAGAAGGAGATAGGTAATAAGGTGAGTCTCAAAGCGGGAAAATCTCAACAACGTAAGGAGACGATAACGGCACCGTTCTATCGTCAGAAGAGTTTTAATGTGTCGTACACCGAGAACACGTTTGATCTTGGAAACAGATTCTCCATCGTCGTGAGAGCATACAACGATGGCGTGGCATATCGTTTTGCTACGACAGAAACTGCAGAGACGGTGGTAAAGAAAGAGACGGCAGCATATAACTTCGGTAAAGAGCGTACAGCGTGGCTGTCATACACAACCAATGAAGAGAAACCTTACGCCATGGCTTTCCAAAACATATACGATGTGACAACGCTCGATACAGCAGAGTCGAAGATAGCTTTCCTTCCTGCTACGGTTGATTGCGGTAAGGCTAAGATGACACTACTAGAGAGTGACGTGTGGAACTATCCTTGTATGTTCGTGAAAGCCGATGGCGACTGTCTGAAGGCGGATATCGCTCCTTATCCTAAGAAAATGGAGTATTATCCATGGAGACACATGTCGTATGTAGCTGAAGGTGAAGACTATATCGCTAAGAGTACCGGCGCTAGGAACTATCCATGGAGAATAATGGCTGTGACAGAGAAAGATACAGAGATGCCCGTAAACAACCTCGTCTATGCCCTAGCAACACCTAACAAGATAGGCGATACATCATGGATACGTCCCGGAAAGGTGGCTTGGGACTGGTGGAACGACTGGAACCTGCGCGGTGTGGATTTCGAGACGGGTATCAACTACGACACATATAAATATTATATAGACTTTGCTTCTAAAAACGGTATAGAATACGTGGTGCTTGACGAGGGATGGTATAACTCCAAAGAGGGCGATATCATGAATCCTATAGAAGCGATACAGTTTGAGAAACTGCTGCAGTATGCCAAATCGAAGAATGTTGGTATAGTACTGTGGGCGGTGTTTAATGTTATGGACGAAAATTTGGAGACTATATGTAAACACTATGCCGCAAAGGGTATCAAAGGTTTTAAGGTGGATTTCATGGATCGCAACGATCAGACGGCTGTGGAGATGGTAGAGAGACTTGCTGACTGCTGTGCAAAGAATCATCTGCTGCTCGATCTTCATGGTATCTATACGCCTGTAGGACTGAACAGAACTTATCCTAATGTGCTCAACTACGAGAGCGTATTTGGTATGGAGGAGAGCCGTTGGACGACGCCCGACCATGACATGCCACTATACGATGTTACATTCCCTTATACCCGAATGATGGCGGGTCAGGTGGATTTTACACCTGGTGCTATGCGCAACGGTACAAAGAATGACTGGAAGGCAATATACACAAAACCGATAAGTATGGGTACCCGCTGTCATCAGTTGGCATGCTACATCGTTCAGGACAGTCCTTTCACTATGTTGGCGGATACACCTACCAACTACGAACGTGAAACGGAGTGTACGAACTTTATCTGCGGACTGCCTGTGGTGTTCGATGCAACGAAGATTCTACAGGGTGAGATGGGCAAATATATCGTTACCTTACGAAAGAAAGGTCAGAAATGGTATATGGCCGGTCAGACAAACTGGGACGGAAGAGAAGTGGAACTGTCTTTTGATTTTCTGCCTAAAGGTAAGACATATAACGTAACCCTCTTCAAGGATGGCGTAAATGCGGGACATGATGCTGAAGACTATAAGGTGGAGCACCTTAAGGTAAACAAGGATAGCAAGATAACAGTGAAGATGGCATCGGGAGGCGGTTTCGCTATGACGATGGAATAAGATCTGAAACATACAGATGCTAAAAAAGGACTAGTCTCACGACTCGTCCTTTTTTAGCATTAAAACCAAAACTAACCAAAACTTGATTTATCAGTTGTTAATCCTTAAAACTGAAAAATACATTACAATTATTATTGAACCAATTATTCTTTATTGTCATATTATTTCGCTTTCAGTACGACGAACGTATGTGCACCGACATTAGCTGTAATCTTATTGCCGTCAACAGTGGCACTGCCTTCTATCGGCTTAACCTTATCGTTGTTTTCAAGCGTGTTTATGTCGTCTGAAGCGCCGTGAAGCGTTGTCGTAGAACAAGAGGATAATTTCTTAATGCCGTTAAGTACGATATTTATATCTTCGTTGTTGTCTGACGCATTGACGATTTTTACTATATACTGTTTCTTGTTCTTGTCGTACACGGCAGAAGCAAACAGCTTGTTCTGTCCCGCGATGACACTGTCATTTTCTGTTATCTTAAGCATATTAGTACCCTTATTTAACGAGTATAACTGCTGTACATAATAATTCGGAGTACGTATACTCTTAAGATTATCGAACCATATCAGGTCGGGTCTCCACTGCCATCCTTCCACATGCGCAAACAGTGGTGCGTATGTTGCCATGTCAACGATATCAGCATTACGTTCCAAGCCCGTCATGAACGCTGCTTCAGTAAGTGCAGAATTGAAGGTGTTACGTCCTGTAGGTTCTGCCTCATTGAATTTCGGTTCATGAGCAGCATATTCTCCTGCAAAGACTTTCGGACCCTTACGGTCGTAGTTGTCGTATCTTTTTGCGTTGTGCAGGAACCATTCGGGACTGACATAATAATGTTCGTCTACAAGATCCGTTTTCAGTCTGCGCATCTCTCTCCATCCGTCGTCGAACCACTCGCCACCGAGGTATGGACCGCTACTTCCGATAAGTTTGATGTCAGGATATTTCTCACGAATCTGTTTTGCGAAGGCCTCCAGTCTTTCGAAATAGAGACTGTCCCACTGTTCGTTGCCCACTGCAAGGAACTTTAGGTTGAAAGGTTTCGGATGTCCCATCTCAGCCCTTACACGTCCCCATTTAGAGGTAGTAGAACCGTTTGCAAATTCTATAAGGTCGAGAGCATCATCGATATACGGTTGCAGATCCTTCATCTTAACATAGTAGGTGGTGTCCGGTCCTCCGTTTTGGAACTGACAGGCCATACCGCAGCTTATTACGGGGAGAGGTTCTGCTCCGAGATGCTCTGACAAGAGGAAATACTCATAAAAGCCCAGGCCGTAGCTCTGATAGTAGTTGGAGAAAGGACGGAAATCGAAGTTGTAGTTCCATCTGTTCTCGTTTATCGGTCTGTTCTCCACCTGTCCCACGCTGTTTTTCCATTGATAACGTGTGGTAAGATCGGTACCTTCTACGATACAACCTCCGGGGAAACGGAATACGCCTGGTTGCAGACCCTCCAACTGTTGCACCAGATCTTTACGAAGACCGTTCCAGTTGTCTGCAGGCATAAGACTGACATGGTCTACGTCTACACCGTCCCATGAAACCAACGACAAGCGCAGCATTGCCTTCGTGTCGGTACCGTCGGCAGTGATATTCAGAGTATAGCGCTTCCAACTTGTGCTGTTGACCCTTATCGTGTCATCGTTGATAATATCATTGTGCGAATTGACCAGGTTGACCTTCAGTAGACCGTCTTCTCCCTGTACTTTCGTCTTACGGGCATATACGGAAAAGACATATTTCTTACCCTTCTCTATACCGATACCGAAATATCCATGATTCTCCAGTCCCGTCTGTTTTGCCCAATGTCCCGTGTGTGACAATCGAGCGTAATGAGGATTCTTTCCGAATGCAGGTTGATCATCGCGTATTTCCACACGGCCAAGTACTTTCCATTCCTGTAGGTTGTTGGGGTATTCAAACGACCTGTTGGCAATCAGTTCTGAATACAAGCCGCCATCGGCAGCAAAATTGATATCTTCGAAGAATACACCATACATCGTAGGTTGTATCTTCGCACCAACTTTCTTTGTGTCCACAGTAAATGTGTGCTGTGCAAATGTTGCAGAGAGGCATAATAGGAATGCCGAAGAAGTTATAATTTTTTTCATCAGATCAGTAATATTCGTCGATTATGATTAAATTTTCTGCCGCAAATTTAGATGTTTTTATATTATAGGACTGAAACAATAGTCTTAAAAAGTAAAAGAATCGTCTAAAACCGATGTTTGGACGTATTTTCTCTCTTTATAGACGATATTTTTATTGGTATATACGCAAAAAATCGTAATTTTGCAAGGAAATAATAAAAACCTAAGTACAAGAAGAAATGAAGAAATTTTTAATCCTTACCTTAGCAGCTACGGTTACAACCGGTGCTGTAGCTAAGCAGAGTTCGCACGGCTATCCTATCACCCCCGTACCGTTTACTTCGGTGAAGGTTACGGATAAGTTCTGGGGACAGCGACTCGATGCAAGTCGTAAAACGACCATCCCTCTCGCGTTCAGTAAATGTGAAGAGACAGGCAGATACGAGAATTTCGTAAAGGCAGCACATCCTAGCGATCAGTATGACGTGTCGACCTTTATGGGATATTCATTTGATGATACAGATGTATATAAGACCATAGAAGGTGCCAGCTATTCTCTGCAGACCTATCCTAATCCTCAACTTGTTCATTATATGGATAGCGTATTGGATATCGTGGCGGCAGCACAGGAACCCGATGGTTATCTCTATACCGCACGTACGATAAATCCTAAAAAGCCACATCAGTGGGCAGGAGAAAAGAGATGGGAGAAAGAGGAAGATCTGTCGCATGAGTTGTACAACCTGGGACACATGGTCGAGGGTGCTATAGCTCATTACCAGGCTACGGGCAGCAGGAAATTCCTTGATATAGCAATAAAATATGCTGACTGTGTATGTCGTGAGGTCGGTCCTAATAAAGGACAGGCAACGGTGGTACCAGGACATCAGATAGCAGAGATGGCTCTCGCAAAACTGTATGTGTTGACGGGAGATAAGAAATATCTTGATGAGGCTAAGTTCTTCCTCGATTATAAGGGTAAGACAGCATCTAAATCAGAGTATAACCAAAGTCACAAACCTGTCATCGAACAGGATGAGGCTGTTGGACACGCAGTGCGTGCAGCGTATATGTATGCCGGTATGGCAGATGTTGCGGCTCTTACGGGTGATCCTTCTTATATACATGCCATCGATGCGATATGGAGTAATATCGTTGGCAAGAAAATGTATATAACGGGTGGTATTGGTAGTACAAACAATGGTGAGGCTTTTGGTGCTAATTACGAGTTGCCTAACATGTCAGCATATTGTGAGACCTGTGCCGCGATAGGAAATGTTTACGTTAACCATCGTCTTTTCCTACTTCATGGTGAGTCTAAATATTACGATGTCGTAGAGCGCGCACTCTATAACGGTCTGATTTCAGGAGTATCGTTGGACGGTGGTGCTTTCTTCTATCCTAATCCATTGGAATCAATGGGACAGCATCAACGTCAGCCGTGGTTCGGATGTGCTTGTTGTCCTTCAAACATCGCCCGTTTCATTCCTTCACTGCCAGGATATGTTTATGCTGTGAAAGACAGAAGTGTATATGTAAACCTCTTCCTCGCAAACAACAGCAAACTGGATGTCGAAGGTAAGGAGGTTCAACTAAGTCAGCAGACCGAATATCCTTGGAACGGTGATATCTCTATAAATATCGATAATAACAATGCAGGTAAATTTGCCTTGAAGATTCGTGTACCGGGATGGGTACGCGGTAATGTGGTGCCAAGTAATCTTTACGAATATATAGACGGTAAACGTTTGAGTTATAAGATTACCGTCAACGGTAAAGAGGTGGAAGGTGCAAAAATAACAAAAGACGGATATTTCACTATTGACCGTAAATGGAAGAAAGGTGATAAGGTTATGGTGCACTTCGATATGCAACCTCGAGTTGTTCAGGCGCTTAATAAAGTGGAGGGCGACAGAGGTTTGGTATGTATAGAACGTGGTCCTATCGTATACTGCGCAGAATGGCCGGATAATGATTTCGATATCATGAGCGCCCTTCTTAACCAGTCTCCAAAGATGAATGTTATTGATGGTAGTATAGACACGAAACAAGGAACATATCCTGTTAAGGAGATAACAGCCCCGGCGCAAACCTTGTCTTTCTCTAAAGACGGAAAACTGAATACAAATGATGTGCAGTTTAAACTTATACCTTATTACGCATGGTGTCACAGAGGTAGCGGTAAGATGCGCGTATGGTTGACGCACGACCTCAGCGCCTCTCGTCCTTCTGCACCTGCAACCTTGGCATCAGAGAGCAAGGTCTCATCTTCTGTAGATATGCCAGCCCTCTCATCTCTCAGTGACGGTTTGGTACCAAAGGATGAGAACGACCGTACCATACCTTATACACACTGGTGGCCGAAAGAGGGTGGTACGGAATGGATAGTATATGACTTCCCAACAGAATCAAACATCCAGAGCTCTACCGTTTATTGGTACGATGACGGACCTTGGGGCGGATGCAGAGTTCCACAGTCATGGAAAATTTACTATAAAGATGACAAGGGTCAGTGGCAGGCAGTAAAGAATGCCAGTGGTTACGGTGTAGAGAAAGGTTGTGCTAATACCGTAAACTTTGACCCTGTGAAGACGAAAGCATTAAAACTTGAGGTACAATTGCCAGAGAAGAATTCTGCAGGTATCTTCGAGTGGAGTGTAAAATAGTATAGTAGGACATGCGGAAAGCTCTGATACAACTACATGCCTCTGTTTTTATAGCAGGCTTTACCGGACTCTTCGGTAAACTGATAACATACAATGAGGTGGATATCGTATGGTATCGTATGTTGTTTACAACACTTATATTATTAGTGTTCACAGGCGTTCCGCATGTTCCTTTTAAAAAGATTCTTAAGTTAGCTGGTTGTGGAGCATTGCTAGGCCTGCACTGGATGCTGTTCTACGCTTCTATCAAGGCCTCTAATGTCAGCATCGGAGTCGTCTGTTTTGCCCTTGTGGGCTTTTTTACGGCGATATTAGAACCTTTGCTTAATAACAAGCGAATATCCGTTAGGGAAATACTTGTTTCCCTGATAACATTATTAGGCATTGTGCTTATTTTCTCTTTCGACAGTCGTTACCGTTACGGTATTATGATAGGTGTCGTTTCATCATTTGTAAACGCACTGTATCTTGTATTGAACAAAAAGTGTATACCCGGTATTCAGAGTCGTTCGGTATTGTTTTATCAGATGTCGGGGGGATTGATAGGAGTGTCATTGATTATCCCTATCTATCTCGCGATATTCCCCTCGGGTCAACCCGTACTGATAATCCCCGAAGGAGCAAATCTGTGGTGGATGCTTTGTCATGCACTGTTTTGTACCGTATGTATGTATTTGTTGCAGATCATGGCAACGAAGACGCTCAGTGCGTTTACCGTTAATCTTACATACAACTTAGAGCCGTGTTATTCGCTCATTTGGGCGTTTCTGTTCTTCGGTGAGGCGCGGGAGTTGAATGCCGCCTTCTATATAGGCATAATACTAGTCATCGTCAGTGTGTGTATACAGACCTTGCTGACATTGAGAGATAACAAAACAAAGAAGATAGGCTAGAGCCTATCTTCTTTTATTGACATCCTATTGAGAAATTCTAATCAACGAGACTTATCAATTTAGAGATAAGTGCCTTACCATAGATTGTTCTTCTGGAATATTCACCTCCTGAATATGTTATTGTAAAATATGTGACCTCGTTGTTTCTTAATTTGGCCACGTCATCACTTGACAGAATGTAATACGTGTCGAATTCATAACCTTCAGAGAATGGCCTTGTTGCAGTACCTGTATTACATGTAGTTAATTTAATAGTCTCTCCATCTGAAAGATTTAGGAAAAGACCATCATTCGGTCCGTATGTAACCTGCTGCGGTAATAGTATTGTGGCATGCATTTCGTATGTGCCGTTATCATTCTCCATACTAATTTTCATACCATGTGACCAAGTAGGTCCGTTGATAGAGTTGGTGAAAAATGTTTCTGTTGACGTCTTCTTGTCACTGGGATTAGCTTTCATGAGATATTGCGCAGAGACTGTTGTCATAGCGAACGAACTCATCAAGCATACTGCCAAGAATAAAATTCTTTTCTTCATAATTTGCGTTTTAGGTTAAACTTATAAGTAATTAATACACTAGTAGAAGTTAGTGTTACAATCGCAAATGTACATTATTTGTTCAGAACCGCAAAACATTTCTGCGTTTTTTTATAATTTTTTGCATTTGTTTTACTTGGTGTGAATCGGTTATCTGATGACTTTGACCACCTTCTTCCCTCTTTTCATGATGTAGACGCCGTTCTCCGGTTCTTTTTCATGTATCACCCCTTTCAAGTCGAAAATGACGGTCTTGCCATCTTCTCCTTCTAACAGACGTATCGCATTAGAATAGTCGAAAGCGATGTTGATGTTACTCATGTCCACCGTTTCCGACGTTGCATCGTCAAACGTTACATACACATTGTCTCCATTAAAGGATACCGTAGTTACATTCTTGTCTAACACATGTCCGTTAACAGTAACAATCTGTGTCTCGTCAGCTTTTGTCATGCCGACAACCATGGCTGCAGCCATAACTACTAAGAATTTTTTCATAGTATTGAGATTTAAATTAATATTATGTGTGCTTTATATGGCACACGATACCTATATTGTAATTTTTCTTGTAATCACATCACCCCTTGTCTTTACGCTTAGTATGACGGTACCATGAGGGAATGAATCTAAATTAAGGTTATATTCATATCCTTTTTTTACGTCATTCATATCAATACTTTGAATCATAGTACCATTTATTGTATATACAGCAATTGTAGCCTCATTTTGACTTGAGTTAAAAAGAATTTTCCAGTTGCTGCCGTCTTTTGAGAATGTCACAGGTTTTTCGGTATCATAAACATTCACTATACCTGTTTCTATATTTAGGGCAGCTTTAAGTCCCTCGTAGACATTTATCTTTCCATATCCGAATGTCTTATTCCATGTATCGTACCCAGTAAAATCATCGTGTGTCGAAGTGTTGGCGACAATATATCTTATCTGTGCTGCTGTAAGATCCGGATTAGCTTGCAACCATATTGCAACAGCACCACATACGACGGGTGAAGCCATGGATGTACCACTCATCGCTTCATAGTAATATTTTTTACCATTGTATGTAACTTTGTCGACTGTAGTAGACGCGTATTCACTGAAATTATCATAATTTTGTATGGCTGCAACGACATAACATCCAGGTGCCGATACGTCGGGTTTGGGATTTTCTGCAAAAGACGGTCCCATTCCTGCCCAATAGGTATGTTCCCCTATTGGAAAATTGTTATCGGTATAACTTTCTCCAGAAAGCGATTTCCACTTGTTTTTTGTGTTATGTGCAGTTACGACTAATGCTTCATTACTGTTGTTACAAAGAGTATAGTCGGCATCACCACTTAGGTAGGTGTCATCAGGTCCTTCAATGAATATTTCATCTTCCGAGTAGTCGGGGGTACCCCATATATCAATGGTATATCCGAGGTCACCCCATAACTTAATACCAAGCACATTATTTCTACTTGAACTAGAAGTAGAGCTAGAACCAGGACCAGAATGTCGGTCATCTGATGAAGAAGAAAATATATCATCATCTGTTACTGCCAAATAGTAATATTGTCTACTATTGTATTCATCGATACCATCATCTTCTTCTAGGTAGCGTTCCTTCTTGTCACTGCTAAGTTCTTTGGTACTCTGACTTTTAGTGTTGTATATGAAAGGTTCATAGTAGAAATGCTTTGCTCCATCAGCTGTCCTACACCACATATCAATTTCGTTTATATATCCGTAATTACTAGACGGTCGTGAAAAGAGTGCTCGCACAGTGTCCTCATTACTGGTAAAAGTGTGTGCGGTGTGGAAAACGTAGTCAGCCTCATTACCAGCAGCCATTGTAACCATTCTACCTTTGTTTTCAAGGATGGCATCATCAATGGATAAAAAATAGTCGTCTTTTCCGTCTCGTCCCCTGGTGTATTCTCCGAAACTCATGTTTATGATACACGGCTTTCCTACGGAATCTGCATAATGAAAGATATAGTCAACGTCTTCTAGTATTTCTGAATTATCAAGAGGTGATGACACCATGACGATATCAGCCTCTGGTGCTATACCATAGTATTTGCTGCTCCCTGTCTTGGAACCGGCAGCAATACCTGTCACATGTGTACCATGTCCACTTACTTCGTAGGAGGTATAAGAGTCTGTACCAGATGGTATTTCAGTGGTAGGGTAGGTTACTATTCCATCATTATATCCGGATCTGTCCCATGTCCACAGTATCCTACTGTTTCCCGCACTATCTAAGAAAGCAGGATGGTCATATTGAAACCCTTCATCTATATCAGCTATTATCACTCCTTTTCCCGTGAAAGGGGAATCGAGATTATATCCTTCGTGAGCTTCGTTTGCATTAACGTCACTACGTACAGAGTCCATGCGGAGTTTCATTTTCCTGCTACCACGAATCTTTTTTACGCCTTTTATATTATTAACTTTTTCAAGACTGTCTGTTTTTATACGTGCCAAGATCTTACCGTTGGGTAACTTTTTCAGTGACACACAATGTTCTTGTAGTCTATCAAGAATAGAGTCACCATCTTCGGCATCGATGATAGCTGAAATCACTTTGTCATTATTCGTGAATTGCTGTCTTGCTCTGGCATCGAGTTTCGACATAGTCCGAGCTTTTTCACGTCTTAAAGACTTTGTATTGTTGTCCTGTGCCATTAAAGGCATAGTCGTAAGAAATACAACTAATATAGCTATTAGATTACGCATCATAATAAGTACCCCAATTTATCTTTTCATCTGCAAATATAAATAATTTTTCCGTTGAGGTAAACGAATCAAGATTTTTTATTTTATATTAACAGTCTACTTATATATCAATTTTCGAGCCAGTCATCGATAAGTCGTCTGGCAATAGACAGTTTGTCGGGTATTTCAGGGAGATTATTTTTATTGAACCAGGCGCCTGCAGACAGCTCACTCTTTTGTAGGTGGATATCCCCACCTTCGTAATCAGCGTTGAAACCTACCATCAGTCCACAAGGGTAGGGCCAGGGTTGACTACCGAAATATCGCAGGTTTTTTATGTCTAGTCCGACCTCTTCTTTAACCTCACGACATACCGCTTCCTCGAGTGTCTCACCTGTTTCCACGAAACCGGCCACTAGCCCGTAGTAATCACCGCGGAAATTTCTGGCATGTACGAGTAGTACGGCATCGCCTTTGTGGATAAGTACGATGACAGCCGTGGCCAACTGCGGCCATACCTCTTTTCCGCAACTCTCACATCGTTTGGATATATCTGTGTGCATCTTCATCTTACCTCCACAGACACCGCAAAACTGAGTATTTGCATCCCAGTATATTATCTCCTGACATTTCCCTGCCTTGAGATAAAGATCAAGGGGCAGTTTATGATATGATGCTCTAAGTCCGCAGAATTCGTAAGTATTTGAACCACTATCTATTTTTGTAGGATCATCTATACGATATGTTTTTACCTCATCACCATTCTCCATCGGGGTGATGTTATGGATATTAGTCCACTCATGTATTGATGTGGGAGGTTCTGTGGAGAAAGGGATGGTATAACTGCCGTCATCTTGTTTCTGTAAAAGTAACTCCGTCTTACAGAATACGAACCAGTATGTTCTGTTATTTTCGTTAGTCATAAGTCTTCAATTTTAGGATTCTATCTCGCTGAGCTCCAACCATCTCATACTCTTTTCGTCCAGTTCCTCCTTGAGTTTCGGTAGTCGAATACTTTTTTCTGTCAATTCTTCTACAGACAGGTTACCACTACAGAGATCGTCTTCTAGCTGTTTCTGTTCCTCTTCGAGTTTAGCGATATCCTTTTCCAGTTGCTCAAATTCCCGTTTTTCTTTAAAAGACATCCGTCGTCTCGTATCGTTACGGTATGACTTTTTCTCTTTTACAGTATCCTCCTTCTTCTCTGATTCCTCCTTACTCTTCAGCGCTGCCCACTGTCGATATTGAGTATAGTTACCGGGGAAATCTTTTATCACTCCGTCACCTTTAAAGACAAGTAGATGGTCTACTACTTTGTCCATAAAATAGCGGTCGTGACTTACCACAATCACACATCCTGCGAAGTCCTGCAGATATTCCTCTAACAACTGTAACGTCTGTATGTCGAGATCGTTGGTAGGCTCGTCGAGGATAAGGAAGTTCGGGTTACGCATCAATACGGTACAGAGATACAGTTTGCGTTTCTCTCCACCGCTTAACTTATACACGTAATTATACTGTTGTTCGGGGGTAAACAAGAAATGTTGCAACAGTTGTGAGGCGCTGAGATGTTTCTTTCCTCCCAAGTCGATATAGTCGGCAATATCGGTGATGATGTCTATGACTTTTTTCTGTTCATCAAATTTCAATCCCTCCTGAGAGAAGTATCCGAATTTTACCGTCTCGCCGATAACAATCTTACCCTCGTCTGGTTGCATTTCGTTCATGAGCATTTTCAGAAACGTAGACTTTCCCGTACCGTTATTGCCTACGATGCCCATTTTCTCATACCGATTAAAGTTATAATAGAAATCCTTTAGAATAACCTTGTCTCCAAAAGATTTTGATATATACTGACATTCGAAGATCTTACTGCCTATATATACGTTTTTAGACTTTAGCCTTACCTGTCTTTCTTCCAGTCGCTGTTTCGCGATTTTCTCCAATTCGTAAAAAGCATCCTCCCTGTAGCGCGCCTTATGACTGCGTGCCTGTGGAGTACTCCTCATCCATTCTAACTCCCGACGGTACAGATTATTGGCGTGTTGTATCTCAGCCCTTTTGTTGTCAATCCTCTCCTGTCTTTTCTCCAGGTAGTAGCTGTAGTTCCCGTGATACGTATATGTCGTCTTATCATCAAGTTCGATGATGATATCGCATACGTTGTCGAGGAAATATCGGTCGTGAGTAACCATAAACAGCGTTCTTCCACCTCTCGACAGATAACCTTCGAGCCATACTATCATATCCAAGTCAAGATGGTTGGTAGGTTCATCGAGAATAAGGAAATCAGGTTCCGTCAGTAGGACATTAGCTAATGCCACACGTTTTTGTTGACCACCGCTGAGTGTGCCCATCTTCTGTTGCAGGTCACTGATTTTCAGTTGCGTAAGAACCTGTTTCGCTTTCTGTACTTTTTCTTCTTCACCTTGGTGGTTAAAACACGCTTCAAGTACGGTATCATTCGGGTCGAAATGAGGTGACTGTTCCAGATAACCCACTTTTATGTCGTTACGATAGATGATGCTGCCGGAGTCATACCCCTCCTTACCCGTAAGTATTGAGAGCAACGTAGATTTTCCCGTACCGTTTTGGGCAATCAAACCCACGCGCTGCCGTTCTCCTATCGAGAAACTTATCGAGTTGAAGAGTATAAGACTTCCAAACGATTTTGTAAGATTCTGAACATCGAGTATAGGTGTCATCTTTCGCTTTTTATATCTGTGTTATCCTCTGTGTTAATATCGCCCAGACATCTTCCGTATGACGGATAGACAAAAAACAGTGCGAAGAAACAGACTATAGCCATATATCCGAAGGCCGTATTCATAAAGATATAATATAGAATAGTGTTTGCAAGAAGCAATCCCACTAAGATACCTATTCTCAGTGTACCCCATTTTTTTAGCGCGTCAAGCGATTTCTCGCCTCCTTGTTTGAGGTCACGTTCTACTATACCGAATTTAAATAATCTCAACGCTGTTGGTATACCGATTAGAGTAAACAGTTCCATGAGTGCTGCCATTATAAAATTTCCATTCGCGTTGGCATCACAGGTACCCTTCGTCAATATACCCGTTTCAAATATTACGACTAGCAGTAATGCTATCACTATAGGTACTATAAACAGTACCATGAGTGTCTTCTGAACTTTCTTCATTTTCTAGTTTTTAAATGGTGTCCTGTTGACGATGGATTTGCCGAGAGTCAGTTCATCGGTATACTCTATCTCATTACCCACCGCTATACCATGTGCAATAACACTGATGTTAACGTTCAACGGGGATAATTTCCTATGTATATAGAAATTTGTGGTGTCTCCTTCCATTGTAGACGATAGAGCCAAGATAACCTCTTCTATGTCTTCCTGCTCCACTCTCGTTACCAAGGAGGCTATCTCAAGATCGCTCGGTCCGATGCCATCCATAGGTGAAATCAGTCCTCCCAGCACGTGGTACAGACCGTTATACTGCATGGTAGCTTCTATGGCCATAACATCTTGGATATTCTCCACCACACATATTATCTTATCGTTTCTGTTCTTATCAGCACAGATATCGCAGATATCGGTATCCGATATATTATGGCATTTCTTACAGTATTTTACGTTATGTCTAAGATTATGTATAGCGTTTGTAAGATTGTCAACCTCCTCCACCTCGCGTCTAAGCATGTTAAGCAGCAGTCTCAGAGCTGTCTTTCTACCGATACTTGGTAGTTTCGACATCTCCTGCACCGCTTTCTCCAATAGTTGCGAGGGGTATCTTTGTTCCATATTTTGTGTGATTTCGATGCAAAGTTAGTGATTTTTCATTTATTTTTATTACTTTTGCGTGCTGATTTTGAAAACATGACCATAAAGAAAGCAGAATTCTCATCGAGTAGTCCTACGCTACAGCAGTGTCCTAATGATGTGAAGGCAGAGTATGCGTTTATCGGAAGGAGTAATGTCGGTAAGTCTAGTCTTATCAATATGCTCACGAATAATAAACGTTTGGCAAAGACGTCTTCTACACCGGGTAAGACATTGTTGATAAACCATTTCATAATAAACAATGAATGGTATCTCGTCGATCTTCCTGGTTATGGCTATGCTAAAAGATCGAAGACGGAACGTGATAAGCTGCAACGTATGATAACCACCTATATCTTAGGTAGGGAACAGTTAGTCAACGTTTTTGTGTTAATTGATATTCGACATGATCCACAGACCATCGACCGTGAGTTTATCGATTGGCTGGGGGTTAGTAATATACCTTTTTGTATAGTTTTCACAAAGGCTGATAAATTGTCTGCTTCAAAATCAAAGAGTGCTGCCTCTGCTTATATGGAGAAGTTACGTGATACATGGGATGAGTTACCTCCGTATTTCGTTACGAGTTCTGAGAATAAGACGGGTAGAGAAGAAGTGTTGGATTATATAGAGAAAATCCAGGAGGATTTGAAGAAGGCATGAAACTATCGATTATAATAGTTAATTATAACGTAAAGTATTATCTATACCAGTGTCTTGACTCTGTGCGTAAGGCGATTAAGGGTATCGATGCCGAGGTTATCGTCGTAGATAACCATTCGCAGGACGGTAGTTTGGAGTACCTGAAACCGTTTTATCCCGAGGTGATGTTCATAGCAAGCAACCACAACGTGGGTTTTGCTAGAGCAAACAATATCGGCATTATGCGATGCAAGGGTGAATATGTGTTACTTTTGAATCCCGATACTGTTGTTGGTGAGAATACTTTGTCGGAATGCATCTCCTTTATGGATGCTCACGAGAACGCAGGAGCTTTAGGCGTGAGAATGCTCAAGGCCGATGGTACTATAGCCAAGGAGTCGCGTCGAGGCATCCCATATCCTATGACGGCATTTTATAAGATGACGGGGTTATGTGACAGATTCCCGAATAATCGTCGGTTCTCACATTATTACATGAGTTATCTGCCATGGGATGAGGCTTCTCAGATAGAAGTGGTAAGCGGTGCTTTCTGTTTCTTAAGGAAGAAGGCATTAGACAGCGTGGGACTTATCGACGAAGACTATTTCATGTACGGTGAAGATATCGACTTAAGTTTCCGCTTGTTGAAGAAAGGGTGGGAGAACTGGTATCTGCCCGTAAACATATTACATTATAAGGGTGAGAGCACCGAGCGAAGCAGTTTCCGTTACGTACATGTCTTCTACGATGCAATGTTAATCTTCCTACGTAAACATTACGGTTGGCGTTCTTTTTGGATTTCCATCCCTGTCAAATGCGCCATATATCTGAAAGCCAGTCTGGAGCTGTTTAAACTAGGTATAAAACGCATGCGTAAGATGTTGGGCTTTACCCATCTTATAGTCCCTAAAGGAAAGAAGCGTTTTGTTACGTTTAATACGTCGGAGAAAAGTTATGAGATGATATTAAACGAGATGTATAGCAGTCCTGAAGAAAAAGATACGGAGTTTGTTATATACCATCCCCAAGCCAATATCTCCATCTCTTTAGATCGGGTTATCGATCAACAGAGGTGATACTTAATTGATAGTTGATAATTGATAATGGATAGTTATGTCGCCTGTTAGTATGATATTGAGAAAAATTTCATGTTTTTCAAAAAAAACGCGTAAAAGTTTTGGCGGATAAAAAAAATGTTGTACCTTTGCACTCGCAATTCGGAGGAAGGGCATTAGAAAAAAGAATTTGGTGCGTTAGTTCAGCTGGTTAGAATGCCTGCCTGTCACGCAGGAGGTCACGGGTTCGAGTCCCGTACGCACCGCAGATGCTTAGGCAATACGATGTAGCATACAGATTTACATTTAGGTGTAAGTTTGTATGTTTTTTTATTTAAACAGTTTATATGAAAAAGATTTATTTAATATGCGGTATGTCGCTTGTGGTCACTATGTCTAGTGCTCAGGGAGGAATAACAACACAGATGTTGAAAGAAATCCAAGAGGCACAACCTAAACAGAATATTCCTCTTACTAATGCAATAGCTAATGTGTCACTGGATGATTTGGCAAAGAAACATAGAACAGGTATACCTTCAGGTACATATTTCAGCGTTTCAACGAAGAGTCAAAAAATTTCCAATCAAAAGAAGAGTGGGAGATGTTGGATGTTCAGCGGACTAAACGTGCTGAAATCGAATTTTGCCAACAAGACGAAGAATAAGACGGTGGAATACTCTCAGGACTATCTGTTCTTCTGGGACCAACTGGAAAAATCGAACCTCTTCTTACAAGGTGTATTGGAAACGGCGGATAAACCGTTGGATGATGCTCTGGTGAGATTCTTCTTCAAACATCCTGTCTTTGATGGTGGTACATTCTGCGGTGTTGCNGACTTGGCAGATAAATACGGTCTTGTTCCTGCCGAAGTGGTTCCCGAGACCTATTCTGCAGAAAATACAAGCAGAATGTCGAGTATCGTTGCATCCAAACTGCGCGAATACGGTCTGCAACTGCGTAAGATGGTGGCAGATGGAAAATCGGACAAGGATATACAGGATAAGAAAAAAGATATGTTGACCGATATCTATAGAATATTATCTATGACATTAGGCGAACCGATAAAGGAATTCTCGTATACATTCAGAGATGCTGAAGGTAAAATGATATCGAATGCAAAGGTCTATACTCCCCAAAGCTTCTATAAGGAGACTGTAGGCAAGCAACTGAACGGTTCCTTCCTTATGTTGATGAACGATCCGAGAAGGGAGTATTATAANACTTACGAGGTACAATATGACCGTCATACTTACGACGGACATAATTGGTGCTACCTAAATCTCCCGATGGAAGATATAGAAAAAATAGCCATCGCATCGCTTAAAGACAGTACCAANATGTATTCGAGCTATGATGTAGGTAAACAGTTGGACAGAAGTACAGGCTATTGTTCTTTGGACAACTACGATTACGCCACTTTGTTTTCCACCACTTTCGGTATGAACAAGGCAGAGAGAATATCTACGTTTGACAGCGGTAGTACTCATGCCATGACACTTAGTGCCGTAGATCTTGACAGCAAGGGTAATCCCGTTAAGTGGAAGGTAGAAAACAGTTGGGGTGCCGATTGGGGACAGAAAGGTTGCCTTATTATGACGGCAGAATGGTTCAGAGAATATATGTTCCGCTTGGTNGTAGATAAAAAATATGTTCCTTCTAATTTGATAGAGCTATCTAAGCAGAAACCTACTTTGGTATCGCCCGAAGATCCTCTATTCTCGAGTGATATGTAGTGATAACACTCATTTACGTTGGCATGGCTTAAGGAGATGTTTCTTCTTCTTAAGCCATGCTTCTTTTTTCTTCTCGTATTCTTCTCTATGTCTCTCTAAATAATTGTCAGCCATTAGTCATTACTGAATTTAGAGAATACATACGAAACGTACAATCCCGTATTTATATCACCTGTGCCCTTTACCAGTTTCGTGGATGTGGGCTTAAAACAGTGGTATACCGCCGTGGCAACAGTACTTGTCGCCAGTTCCTGCGTCTCTACGGGAACGAGCAATACCTTATTCCAGTTAGGATGTTTCGTTGCCCAGTCTGCGTCTGTGGCCATGCCATCGGTATAAGCTTCATACATTTTACTTACCAAGATACAGATATTGCTGAATGTATAACTGTTGCCGCTTAATGTAGCTAGGTAGGATCTTTTATTGTCGTAAATATTCTTTTGTTCAAAGAATCCTTTGACGCTGTCTTCTTCCACTAACAATAGGTTCTCAGGAACTCCTATGTTGTATTTACTCAGGTTGTCGTTATCCGAGTTTACACGAGGTATCGACAGATATACTGAGTTCAGGGAGTCACTCTCATTACCTTCCATGATGTCCAACACAGGCAGTTCTATTTCTGTAAACAGTCCTACAGGAGATTTGATGTATGTATTCTCCTCATCGTTCAGGAACTTCTCGTACGAGGTAGTATCTTGGCTTATAAACGTGTTGAAGCTGGTTTCTAGGAGTACTGCTTAAATACACATAACTTGTATAAGTTGAATCAGCCTCTGTAGAGTCACTGAACTCAATCCTGAATCGCAAAGGAAATACCATATTAATACTTGATATCTCTGCCAATGTACCGATACCATCGAGGTGTTTGAAATAAAAACCGGGACAGACATCGTTCACAAAGTCTGATGCTGTCATGAACTCATTATTCCAAATCTGTGACAGTATGTAATTACCATAATTATCGTATACCGTTCCGTCCTTGGCGAGGTACGCATCCTTGAACGTTATACACGTCCTGTAGTAACCGCTCTCGTATTGATCATTAGACGTCGTAGTATAGTCCATGGCAGTCCATGATACATTTTTTGCTATACCTCCCTCGCTGCTACTGCGGATATAATCTCCGTTTTCTATATCGAAATTGGAGTAGACAGCGCTGCTTTCACCTAAAGGTTTATTCAATTCGTACATCCTCATTTTCATGAGATTATTGTCGTCGCCGGACAATTTATTAAAATATATGTATACGACACAGCTGTCTACATAAGGAACTCCGTTTTTCATGTATGCAGTATCCAAGGAGGTGGAGTCGTCTTCTTCCACTTCTTCGATAGCACTTTTCATGCCTGACGAATACGTGAGTTGGTTTTGAAAGTTTGCTAATACATACGATTCTGTCTCTCTGTCGTATGTACGTCCTATATAGCATCTCTTGCTTCTTGCAAAAACGGAATCGACCCTGACGGATTTTGATTTTATGCCGATAGTGTCGGCAAACACACTGACGGTGTCAGCGTATGGTGTTATGGTTGTACCCAAACCGTCGGTCGTCTCAGTACAAGCGGTCAGTACGAAAATTATTATCGCACTGAACAAGGTCAAGAAAGTTGATTTCATTCGTTTCCTATGATTTTATCAAAGAATTCACTATAGGCGTCCAGACCATCTTCACCGGGGTAGGGCATGAAAGGTATTTTCTTGTCTTTCACGTATTTCAGAAGCTCTTTATTAATCTCATTAGAAGCCTCTACTACACCGTCGGAATAATCTATTGCCATCTTACCTAATTCCAAGAAGCTGATGCTGTCACCATATTTGTTGACCAAATTCTCATCAACGTCCTTGAATATAAGACTCTTCTTGAAATTCTGTCCTAAGTCGGAAGTGATACTTTCGGTAAAAATAGATGTTATAATTTTTGTGTTTGCAAACGAAGGCTCGTCATGATAAGCCACTTTTGCATATACCGAAATAACTGCACTCATCCATCCCTGACAGTAGATGATGTCGGGAGCCCAACGAAGTTTCTTCACCGTCTCCATAACGCCACGAGCAAAGAATATCGCCCTTTGACCGTTGTCTGGATACAGGTTACCTAACTCGTCTTTTTCCAACTGTCTCTTTTTGAAGAAATCATCGTTGTCGATAAAATATACCTGCAGTCTGGAAACAGGAACGGAAGCAACCTTGATTATCAGAGGATGATCGGTATCATCGATGATAAGATTCATTCCCGATAGTCTCTTAACTTCGTGTAACTGTCCTCTACGCTCGTTGATCGTACCCCATTTCGGCATAAACGTACGAATCTCGTTACCCTGACCTTGAATAAAAGATGGTAAATCCCTTCCCAGCACAGACATAGGATTTTCCTCATTGAATGGTGCTGTCTCTTGGTTAACGAATAATATCTTCTTATCTTTCATCTTTAACCATTTAAACCTTTGCAAAGGTACAAAAAAAAAAGCAGAAAAGGGCCCTTTTTGTCGAAAAAAGGATTTTTGACTGTTCAAATTGGCAATTTTTCACCTTATTGCCGTCTTTTTAGTAAAAAATTTAGTTAACTTTGCACCCGCTTATGAAGGTTTTTTCTAAAATAGTTGATTTACAGAACGAGCTCTTCGAGGCTCGTAAGGCAGGTAAGTCTGTTGGACTCGTACCTACTATGGGTGCCCTGCATGAAGGACACGCCTCTTTAGTGAAGAAAAGTGTTGAGGATAACGACATCACCGTGGTGTCTGATTTCGTGAATCCTACACAGTTTAACGATAAAGGCGATTTGCAGCGCTATCCACGCGATTTGGACGCTGACTGTAAGTTGCTTGAAGAATGTGGCGCAGATTACGTCTTTGCTCCTTCTGTAGAGGAGATGTATCCTACGGAAGATAAACGTCATTTCGAATATCCTCCTGTATCTACAGTTATGGAGGGTGCTCACAGACCCGGACATTTTAACGGTGTATGTCAGGTGGTTAGTCGACTGTTTTATATCGTGCGTCCCGACAGAGCTTACTTCGGAGAAAAAGACTGGCAACAGATAGCCGTGGTAAAATGTATGGTTCGTGCTTTGGGTATAGGAGTACAGATAGTGGAGTGTCCTATTATACGTGAGAAAGACGGACTGGCAAAGAGTAGCAGAAATACCTTGCTCACTGCTGACGAGCGTGCTATAGCTCCAAATATATACAAGGCACTGAAGGAAAGTGTCAGTTATGCGAAGACACATACCGTAGCTGAAACGCACGATAAGGTGGTGGCAGAGATAAATGCCATAGACGGTCTTGAGGTGGAGTATTTCTCCATCGTCAACGGAGACACATTAGAGGATGTTAATTCTTGGGATGAGACGGAACATGTGGTAGGTTGTATAACCGTATATTGCGGTAAGACACCGATACGTCTTATCGATCATATTAAATACAAATAGGATGTTAGTAGAAGTTCTGAAGTCAAAGATTCATCGTGTGAGGGTTACAGATGCCAATCTCGATTACGTGGGCTCTATAACCATTGACGAAGATTTAATGGACGCGGCCAATATGATCGCCGGTGAGAAGGTTCAGGTGTTGGATAACAACAACGGAGAACGATTTGAGACGTATATCATAAAGGGGGAGCGTGGTAGCGGATGTATCTGTCTCAATGGTGCCGCAGCACGTAAGGTACAGGTCAACGATATCGTTATTATCGTTTCATACGCCCTGATGGACTTTGAAGAAGCAAAGACATTCAAACCGTCTATTGTTTTTCCGAAAAACAATAGACTGCTTGATAGTTGATAGTTATTACCAGTAAACATTTAATTATCCATTATCAATTAAGAATAAAAAAAATGTGCCTTTTGGCACATTTTTTTTATTCTATCGCCACTAGTGGTGTGTCCTCTAGGACGTTCTCCCCGACCTTTACCAATATGGCCGTTACCTTTCCGGCTTTTTCCGTAGTCAGGTTGTTTGCCATCTTCATGGCTTCCAATACAACTACCGTGTCACCTACAGCCACTGTGTCGCCTACGTTGACCTTTATCTCGGTAACAACACCAGGCAGAGGAGCCTTTACTGCGTTATTTACGTTTACGTTGGCAGAGCTTGCTGCAGGAGCATCGTCGCTTGCAGCTTTCGCCGTCTGTGGACTTACTACAACCTTCTTCTTCTCCGGTTCTGCAGGTTTCTCCATCTGTACTTTGAAATCCTCGCCGTTGACATTTACCTCGGCTACGAAATCTTCGCTTATATTTCCGATGGCTACTTTATATTCTTTGCCATCGATGGTATATTTATATTCTTTCATCTTTTACTTTTTTATTGGTTTCTTTGTCATAACCCACGCACGGTTGCCCCACTCAGAACAACGCGGTTTGATGGTTATTATTCCCGACTCTTTGTCGTGAACGTTATTGCCTTGGTATTCATGTAAGGCAAGTGCAATAGCNGCAAATATATTCTTGTCCATATACACCTCCATTACATTCGGCATACAACCATGTTTCTTGTCAGGAATATTCTGGCGCTTATTTGCCAACTGTGCCAATCCGCGACAGATGCGGAAACGAGTGTTACGTGGTTCTATCACATCGTCGATATAACCGTACTGTGCTGCCTGATATGGGTTGGCAAACATNTCTGTATACTCTTCTTCTTTCTCTGCAAGGAAGGCACCAACATCCTCTCCCGCTTCTTTCTTNGCTTTTGCCTCTTTAGCACATAATACAGCCACAGCACCGCTGGCACCCATAACGGCAATCTCTGATGTAGGCCATGCGAAATTCAGGTCGGCACGCAACTGCTTGCATCCCATCACGATATGACTACCGCCATAGCTCTTTCTCAGGGTGATAGTAATCTTAGGCACTGTAGCCTCGCCGTATGCGTATAGCANCTGTGCTCCGTGCAGGATGACAGCGTTGTACTCCTGACCTGTTCCCGGCAAGAATCCTGGTACGTCGACGAGAGATACGATAGGGATGTTGAACGCGTCGCAGAATCTTACGAAACGAGCTGCCTTACGACTGGCGTTAACATCGAGTACACCGGCGTAGCATGCAGGTTGGTTGGCTACGATACCAACACTCTGTCCGTTGAAACGTGCGAAACCGATGATGATGTTTTTAGCAAACTTAGGCTGTACCTCGAAGAACTCGCCGTTGTCGGTGATAGCAGATATGACTTTATACATATCGTATGCCTTGTTCGGGTCGTCAGGGATAATCTCGTTCAGACTGTCGTCCATCCTGTTGATCGGNTCGTTACATTCAACCCTTGGAGCCTCCTCCATATTATTACTTGGGATATAGCTAAGCAACATCTTTATCATCTGCATAGCCTCTTCCTCTGTCTTGGCTGTAAAATGAGTAACACCGCTCTTTGTAGCATGTACGCTGGCACCGCCTAAGTGCTCNGAGTCGATATCTTCACCCGTCACTGTCTTTACAACCTTAGGACCGGTGAGGAACATATACGATGTACCCTCCATCATCAGAGTAAAGTCTGTCAGGGCAGGAGAATATACCGCACCACCGGCACATGGTCCCATGATAGCAGATATCTGTGGTATCACTCCACTGGCGAGGATGTTACGTTCGAAAATCTCACCAAAACCTGCGAGAGAGCAGATACCCTCCTGTATACGGGCACCACCGGAGTCGTTCATACCGATACATGGTGCACCGTTTCTCATCGCCATATCCATAACCTTACAGATCTTCTCTGCCATCGTCTCAGAGAGAGAACCTCCGTTGACAGTGAAATCCTGTGCAAAGATATACACTAATCTTCCGTCTATGGTAGCACTACCGGCAACGACACCATCGCCCATGTACTGCTTCTTTTCCATACCGAAGTTATGGCATCTGTGTAGCTTGAACATATCGTATTCTTCAAAACTACCTTTGTCAACAAGCATCTCGATACGCTCGCGCGCAGTATACTTACCTTTCTGATGCTGTTTTTCGATGGCTTTCTCGCCACCNCCCAACATCGCCTGCTGCCTTTTGGCGACAAGCTCTTTGATTTTCTCAGTTTGTCTACTCATTTTATTATCTTGATTTTCTGATTTTCAATATGTTCGGGNCGCTTTCCGACTCATTATTTGTGGCGCAAAGTTACTAAAATAAATCGTGAGTTCCAAATAATTAACTGAATTTATTATTCTTGTCAGCCAGATACATACCATGGAGTATCATTTTGTGTTGTGCATAATGTTTGNNTCCCGTTTATCCTGTTCCGTCTGCAAAGGTAGCAAAAAAGTTGTTTTTGCCCTTTTTTCTTGTTTATATCATAAAAAAATAGTAACTTTGAACCCGTTTTAAAAAAGGCCTAAAATCGCTTAGAATTGAAATAAANGCGGTTTACGGCGATTTGACGAAAAAATATACAAGTTAAAGAATGGATAATATAGACAACACACAGACGTTTGACCAAGACAGAATATTGCAGGTCAACATCGAGGAGGAGATGAAGTCNTCATANATCGACTATTCTATGTCGGTTATTGTGGCTCGTGCNCTTCCTGATGTGCGTGACGGATTTAAACCCGTACATCGCCGTATTCTNTACGGTATGTTGGGTATCGGTAATACGAGTGATAAACCATATAAGAAATGTGCCCGCGTCGTNGGTGAGGTACTGGGTAAGTATCACCCACACGGTGACAGTTCTGTTTACGGAGCCTTAGTGCGTTTGGCTCAGGATTGGAACATGCGTTACACTCTCGTTGAGGGACAAGGTAACTACGGTAGTATCGACGGTGATGGCGCTGCTGCGATGCGTTACACAGAATGTCGCTTGTCAAAGATGGGTGAACATATCATGGATGACCTTGACAAGGATACCGTTGATATGGTCAACAACTTCGACGATACGTTACAGGAACCGACAGTGATGCCGACAAAGATACCTAACCTGCTTGTAAACGGAGGTAACGGTATCGCCGTAGGTATGGCTACAAACATNCCTACACACAACCTCGGTGAGGTGATTGACGGTTGCTGTGCNTATATCGACAATCCTGANATCGATCTAGACGGACTGATGCAGTTTATNAAGGCTCCAGACTTCCCTACAGGTGCNTATATATATGGAATACAAGGTGTTCGTGATGCATACGAGACAGGTAGAGGTCGTATCGTGCTGAGAGCTAAGGCNGAGATAGAGCCGGGTGATTCTCATGANAGTATCATCGTAACNGAGATACCTTACGGTGTTAACAAGAGCGAACTCGTAAAATATATCGCAGAACTGGCAAACGAGAAGAAGATAGACGGAATAACATACTGNAACGATGAATCNGGTCGTCAGGGTATGCGTATCCGTGTTGACGTTCGCCGTGATGCTAATGCCAACGTGGTACTGAACAAGCTCTTTAAGATGACAGCTCTGCAGAGCTCTTTCTCTGTCAACTGTATCGCNTTAGTAAAAGGTCGTCCACGTCTGCTNTCATTAAAAGAATGTGTTAAGTACTTCGTGGAGCACCGTCATGACGTGACGATCCGTCGTACTAAGTTTGAACTTAAGAAGGCACAGGANAGNGCACACATACTNCAGGCACTTATCGTGGCTTGNGACAATATCGACGAGGTAGTACATCTGATACGTGCNAGTCAGACACCTTCNGATGCTGTAGANGCNNTGAAGAAACGTTTTGANTTNGANGATGTNCAGGCTAAGGCTATNGTGGATATGCGTCTNAGTCAGCTCACAGGTCTTCGTATGGATCAGTTGCACAACGAATACGATGANCTCCAGAAACAGATTGCATACCTGCAGCAGATNCTCGATGATCCNGAGCTNTGTAAGAAGGTGATGAAGGATGAGCTCCTCGAGGTGAAAGAGAAATATGGTGACGAGCGTCGTACCGAGATAAGATATTCAAGCGAAGAGTTTAACCCAGAGGATTTCTATCCTAATGATCCTGTTGTTATAACAATCAGTCACTTAGGTTATATCAAACGTACCGCTTTGAGTGAGTTCCGTGAACAGGCTCGCGGTGGCGTAGGTTCTAAGGGTGCACATAGTCGTGATGAGGACTTTATAGAGTATATCTATCCTGCTACCATGCACCAGACGATGTTGTTCTTCACCAAGAAAGGTCGTTGCTACTGGATGAAATGTTATGAGATACCAGAGGGCAACCGTTCTTCGAAGGGTAGGGCAATACAGAACCTGTTGAACATAGAGANCGATGATGCAGTAAATGCATTCCTGAAGAATCAGACATTTCAACGATCCAGAGTTTAACAACTCTCACTATGTACTCTTCTGTACAAAACAGGGTATTGTGAAGAAGACTCCATTGGTAGACTACAGTCGTCCACGTGCTAATGGTGTGATCGCGATAAATATCCGTGAAGACGATGAGGTAGTAGGCGTAAGACTTACCAACGGAAAGAATGAGATTATCATGGCCAACCGTAACGGTAGAGCAGTGAGATTCATGGAGAGNGATGTCCGTCCNATGGGTCGTACGGCTACAGGTGTGAAAGGTATGACTCTCGANGGTGGTGATGACGAGGTGATAGGATTCGTAGCTATCAATGATCCTCAGAAAGAGACTATCATGGTAGTGAGTGAAAACGGTTACGGTAAACGTTCNGAGGTAGAGGACTACCGTAAGACGAACCGTGGTGCTAAGGGNGTTAAGACCTTGGCNATAACGGAGAAGACCGGTAAACTGGTGGCTATCAAGGTGGTAACAGATATCAACGACCTGATGATTATCAACAAGAGTGGTATCCTGATACGTATGAAGGTTGCAGACGTAAGAGTTATGGGACGTAATACACAGGGTGTCAGACTGATTAATCTTTCTAAGAAGAATGACGTTATCGCCAGTGTATGTAAGGTTATGAGCTCTGAACTTGAGGCAATCGTAGAGGAACAGAGTCGTGCCGAGTTTGCAAAGAACAACGAGTCGTTTGCGGCGCATGCTACGGCTAATGTCAGTAAGGAAGAACCTTCGGAAGAGGTAGAATCNGAAGATGTGGATACTCCGGATGACGAAGAGGCAATGCCACTCGTAGATTTCGATGACGATACAAAAGAATAATATTATGGTTAGTAAAAAATATTTTTGTTGAACCAAATAAATTAAAGTATGAAGAAAATTATTTTAATGGCTCTGGTGGCTGTAGCAGCCAACTCAGCGACAGCGCAAGACCTATTGAAGCAGATCTCAAAGGCTGACAATTATCAGGCAGCTGAAGAACTACTAAACGGAGGATTGAGTACTCTAAGCGATGCTGCAAAAGCTAAAGCTTATTACAGCGTATTTGAAAAGGCTATGAAGAAATATAACCAGGAGGCTACAATCGTGGCTACCAATGCTGCCGCAGCTCAACTGAAGACAGGTAAAGAGGAGCCATACGATACAGTAGGTATGTATAATGCACTCGATAAGGCTTACGAGGCAGCTGCACTATGCTACAAATACGACCAACTTCCAAACGAAAAGGGAAAAGTTTCTCCTAAGTTTGATAGCAAGTTGGCAAATAACCTTTGGCCTACACGTAATGCATTGATTCAGGCAGGTCAGTGGTGTGGTGACAAGAGAGACAATGCCGGTGTGGTAAAATATTTCGGTCAGTACGTGGATAGCTATAGTGATCCTATCTTCGCTAACTATAGTGAGGCTAAGAACCCAGATCCAAATATGGATATTATCGCAGCCAACGCAGCTCGTTTCGCTTATTTCGAGAAACAGTATGACAAGGCTGTAAGATATGCAGAGATAGCAGAGAAGAATCCTGAGTACGCTAAAGAGGCAACTATCGTTAAGATCAACGCTGTAAAGGATCAGGCTAAAACAAATGCCGATTCTGTTGCGGTAGCAGATCAGTTGCAGAAAATGTACGATGCAGATCCTTCAAATGATGCAGTATTCGCTACTCTGCAGGATTTCTACAATGGATTAGGTCAGAAAGACAAGGCAGCAGCACTTATTAACACCCGCCTCTCAAATAATCCTAACGATGCTATCGCACTTGAGATGAGAGGTCAGTCATACTATTTCGATGGTAAGTATGATGAGGCTATCGCTGACTTCACAAACGCTCTGCAGACAGACACACAAAATGCTGCTGTAAACCTGCTTGCAGGTGTAAGCTATATCGGTAAGGCACAGAAACTGAGCGACAGTATGGCTGATAAGAACGGTAACATCAAGGTTGCTGACAATGAGAAAGTAAAGGCTGTTTACAAAGAGGCTATTCCTTTCTTGGAGAAAGCCAGAGAGTTGGATCCAGATCAGTTGAACACTAAGTGGGCTTACTACCTCTATAACGCTTATTATTTCTGCAATGGCGCCAATGATCCTAAAACAAAGGAGTTGGAGGCTATTACACAGGGTAAATAATAAAGATTTATAAATAAGTATGGGGCTACGGTGGAATACGTAGCCCCATATTATTAGATAACAACCAAAATACTTTATACTATGGCAGAACACAATAAACTCGGAAAATGGGGAGAGTTGAAGGCTATAGAATATCTGCAGAAGAAAGGATATAAAATCCTGGAACACGACTGGAGATATAAACATTATGATTTGGACATCATAGCCTTGACAGAAGATAATATCCTTGCGATAGTTGAAGTGAGAACACGCAGTGAGGATTATCTCCTTGCACCCGAAGAGACTGTCAACAGACAGAAAATAATTAGTATTATGCGCGCTACGGCGGCATATCTACGACAGACGAAAGCAGACCAACGTATACGTTTTGATATCGTAGCCATAGTGAAGAAAAAGGATGGGGCAGAGATAAACCATATAGAAGATGCTTTCTATCCAATACCAAACGTAAGATGCTGAAGATAAAGAAAATACATTTAGATACGGTGACCTCCACCAACGATTATCTGAAGTCAGTAAGTGATGACGACACAGATACTCTTACTGTGGCGAGAGCCGATTTCCAGACGAAGGGCAGGGGACAGGCCTCAAACCACTGGGAGAGTGAGGCTGGTCGTAACCTTTTGTTCAGCGTTCTTATACACCCGTTGTCGGTAGCTGCTTCGCGTCAGTTTCTCCTTTCCATGGCAGGCGCGCTGTCTATATGCAACGCCCTGTCGGACAGCGTAGGCGACATAACTATCAAATGGCCTAACGATATCTATTGGTGTGATAAGAAGATAAGCGGTACGTTGATAGAGACACGCCTAAGCGGTAGCGTTATCAGCGACTGTATTTTCGGCGTCGGGGTGAATGTCAACCAACAGGTTTTTTACAGCGATGCACCCAATCCTGTATCGTTGGTGACGATTACAGGAAAAGAAACAAATATCGATGAACTATTAGATAATATTTTACAGCGTTTCGTGGATTATCTTTCGCACATTTATGCGAATGATTACGATGCAATAAGAAATGAATACCAACAACGACTCTACCGTGGCGATGATAATTTGTATCTATATGAAAATCACACCAATCGTTATCCTTCAGGCCGGTTTAGTGCACGTATCGTGGAAGTAAAAGATGACGGTACATTGGTATTGCAGGACGAGGACGGTCTTTTACGCGAATATACCTTTAAGGAGGTTTCTTTTGTTATCTGAAACACCTTCTTGCACTTTACAAAAGTAGTAAAAGATTACATTTTATTTCAAATAGTGTTGTTTTTCAAAAAAAAATACTAAATTTGTGCCGAAAAGTTAAGTATTTAAGGTTAACAAGTAATTCGGTATATTTATGGATAAAGGACTGGAGCATACGAGTATGCAGGTTGTAGATTTTGCTAATACAGCCCGTAGTCTAGGTTCGGGCGACATGGAGGTTCTTGCCACTCCTGCCATGGTATCGTTGATGGAGAACGCAGCTATGAAGGCTGTAGCAGGCGAACTGGCAGAAGGAGAGACAACGGTCGGTAGTATGATAAATACTACTCATATCAAACCATCTGCGATAGGGGAGATAGTAAAGGCTACAGCAACGTTGACGGCTGTAGAGGGTAAAAAACTAACATTTCACGTTGTAGCCAAAGTTGGCGAAGAGGTGATAGGAGAGGGTGAACATATAAGATATATCGTCAACAAGGAGAAATTCCTTGCGAAGATGAATTCTTAACAATATCTCCCCATCACTTTCTGCATCCTGTTGAGTGCCTCCTGCAGTTGGGTCTGGGGACAAGCGATATTGATGCGTATATATCCCTCGCCCGTAGTTTTCCCATAAATAGTACCACTGCTTACTTTTACATGACCTTCCTCTTCAAGTTGGCGTGTCAGTTCATCGCTGCCAACACCCAAAGCACTGACATCCGCCCATACGAGATACGTTCCTTCGAGAGAAGAGATTTTTACTTTAGGCATATTCTCCTCGAAGAATTTTTTCAGAGTCGCGTAATTCTTTCCGATATACTTGTTAAGCTCCTGTAACCATTCGTCACCTTTGTTATAAGCAGCTGTCTGTGCTTCGATACCGATAGGATTGAGATCGCATATCTCGTTGATGTTTATCGCTCTGTCTATAGCTTTCCTCGTGCTTTCATTGTTTGAGAAGATATAGGCACACTGTAGTCCTGCGATATTAAATGATTTCGAAGCCGAATTGCACGTTATGGAGTTGTTGAGAGTCTCTTGCGACAGACTGGCAAACGGTATGTATTTATACCCCTCCATGATTATGCCGCAGTGTATCTCGTCAGCTACGACCGTTACTCCGTGTCGCATGCAGATGTCATTCAGTCGTAACATCTCCTCTGCCGTCCATACACGTCCTACGGGGTTATGAGGATTACAGAGGATAAGCAGTTTTACAGCGTCATCAGATACTTTTTTCTCCAGGTCGTCATAATCCATGCGCCAACCGTCATTATCGTGTATCAAGGGGTTTTCGACAACTTCGCAACCGTTGTTTTTTACCGATGAAAAGAAACAGTTATATACGGGTGTCTGCAGTATCACTTTGTCACCCGGTTGGGTCATAGCTTTTATCACTGCCGACAGAGCAGGAACCACTCCCGTAGTGTATAACATCCATTCTTTCTCGATATGGAAATTATGATGTCTTACGAACCATCCGTCTATGGCCTGATGATACCTGTCTGGAACGATAGTATATCCGAAGACCCCGTGTGCCACACGTCTGTTTATGGCATCCTGTATGACAGGAGCTACGGGGAAATCCATGTCTGCCACCCACATAGGGATGATATCGTCGATATGAGGTTCATCCCACTTGTAGCAGTTCGTTCCTCGTCTGTTTACGCTTTTGTCGAAATCGAAATTCATTATCCTTTAATATTTATCTTGCAGTCGGCTGGTTTACGTACGTTTTTGTCAATGATAATTTCTCCAACGCTGTCGCAGTTGATCTCACCGCTCGTAGGATTCTTTATGCTATGTACATTTCCTTTAATATCTGCATGTACGGTGCTATATTCGAATGCGAGGTCAGCATCATCGCCAAAGATGCAATCCTCCAATATAAGGTTGTCAATATAGCAAAGCGGTTGTGTGCCACTGATATGACACCTTACCAGTTTCAGATTCTTGGAGTGCCAACCGAGGTATTCTCCGTCGAGCTCGGAATCGTATACCGTAACATTCTCCGTCTCCCAGAAAGCATCTTTCGTAGATATCTTCGCATTGTGAATTTCTACGTTTTTGACATATTGGAACACGTATTTGCTGTCGCTTTCAAGACCATCGACCTTTACGTTACTGCACCCCATGAAAGGATAGGTGCCGTCATGCAGTTTTACATTCTTTATTGTCAGATTGTCAACGTTCCAGAACGTCTCATCAGCATCGTTTATAGTGACATTCTCCAACGTGAGTCCTTTCATCTCCCTAAAAAGTTTAGGAGCATCGATGACGCAGTCTTTCATCGTCATATTGTTGGAATACCAGATAGCAGAACGAGAGTTGGTGGCAAAATAGCAGTTGGTGATAACGCTGCCTTCCACATGCCATAGAGGATATTTTCCCTCGAAAGTGCAATGGTCAGCCTCGATATTACTACATTCCTTTATTGCCGACTCCCCATCAGTGATGGTAACATTCTCTAATCTCAGGTTGTGTGATTCGAACAGTGGTCTCTCGCCACCAAATTTCTTGTCTCTGATCGTTTCCATATACAATTATTACCTTTTACTCTTATACGACAAAAATAATGCCAAAATCTTTTCGTTTGCAAAGGTAGTAATGATTATGATGCCGGGTGCTACCTAAATCACCTTTTTGTCAACCCAAATTACATATCGGGTGATTATTCGTATTTTATAGCCACATTCTTGTACCCCATCGACTCGAACAGATTAGTGAGCTGTTGTCTACCGTTATCCTCGGCAACACGGATATTTTCTGGTGTCATACATCTCTCTTTCATCTGTCTGTGCGCTTTACTGTATAATGCCTTTCTGTCTTTGTCATCCCATTTGCCTTTCTCGAAGAATGACTGTGTGAGAGCCTCATCGATGAAATCGTTGTCAAGCAACTGTATCTTAGGTACTATCACGATGATACTGTCACCCGTCTGTTCGAACCAGTGAGGTTTAAGGTTATGCAGATCCACTCCCAATCGTAGTGTGCCATAGTATATTCTTACTATCTCATCGTTTTGCAGGATACCCTTCCTTACGGAATCCACAAGTTCCTCGTTGCTCAGTGACAGAAATTCCCACTGTCCGATATCCTTTATCTCTGTGATAGTCTGTGGCGTATCATCTATTTTCTCGTCATTGCCGCCGATAGTGATAGTACTACTTGTCACGCAACTTCTTGCCAACAGAATTATCAGTACGACTAATACTAGACATACACATATAAGGATGAGTGTAGGTAATAATCTCTTTTTCATCTTCTTTCTAATGATCTGTCAATGATAGAAGGTAAGTCGCGCAACGTAAAATCTTTACGGAATGAGATTGTGATATTCTCCTTTCTGTATCCCATCTGTTCCAACATAGGAATGAATATCTTAGCAGCATTGTTCTGTGCCATGTCGAAGATACCTAAATTCGGAATACTTCTTACTATGGCATCACGTCCCTGTCGTTCATACGATGTCATCTCCTCATCGCTGAAGTTAGGTCGTAGGAAATCGACATCTTTCTTTACTTTATCGTGGTTGACCTTGGTAGAGGTTATCTGCACCTTCGGGTCAGGTAATACTATCTCTATCTTCTCGCCATTTCTCTTCACGTTGCTTTCGTTGAAACCGTTAAAGTCGATATACGCTTTTACCGTAGCGTCGATAGGTATTGCAATCTTTCTGTCGGATGACGGTAGGTTGAACGCAAAATCTTTGTTGAGGATAGAACCTTTCAGTTGCGTTACATCCTTATGAGTGATAATCTTATGAATCTTATATTCCGCAGTATATAACCTACTGCATTTCTGTACCATCATTACCACCGTTTGCGTGGTATCAGTTATCACTTCCGTCTTTTCGGGTTCCTGTTCTATTATATCTTCCGCCGTATGTTTCTCTTTACATGAAAAACATACTATCGAGATAATGGCTATCGCAATATATTTATACCGTCTTATCATTCCGTTACCTTTATTATAATCCACGTGCCTTGTATATCCGTTCTTTCGCAGCGTTTATCTCCTGAAACTTCTTTTCAGCAGCCTTACGCACATCTTCACCCAGTGCAGCCACTTTGTCGGGGTGATGCTCCAACGCCAGTTTACGGTATGCTTTCTTTACCTCATCGTCGGTGGCCGAAGGAGATATCCCTAAGACCTTATAAGCATCGTCGAGAGAACCCGAACTGCTGCTGCCGCTGTCGAGATTAAGCATCGATTCAACATCGCTTTCCGACATACCCATATAACGGGCACATTCTTTTAGTGCATTGATTTCTCCTTGCGTAACTACGCCATCGGCTTGTGCTATGAGAACAAGGTAGTTGAGCAACTGTAACCGTTGCGAGTAACTCATCGACATGCCGATCTGACCGCAACATTGATAGATGAGATTTCTGTAACTGCCGGGCGATTGGGCTTCCATCTCTTTTTGCTTGTCAAAAAGTTTAAGCAGGATGTCGTTGCCCTGTTCTTTTGCCTCATTACCAAAATTTCGTAGAAGGAACTGTCTCACGAACTCCATCTCCGAATGCATCACCTTACCATCGGCTTTGATGATATAAGAGGAGAGAACCATCAGAGAGAAAAGGAAGCTGTTACGTTGTCCCTCATATTGTTGATTTTGAGAGTAACCACCATAATACCCGCCTCCACCTTGTGTGTCGGGCGTGTTGACAGAGTTCAGGGCATGCTCAAACAGAGCACCTAACGCATATCCTGCCAGTGCCCCCAAAGGACCGCTCGTGATGAATCCGAGTATACCGCCAATCCACTTACCTATAGCCATAGCTTACCTTTTATTATTCATTTCTGAAACATGCAAGCATTCGTGCTTTCTGTATATCTTTATGATCCTCGTCAGCATAACTAGCCATAGGGTATATGCTGATACCACCGCGTGGAGTGAAGATACCTATCACCTCAAGATATTTAGGATTCATAAGCTTCACTAGGTCATTCTTTATGATATTCACACAATCCTCGTGAAAATCGCCATGGTTGCGGAACGAGAAAAGATACAGTTTCAGACTCTTACTCTCCACCATCTTAACTCGGGGAATATAGTTGATGATAATCTTGGCGAAATCAGGCTGTCCCGTTTTAGGGCACAGTGACGTGAACTCAGGACAGTTGAACGTTACCAGATAGTCTTCCTCCTGATGTTTATTATCAAACGTCTCCAGTATGCTGGGATCGTAATCGGTCGGATATTTCGTCTTATTCTCTCCCAACAATGTTACGCCTTGCAGTTCCTCTTTTGATCTTGACATTATAATATATATTATTGTTCGTATTCCGTGTTATCTTCTATACCGGCATCCCGCAGAGCTTCCTTCCTTTCGATGCATGTGCCACATTTTCCGCAGTGCTTATCACCGCCTTTATAGCACGACCATGTCTGACTGTAGTCGAAGCCCAGTCTTTTTCCTATTGTCGCTATTTCTGATTTCGTAATGTTCGTATAAGGTGCATCCACGATGATATTTTCGTATGTACCGTTATATGTAGCTTTCGACATCGCGTCAATAAAATCCTTTCTGCAGTCGGGGTAGATCGCATGGTCACCGGCATGATTAGCTATAAATATCTTGTGCAGGTTACGACTTTCAGCTATACCGCATGCGATGGCAAGCATAATACCGTTTCTGAAAGGAACTACAGTCGATTTCATGTTACTGTCGCTATAATGACCTTCCGGTATAGCATCGGCACCCTCTAGTAGTGACGACTTGAAATATTTATGCATGAAATCGAGTGGGATAGAGATGTGCTCTATCCCTAATTTCTTACAGTGCATTTCAGCGTATGGTATCTCCTTCGCATTATGGTTACTGCCATAGTCGAACGAGATGCCCAGTGCTATCTCATCCTGTTTGTCGTATAGGAGAGTGATAGAATCCATACCTCCCGACACGATTATTACTCCATCCTTTTTCATATTAATGACAAATATACGATAAAAAATCTATTTTTACAGCAGCGTAATAAGAAAAAAGTCAAAACCACAGTATATTTGCAAATGAAGTCACATAGAGAG